>JAEIGA010002086.1_pt1 | contig 31892 bp, 58 predicted proteins | sample 9270691 | NCBI WGS metagenome assembly JAEIGA01 (sample SAMN17057246, study PRJNA624740) | gut metagenome | biome: biome; isolation source: fecal sample | host: Bos grunniens | place: China: Xizang | collected 2019
ATACATTGATGGAACACAAAGAATTAATAGAATTATTTTTATAGGTAATGAAAATGAAATAAGTACAAACTTCTTTGATTTTGAATGCTACAACAATACATTTGGAACTGCAACAGACCATATGAAATTTGGTAAAGAGTGCTATGGAAATGTTTTTGGTGGGATGAACCATCTATGTACATTTGATACTAAATTTAGAAATAATGTTGTAGGTAGTGAAACTCAAAGTATTCAAGTAGGACAAGGTGCAAGTAATAACAATTTTGCAAATTGTATTTATTACTCTACATTTGGTACTTATTTTAGAAATAATAAAGTTGCTAAATATACATACTATTCTAGTTTTGGGCATTATGTTCAAAATTTCATAATGGGAACTGATGGTGATAATGTTGGTCATCACATGAGATTTCTTACTATTGAAAACAATGTAACTTATGTAAACCTTTATAAAACAGATACAACCACTACAAAATATATGGAAAACATTAAAATTTGTAGTGGAACTAATGGAACATCATCAAACAGACTTAATATAGAAGTTCCTGAATTAGCACAAAAATATGCAATTACTTATGGGAATACATCAACAGGAGTATTAAAAAAATATTGTGAAGCAGATTTTACTGATATACCTACTTATGAAGATGGAGATGAGGTGAGTTATTAATGGCAAAAGTATTAGTAACTGATATTCATTTAACTGATATAGCAAATGCAATAAGAGATAAAAATGGATCAACTGATACATATAAACCTAGTGAAATGGCAAATGCAATTTCTAATATTGAAACAGGTGGTGGTGGTATAACACCAAGTGGAGAACTACCAATAACTGAAAATGGTGTTTATGATGTAACAAATTATGCAAGTGCTAATGTAAATGTTCCTAGTGTACAAGATACAACAATAGAAGATGGTTTAATTAATCATACATTATCAACTTATTCTAATGATAGAGTTAGTTATATTGGTTATGGTACTTTTTATAGAAGTATTAATTTAACAAGTATATCATTTCCTAATGTAATTGAAGTAGGTGATTATGCTTTTTGGGGTTGCACTAAATTAGCATCAATAGATATACCTAAATTACAAATTGCAGGTAGTTATTCTTTTAATGGAAATAGTGTGATAAATTGGGTTTTACCTGAACTGATAACTGCAGAAAGTTATGCTTTTAGTAGTATGTCTGCTTGTAAAACAATAACTGCTCCTAAACTTGTAACAGTTGGTGCTAATTGTTTCAGAGGTGCTAGTGGTTCAAAATTGCAAAGAGTTGATTTAGGTGCAGTTGAAACATTAGGAAATAATGCTTTATATTCAAATTCTAATTTAGATACATTAATCATTAGAACTAATAAAGTATGTACTCTTGGAAATGCAACTGCACTTTCACTTTCAAAGATAGAAAAGAAAACAGGTTATATATATGTACCTGATGAATTAGTAGAAGAATATAAAGTAGCAACTAATTGGAGTTCATTTGCTAGTCAAATAAAAGGTATAAGTGAATTAGGAGAATAATATGAATACAATAATTGCATTCCTTATTACATTAGTAATAGGGTTTTTTACATTTTGCTTAATAACACTTAATGAGAGTAAAGAAGAAATATGGGAAACCATATATAAAAGGTTAAGGAGGTGAGAATATGAAGAAATGGATTAAAGCTGCAGGAATAAGAGCAATCAAAACAATATGCCAAACTGCAGTAGCAACAATAGGAACAAGTGCAGTAATGGGAGATGTTAATTGGGCAATGGTTGGTAGTGCTAGTTTATTAGCAGGTATTCTATCAATCTTAACTTCATTAGCAGGACTTCCTGAAGTAAAGGAGTAATATGATTAAAAAGATAATAGACTTTATTATAAGTATTTTTACTTATAAAGAAGAAACACCAAATAAGAGTGAAATAAAGGTTCAAGAAGAAGAAAAAGTAGTAGAACCTACAATTAATCAAATTGATACAAAACAACCTTTAAACAACCTAGAAACTACTCCAAAAGAGGTGTATAAGATGCTAACTAATAAAGAAAGACAAACCTACCTAAAAAAATTAGGATTGTACACTAAAAAGATTGATAACATTAGAGGTAGTGGCCAAAAGAAAGCAGAAAAGATTTTTAATACAATCTTCTTAAATAAGAAGGAAGATACATATACAGAAGAAACTGATAAACTATTAAGAGTTATCTATAAATCTTATTGTGATAGTCCTTATATGGTAGATAGTGATTGGAAATACTTTAAGAACTTTAAAAAGAGTGAATACAAATGTAAATGCAAAGGAAAGTATTGTAATGGTTATCCAAGTGAGATTGCTATGAGATTAGTGATGGAGGATCAATATTTAAGAAACTATTTTGGAGTTGCAGTAACTTTAACAAGTGGTGTTAGATGTAAAACACATAATAAGAATGTTGGTGGAGTTTCAAAATCAAGACATATGACAGGTAGAGCAAGTGATAAGAATGTTAAAGGTAGAACTGCTAGTGAGATTTCAAAAGTAATTAAATCACTTCCTATTAATCATTATTGCTATGATATTACAAAAAAAGAAGTTCATGGTGATGTAAATTTATAATTGTGATATAATAATATTGTTATCAGTATTAGATGTAATTACTTACATTTTTAAAGGGATGGGGCAACCTATCCCTCTTTTTTTATGCCTTAAAAAGTGAAAAATTACACAAATTGTAAAAATATGGTTGACATATACCATAAATTATGGTAATATATAAGTACAAAGAGGAAGGAAATGGAAATTATGAAAGATATTTATTTAGAATTAGAAAAATTAAATCAAAGATTAGGAGAAGTAAAAACAAAGATTAAAATTGCTGAACTAGAAGATGAAAAAATGGGATTTGCTATAAATGAAATTTCACTTGAATTTTATAGAGAAGAAGAAAAGAAATTAATAGAAAAAATAAAAATATTAAATGAAGCTCAAGAAGTTTTATTAGGTATTAGATAATTAAGAAAGAAGGAAGAATAAAAATGGATACAAAAATGAGATTAAAAATTATTAAAGAATTAAGAGATGAAATAGTATCTCTACAAGAATTAAGTAAAATAGTTAAATTAAGAACTAACAAGAACTTACAAAAGTTCATTGATACAGTTAATGAGATGTGTTATCAAGATGAGTTATTACCTGTAACTATGAACCAAGAGAAGTGTTTAATGTTAGTTAGAAAATAGGAGGATTTATGGAAATAAAATTAAATGTACCTGAAAAATATAAAGAAAGATTTGGATGCCTAGAATTAACAGGTTGGGATTGTGAAGAAAAATACTATTTATATTTTGCAGAAGGTTGGGGGTGCTATGATGGATGGACACCACAAGAAGGAAATATAGTTATAGGTTGTGTGCCTGTAAGAAATAAAAAAGAAGCACTAGATTATATAAAAGATGCAGTAAAGGAAGGGGTTGATAAAGAATGAAAGTAAGTGAAATGAAAGAATTTTTAAGAAGATTAGTTGATAAAGAACTTGAAGAAGAATACAATTTTCAACTTAATGGTGGAGAAGAAGATAAAGAGTATCTTGCAAAATTAATTGCTTGTAAAAAGTGGTTAATCAAAGGAACATCAATGCCATTAATTGAAAGTATGATAATTAAAGATGATATAGATGAATATTTAAGAGGTGAATAATGAAAAAGAAATATGTATTAAAGAAGTGGGTTAAGGATGCAATATTAATAGGATCAATCTTATTAATTATAGTAGCAGCTCTATCATTAGATGGAATAACTATTGAACAAGAAGAAGCAATTAACAATTGTATGGAACAAGGTTACACAAGAGAATATTGTGAGAAAGGGTTATTAGGATGAAGAAAATAGATTTTGAATTATTTGATAAGTGGATGGAACAAGAACAATACATAAGACCTAAAAAGAAAAGAACTGAAATAATTAGTTTATATAAAAGAATGGTAAAGGCAAATAATAATGTATTGGAGTTTGAAAGTGAATTAGAGAAACTAGGTTGGTCTGAAATAACTATTCAGAACATTACAAATTATCTAATGGTGTGGAATGTTAAAGAGGGGGAAAATACTAAAATGATAAAGAAAGAAGAAGATTATAAATTTATCAAAAAGTTTACAGGAATAAGTGTTAATAGAATATGTAGTGAACTTAATGTTGATTATGCCAATTTAATGAAAGGTAAAGCAAGTATTCAAAACACTAGATTAGTAAGAGAAAGATTAGAAGAAGAAATTAAGAAATTGGAGGAATAATGATAGAAAGAGATAAAGAATATTATAACCAAAAGATAAGTGAACTATATGCAGTTATAGAGAACCAAGAAAAAATAATAAGAGATTTACAAGAAGAAGTAAAGGGTTATCAAACAATGTACTTTGATAAAGTAATGATTGTAAATAAAGCAATAGAATATATAAAAGAAACATTAGAATTAAAAGAAGAATATCATGGAGAAGTAGAATGTGTTGTAAATGATTTATTAGATATATTAAAAGGTGGTAATGATGAGTGAACACCAAAAGGAATATTATAAACAATACATGAAAAAATATTACCAAGAACACAAAGAATATTTTAAAGAAAAAAGAAAAGAGTGGGAAAAGAATAATCCTGAAAGATGTAAAGAACTTAATAAAAAAAGTAGAAGCAAAAGAGCAGATCAATTAATAAAAGAAGGAGTTATAAATCCTTATTCTGTAATTGTTTATGGGTATGAACCTAAATATGAGGAGAGAAGATGAAAAAAGAAATTAGAGAAAAAAGAAATGAATTAAGAGAAACAAGTAAAAAATTAAGAGAATTGACTTGGGAAAAAAATTTAACTTGGGAAGAAAGTCATAAATTAAGAGAGAAACAAGAAGAACAATATAAAAGATTTAGATTTTATGACAACATAATTAAAGCTAATGAAAAGGTTAAAGAAAAATCAAATGACAAAAGAAGAATGGAAGTATAAAGAAAAATTAATATGGATTGCAATACAACAACTAAATATTAAACCTGATTTTATTCTTGGTTATGAAGAATATTATCATTATGGATTGATTGGTTTAGTAAAAGGCTTAAAAAGATCCATGTATGTTGATAATGAAGTTTCATATTTATTAACTATTATTAAACATCATATAATAAATGGAATTCATAAAGAAAATAGAATTAAAAGAAAACCTTCAAAAGGAATGGCAAAGTCATTAGATGATTTTAAATATGACAATGAAAAAAGAACATATAATGAAACAATAGAAAATAAAAATATAAATGTTGAAAATGAAGTATTAAGAAAAATAATGGTTGAAGAAATAGAAAAAGCAACTGATGAAGTTCTAACTAAAAAACAAAGGTTATACTTTTGTCATTATTATGGAATTAATGGTCATGAACAAAAATCAAAATTACAAATATCTAAAATGTATAATGTTGATTTCAGGTCAATATATAGAAGAATAGAATTTGCAACAAAAAAAATAAAAGAATATATGAAGTGTTAAATATTTACAATTAGGCAATATTTTGATACAATTATATTAATTAAAGAGAAAAAACCTTTAATGATTGGTGGTTAAATCATAAAAAATATATAAGAAAGATGAATGAAAAAAGAGGCATTTATGTTTATATGTTTTAATAATAGGTGTATTTTGATATATGGTATAATTAATATAATAAATAGCTCTTTAATTATTTTTAAAAGAAGTGGTTCATCCACTCTTTTTTATTTTGCTTTTTTTCAACTTTCCTAATATAATTGTTTTTAACAATATTAGGGGGTTATTATATGTTTGAATTGTATAGTCAATTAAGTAAAGCAGTAGATGTTTATAATGAAAATGTACATGAAGAAATTGAATATCATGAGGTGCTTGAAATGATTGAAGATAGATACAATGAAAAAGAAGTAATGGAATTGATTATAAAACTATATAGTGCAGTACATTAAAAAATCCCTGATACATTGATATATCAAGGATTTTTTTATATCTCTATCTCTATTTAACCACTTGGTTATGTATAGTTAGAGATACACAATTATAAAAAGTCTATATCTATTTTAAATTCCTCATCAAACTTAATTTCCTTTATTAAATTCCTCCATAATGCTCTTTGATTTTCCTTATCTAATGAGTTATATATCTCTTTCCAATCACTACTTAAAAATTCTTCTAATATAGTAATATCAGTTTCTTTAGGTGTTTCTTTTTGTAGGTTAGCAAGTTCTTTTTCAAGTGCTTCATATTCCATATCATACTCTTTAACATTCATTCTTTTCTTTCTGAATGAATAAGTTAATCTATCCATTTCATCTAATATTTCATTTATTCTATTTTGAGGTAGAACACCTTGCTCCATTGGTTTAATCTCTACAACTTCTGCAATATGCTTTTTAGCAAGTTCCTCAACATTTTCAAGAATGTATTCTAAAATCCTTTTCTCATTAATAACTTTTCCTGAAGGACACAATTTGTTCCTTTGGTGGTTACTACAAATATATCCATAATACTCTCTAAATGTTCCATTCTTATTATTTCTTTTGGTGTACTTACCAACCATCTTAAAACCACAAAATGGACATTTCATAAGTGAGGTGAATAGATATGTTTTAGAACCTTTTCTTTCCTTGATATTTGCTTTTACTCTTTCTTGGTTTTTATCATATTCCTCTTTAGTTATATAAGGTGGATAGTAAGTGTGATTACCTTCATATAAACCATAATATTCAGTACTTGTAATTACTCTATGAATACAATTGTAGTTCTTACCAATATCATACTTACCATTAATGTAAGTCATTGTTCCTCTTATAGTGTGGTGTTTAGCAAAATATTTAAAAATATCTTCAATGATTGGAATAAGTGTTTCATCCTTGATAATTGTTTTCTTATTGTCTTTAGTTTCTATTTTGTAACCAAATGGTTGATTACCACTAATAGGATGACCTTGTTTAATTTTAAATTCAAATATGGATTTGATCCTTTCACTTGTTTTTTCTGCTTCCCTTTGAGCAAGTGATACTCTTAAATTGAAATTAAATTTACCATCTGCAGTTGATGTATCAATATCATCTTCTTCAATTGATTTAATGGCTACATTGTATTCTTCCATTATTTCAACCATCTTATTGGCTTGTAGAACATTCCTAGAGAACCTATCCAACCTTGTAAACACTAATACATCAAATGTATGAAGATTATCTAACATCCTTAATAAATCAGGTCTTTTCATCTTTGTAGCAGTAAAACCTTCATCAACATATATTTCAACTAATTGTGAACCTGTTTCTTCTGCATATCTTATAATTCTTTCTATTTGAGCTTGAACTGAATAACCATATTTCTTTTGTTCATCATGTGATACCCTAACATATCCTGCAATCCTTTTGGCTTTCATTTACAATTTCCCCTTTTATTTCGTATTGTCTTATTTTTGTGATTTGTTTCATAATGTGATTAACATATTACTATTTGAAACATTTTGATTAGAAAGGAAGATAAATATGAATATAACTAAATTCTATGAGCTGCTTTATGAATTATATGCCAATCAAAATAATTTAAAGATAAAAATAAAAGTAAAAGAAGTCTAACAATTTAATCACCTCCTTTAAAGAAGTATCAAATGATGCTTCTATTTTTTTATTTGCTCTTTTGCAGATAAATATAGTTTCATTACTTCTTCATATAGTTCTTGTTTTTCTTCTAATGGAACATTTTCATTTTCAAATATAAGTTTTGCTCTTTCTAATAAATCATTAGTTTCTATTTCATCAGTTTTTAATCCTAAAGTTTCAATACTAACTCCAAAAAAATCTGCAAGTGCTTTTATCTGATGTAAGTTTAAATTTCTTCTTCCTGTTTCTATATTAGAAATTTGTGGCCTACTTAATCCACCTAACACTTCACTTAAATCATCTTGCTTTAATGATCTTGCTTTCCTTAATTGTTTTATTTTTTGTCCTACTATTTTTGTATCAAATGACTTTTGTAGTTTAGTCATTTAATATCATCTCCTTTGGGGCATGGAATAAATGTATCTTTTTATTAAGTGTACACTATATGTTTCAAAAAGTAAAATTTTTTATCTTTTTATGCAATTTATTATTGCAATATAAAAATTATTTTAGTATAATTTAATTAGGTTAGAAAGATAAGAACCTATATAGATGTTTCAAATATTAAATTTTCAGTTAATTTTGAAACAAAAGAAAGGTGGTGAAAATTTGAAAAGAAAAAATTTAATTAAGTTAAGAATTGATTTAGGTTTAAAGTCTAAAGAGATGGCAGAAAAGTTAGGAATAACTACTACAAAGTATTCCAACATTGAAAATGGAAAAGTAAAACCTTCAATTGATTTTGCTTATAAAATCCAAGAAGTATTTGATGTAGAAGATGTATTAGAATTATTAGAAATTAGTTAATCATTATTGGAGGTTCATCTGATGGAAAACATTTTAACTGTAATTGATGAATTAGGAAGTTTATTAACTAAATACAAAGATGAAATTAAGTATAAGGATTATGAGATTGATAGTTTAAAAAAGAAAATTGAACAAATAGAACAATACATAGATTTCTACTCCAAAGAGTAGAATTAAAAATTTTATACTTTTAGTTTCAAATAGTAAATTTAAAAATATGTTTTTATTAAAAAAATAAAATATGGTGAAAAACATAAAAAAGAAGGAGAGATTATGAAAGAAAATTTAAAAATTTATAATGATTTAAGGAAAGTACCAAATGAAGCACAAAAGAAAATATCAGGTGGAAGATTAAATGGAATGACTGATATTAAACCAATGTGGAGAATTGAAAAACTAACAGAAGTGTTTGGTATGTGTGGATTTGGATGGAAAGCACCAATCAAGAATAAAGAAATAATTGAAGGTGCAAATGGTGAAAAGATTGCAATAGTAGATATTGATTTATATGTAAAAGTAGATGGTGAATGGAGTGAACCAATTGAAGGAACAGGGGGCAGCTCATTCATAGCAAAAGAAAAGAATGGATTATATACAAGTGATGAGTGCTTTAAAATGGCATATACTGATGCAATTTCAGTTGCTTGTAAAAGTCTAGGAATGGGTGCAGATGTTTATTGGGGTGATAGTAAATATAATAATGCTACTAATGAACCAACAAAAGAAGATGCAGAAAAGTATGTATTTACATTTGGTAAATATAAAGATGGAAAATTAACTGATGTAATTGCAAGTGATCCTAAATATATTGATTGGTTAATTGCTAAAAGCAATGATGAATACTTACTAAAATGTATTGAACTATTAACAGGTATTGTAAAACCAAGTGAAGATGAATTAAAAGAGCAATGTGATTTGTTAGTAGAGTTTCAAGAATTAGTGAAGAAAACAAATACTGATAAAGAAAAATTGTATGAGCATTATGGAGTAGAAAACAATAGTCAAATGACTAATGAACAATTTAAAGATGCAATAGCAATTATGAAACAAAAATTATAGGAGGAATTATGTATAAGTGTAAGAATTGTGAATGTATATTTGAAGAACCTAAAAGTATAAGTACAACTTATGAAAGTTATTATGGTGTAAGTGATTTATTTGATAGTTATAATTATATGGATTTGCTAGTATGTCCTGAATGTGATTATGAAGATATAGAAAAATTAAAACAATGTGGTTTATGTGAAGAATGGTTTGAAGAAGATGAATTAGAAATTTCAGATGAAATAAAAGTTGGTTGCAACAATTATAGATGTAAAGATTGTTATGAAGAAGAAGAAACAAAATATAAACTACCATTTGATGAAGAAGTACAAAAGGGGTTAGAAAGTTTAAGTATAAGAAAGGAAAATGAATAATGAATATAGTAAATGAATATGCAGTAATGATATTTAAAAAAGAATATGAAGGAAAAGTATTTTATAGTTTAGGTTTATCAAGAAAAGATAGAGATGGGCAATATATAAATGGTTATATGAGTTGCAGATTTAAAAATGGAATAGAGTTAGAAAATCAAACAAAGATATATATTAAAAAAGCTTGGTTAGATTTTTACCTTAAAGATAAAGCAACAATACCATACATCTTTATTAGTGAATTTGAAACTTTACAAGATGCAATGCAACCAACTAAAGAAGTAGTAGAAGAAATTCCACAAAACTTTAAAACTTTATATGAAGAAAAGGAAATAGTGATTGAAGATAATGATCTTCCATTCTAGGTGATGGTTATGATTTTAAAAGGAAAGATAATTGATATTAATTTAGATTACATAACTCATAAACCAAAACTTACTATTCAATTAACTAATCAGAATGACATTTTAACAGAAGAATTTAATAAACTCCAAGATGAAGAATTAATTGATATTGAGTTATCAAAACCTAAAAAGAAAAGAAGTTTAAATGCAAATGCATATGCTTGGACTTTAATAGGTAAGATTGCAGAAAAAGTAGGGAACACCAAAGAGGAAGTATATAGAGAATACATAAAGAATAAAGGTATTTATAGAATTGTAACTATTGATAGTAAAGCTGCTCAAACATTTATTAAGATTTGGACTGAAAAAGGTTTAGGCTGGGTTTGTGAAACAAGTGAAAATAATATAGCAGGATTAATTGATATAGTTGCTTATTATGGAACTTCCTCTTATAACACAAAACAAATGGCAAACTTCATTGATTACATAGTGCAAGAAGCAAAAGAATTAGGTATTGAAACACTAACACCAAATGAGATAGAGCAGTTAAAAAATAATTGGATTGTTTCAAATAGTAAATAAGAGGTGAAATATGAAAACTATTATTCAAAGAGAACACCAATGTTTAGTATGTGGCAGTTGGAATATAGAGGACCATCATATATTTTTTGGAACAGGAAAAAGAAAATTAAGTGAAGAGTATGGATTAAAAGTTTGGTTGTGTCCTACTCATCATAGAGGAACATATGGAGTTCATGGTAGGGAAGGACATAAATTAGATATGGAATTAAAACAGTTAGGACAAAAGGCATTTGAATATCATTATGGAACTAGAGAAGAATTTATTGAAACATTTGGGAGGAATTATTTATGAAACTTATTTTGGATTACATTCCTCCTAATTGGAATGAATACATAAACCTAGAAAGAAAAAATATGTATGCTTCTAATAAATTGAAACAAAAAGAGAAGTTTATAGTTAGTTGTTTAACAATAGGAGAAGAATACAAAGGTAGTTATCCAATAGAAATTGTATTTAAACCTCATTTTAAGGATTTTAGACAGGATTTAGATAACTTTAGATATAAAGGATTACTTGATGGTTTAGTGGCCTGTAAAGTGCTTAAAAATGATAATTTAAAGCATATTCAGAAGATAACACTAGAACCTGTATTTGATGATAAGAGAATAGTAGAAATAGAGATAAAGGAGTTAAAGTGATGAAATTAACACAATGTGATGTGATATTAAAAGTAATGATAGAAAACAGGGGAAGAAAAGATTGGACTGCAAAAGACTTTCAAAGTGGAGAACATTTTGTAGGTTATGAAGCAAGTGCAAGAATGAGTGATTTAATTAGACTATATCCTGATTTATTAATTGTAGGTAAAGAAGGTAGGTTTAGAACCTTATCAATTAATTGGAATAAAGTAGAGCTAATAAATGAAATTCAAGAAAGATATAGTTAATGTTTTAAATGAGGAGGAAAAATGGAACTAAAAAAATTTAATCCTATAAATGTAAGTAGCAAATTTGCTATATGTGGGTTGCCAATAAGAGTTGATAGTTATAAAACATGTTCTTTTGGTTGCAAATATTGTTTTGCAGAAAATAGAGAAATAATGAAATATAATAAAATTATTCAAGTTGGTAATGTTAAGCAAGTTGAAAAAAAATTACAAAAAATATTTGATAAAAAAGAAATTGATAATAATAACTTTTTAGATGTTTTAATATCAGAAAATATTACATGGCATTGGGGAGGAATGAGTGATCCATTTCAACCTTGTGAAAAAAAGTTAGGGATAACAAAACAATTAGTTGATGTAACTAATAAATATGGAATACATGTACTTTTTTCAACAAAAAGTAATACAACTTATGATGTTGATATTAGACCTGATTTACATACATTTCAATTAAGTATTTCTAATGTTGATGACTTAAAAGAAATAGAACCTAATGTACCAAGTATTCAATCAAGATATGAATTTTACAGAAGCTTAAAAGACAAAGGCTTCAAAGTTGGGATTAGGATACAACCTTTTATACCAAATATCTCAACATTGAAAATTGTAGAAATGTTTAAAGATGCAGATATGTTTACATTAGAAGGTATTAAAATAGTGCCTCAAAATAAAGAATGTAAAGAATTTATTTTAAATAAGATGGGGTTGAATAAAGAAGATTTTACTCAAATGGGTTTATTAAATTTAAAACCTACAATTAGATTAGAAATGTATAAACCATTTATTGATTATTTTGAAGAACATAATATACCTTATTCAATAGCAGATAATGATTTAAGATGGATAGGGAACAATAGATGTTGTTGTGGTGATAGGTTGGTACATAAAAGCACAAATTTTAATAGTACTGCTATGATAATGAAATATGGTATTGATTATGCAAAAGAACAATTGGATGAAGAATTATTTAATGCCAATTGTAGAGATTGTAAATGTAATCATTTGTTTACTTCAAACAGGCAAGAAGGTTGTACAACTGTACAAGATTTTTATGATAAAAGATTTTATAGAAGTTCTTCACCATTTTCACCTGAATTTCAACATAAAGAAGAAAAGCATGAAAGAGAACAATTAAGTTTGTTTTAAATGTTTCAAATAGTAAATCAATATTGAAAAATGGAAAATATTGTAATATAATTATATTAGTTAGATAGACAATTAGAGAATTTATACAAGTGGGTATTAGTCTATCTAACTATAATTAATACCTACTTGTATGAGTTCTCTTTTATTTTAGGAGGAAATATGCAACATTCATTTGATGTAGATATTGCTAAAGAATATGGAATATTAGAAGCAATATTATTAAACAATATATGGTTTTGGATTGAAAAGAATAGAGCTAACAATGTAAATTTCTATGATGGTTATTATTGGACTTACAATAGTACAAGAGCATTTAATGAATTATTTCCTTATGTATCTCAAAGACAAATTCAAACTGCTCTAAAAAGACTAATAGAAAATGAGATATTACAAACAGGAAACTACAACAAAGTGGCCTATGATAGAACATTGTGGTATGCATTTACTGAAAAAGGGAAATCCATTATGCAAAAATGTAAAATGGATTATGCAAATTTGTTAAATGGAGATAACAAAAATGCACAACCTATACCATATAGTAAACCAAATGATAAACCAAATAAAAAAACATATAGTAAGAAAAAAGAATTTGTTCCACCAACATTAGAAGAAGTAAAAGAATATTGCTTATCAAGAAAAAACAACATTGATCCTAATTATTTCTATGATTATTTTAGTTCTAGTGATTGGGTTGATAGTAAAGGAAACAAGGTTAAGAATTGGAAACAAAAAATTATAACATGGGAAGGATTTAATAAAGGAGGTAACACCAATGTTATCAATAAAGGAAGTAATGGTAAATCAAGAGATGGTTCAGAATTTGCAGAATATGACTAATCTATTAGATACACTTAAAGAAGATGAAGAATACATTAAAGATGATATTATCTATTGCAAAAAATGTAATACTCCAAGAATGTGTATGGGATTAAATAGAATGGTTAGATGTATTTGTGAATGCCAAGCACAAGCAAGAGATAGAGAGATAGAACTTTCTAAACAAAAAGAAAAACAAAGAATAGTAGATAAGATTAAAAGAACATCTTTACTAGGAGAAAAGTATAAAGATGTATCATTTGCTACTACTGATAAAACTAATGAAGAATTTATGAAAATATTTAAGAGATGTAACAAGTATTGTGAGGTTGCTAGAGAGGTTTTAGAGAGAGGAATAGGTATTTATCTATTTGGTAATAAAGGAACAGGAAAAAGTCATTTAACAGCTTGTATGGCCAATGAACTAATGGATAATTACTATTCAGTTCTCTATACTAATTTTACTGAAATTTCAAAATATATAAGAGGTACATTTAGAGGTAATGAAAGTGAACATGATTTTTTAGAAAGATTAACTAATATTGATTTCTTATTTATAGATGATTTTGGAACAGAATTAGTAACTAAAAACAATGAAGATTTATGGCTACAAGAAAAAGTATTTGAAGTAATAAATAAAAGATACAACAACAATAAACCAATCATATTTACTTCTAACTACTCATTAAGACAATTAATAGAAGAAAGAGGGTTAGCAGATAAAACAATAGATAGGATCAATGAGATGTGTGAAGTGATGAAATTGGAAGGTACAAGTTATAGAAGAAAAGTCAAAGAGGAAAGAGAGGTATTATTTTAATGACTGAACAAGAAGAAAAGATGTGGGCAGAAGATATAAAAATGATTAGTAAATTAAATGTTGAAGTAGATGTATTACAACAAAGAATAGATAAAGCAATACCTATGTTAGATGAATTAGAAAAGAAAATACAAGTAATACTTTCATTTAAAATACCTATTACAGAAATAAAACAAATTAAGGAAATATTAAAAGGTAAGGAGTAAAATATGGAATTGTGGATTAGAAGTCAAGATAGAGATTATTTAGAAAAGGTTGAAAAAATATATTTTTGGAAAGTTTCACATGGACAATATGCAATTGAAGGTAATGGAGAATTAGGAAGATATAAAACTGAAAAAAGAGCATTAGAAGTATTAGATGAAATACAAAGATTAATGAAAGCAAGTTTAATTGATAAAAATTTAGATGGTTATGGCATTGTTATTTATGAAATGCCAAAGGAGTAGATATGACTGAAAAACAAAAGATAATCTATGAAACAATAAATGATTTCATAGAAGAATATGGTTATAGTCCTACAATAAGAGAACTATGCAAATTATTAAATTTAAGTAGTACAGGTACAGTACAAGTACATTTAAGAAAGATGAAAGCAAAAGGGGTTATTGATTATAAAGAAAGATATTCAAGAACAATAGTTTTATATAAACAAAAGGAGGAATAAATGATAAAGAAAGAAATATATCCTAAAACAAAAAGGGTGAGTTGTACAGAAAACAAAGTTTATATAACTGAAAAATTAGATGGAAGTAACATGGTTATTTTCAAGAAAGATGATTTATTATACATAGCTCAAAGAAGAAATATTATATGTGAAAATGAATTTGAAGATGTAAAAGATATTATGTATAAAGGTTTATATCAATGGTTACAAGATCATAAAGAGTATTTAAAAGAACATTTATTAAATAATGCTTGTATATGTGGTGAATGGTTAGGTATGGGTTGTTTAAAATATACCATTGATGAATTTGATAAAAAAATATATATGTTTGCAAAAGCAAATATTGATGATGAATTTAATTTATACAATCTGATATATGAACATAATCTATTTATCTATCCATTTGATAATCAAGAAATACCTAATTTCATTGGTGTTGTTCCTGAAGTGGCAGAATTGAATGTAATTCCTACAAAAGAACATTTAGATAGTATCTATAAAAAGTATTGTGAAAAAGTGAACAGAAATGTAGAAGGATTTGTAGTTAATTATAAAAATATCATTTCAAAATATGTAAGAATGAAAAATGGAAAACTACAAGAACATTTTGATAGAGGTGAATAAATGAAAGTAATAGATTTATTAAATGATTTATTTGATTATAGAGAATTTCAACCTGATAAATTACCAAAGAAAATTAAATTTAATAATAGAGAATTTGAATTTATGCAAAATTCATATTATGACAAAGATGGTAAAAATATAATGGAATATATTTATCACACTTTGGATTTAAGGGTTGAAATAGAAATAATAGAAGAAGACAAGGAAATAGAACATATATATTATGTAAATTTACATACTCAAGATATACACTCTTTAAACGATTGGGTAAATGAACATTTTAACGAAGTATATAACAAAATATATGAACTAATAGATGAGGTAAATAAAAGAAACAATGAATAGAAATGATTTACTAGAAGTAGCATTTATATTAGATGAAATAATGAAGAAAAGAAAAGTAGTTAGATATACTTATACACAAAAAGAAAGAACATTAATAGTATGGTTTCCATCAGGAACAAAAGAAGCATATGCAATAGGAGGATAAATGACAAAGGAAGAAGTTAAACAAGAAATATTAAACGATGAACAACAACAAACTAATATTACTATAAATGCACAATTCATAGCATTATATACACAATTAATAAAAAAAGGTTTGTTTGTAACAAAAGATTTAGATGAAATGAATGAATTAACTAAAGAATATATAGATAAATTGAATGATAAAATTGCAGATAAGGTTTTAGAACAATTAAAAAATATGGAGGATAAGTGAAAGAAGATTTATTAAAGATAATTGAACATTATGGAGTAAAACACCAATGTAAAAAATTAAATGAAGAATGTTATGAATTAATAGAAGCAATAGGGGAATATGAAGAAGATTATATAAAAGTAGATTGTAATGAAGAATGGGTACTTCCTTTTATGAAAGAACATTTAACAGAAGAAATTGCAGATGTAATGGTATTAATAGAACAAATAAGACATTACTACAATATATCAAGTGAAGAAGTAACTAAAATATTTTGGAGCAAGGTGGATAGACAACTAGATAGAATGAGCAAGGAGTGATTTTATGAAAAATTACTATACTCAATTATCTGAATTAAGAATAGCAGAAGCAAGATTAGAAACATTAAAAGAAAAGAAGATATTACTTGAAACACAAGCAACTAGAACTACAAGTCAATTAAAAGAGGTTGCTATATTTGGAACAGGTAAGAATGATCCAATGACTAACTATGCTATATCTAGTGAAGAAATAGATAAAGAGATAGCAGCTCTTGAAGAAGAAATAAAGGTATTAAAAAAAGGACTTATCCAAATGGACAATATCCTTAAAAACATAAGTGGAATAGAAGAAAGAATATTTAGGTTATACTACATAGAAAATAAAAATCCCACTCAAATATCATTTATTATACCATGTGCTAGAGATACAGTTTACAGATATTTAAGAAAAATTAATCAAAAAGTGAAAGTTAATACAAAATAAGACACTTTATATATTAATATGATAATGTGAGAAACTTGGAACTCACAAAACCATCACTTTCCTTTAAAAGAAGTAATCCTTCTTTTACACTAACTTTAATAGTTAGTGTACTGATGATATATGAAAAGTTGGATTGGAGTATTCAATCTATATATGTCATTAGTACAGTACCTATTAATAGAATTTCACCACTATAAAAAAATATATAATCATTCAGAATAACAGTAGCATGTATCATTTAATCCTTCTATCTTAAGTGGTGAAGAACAAAGTCATAGAAATATGGCTTTTTTTAATGGAAATAAATTGGGTTGTTTATTGGGAACTAGGAAAGGCAAATAATTGGCTAGTTGGAGGGTTAGGTAATGCCTTTATTAGTGGGTTTTGGTGAGAAGGAGGTATTAGGTGAAAGTAATAAAAAGAGATTTAGATGTAGATATTAAGAAACTTACTATCATTCCTATAAGTGATGTACACATAGGAGATAGAACTGCAGATTTAAAGGCATTTAAACAAGTTTTAGAGAGAATTAAGAATGAACCTAATACTTATACTATCCTTAATGGTGATTTATGCAATATGGCTTTAAAAAATAGCAAGAGTGATATATATGCAGAAGAATTATCACCAATGGAACAAGTAATAAGAGTAATTGATTTTATAGAACCAATCAAAGATAAGATACTTGTAATGAGTAGTGGAAACCATGAAGAAAGAACTGAAAGAGATAGTGGAATAGATATATTATATTTAGTTGCTAAACAATTGCACCTAGAACAAGTCTATTCTAAAAGTTGGTGGTATTTATATTTAACATTTGGTAATACAAACAAAAATAGACCAATGTTATATACCATAACAGGTTATCATGGTTCAGGTGGTGGAGGAAGAAGAAGTGGTGGTAAAATCAATAGACTAGAAGAAATGAGTAATGTAGTAATTGCAGATATGTATTTAATGGGGCATACTCATAAACCAATATCAACTAAAGGTGTAGTATTTGTACCTGATTATCAACATAAAAGTATTGTAAAGAAAGACTTATATTATTTAATGAGTAATAGCTTTTTAGGATATGAAGGTGGATATGGTGAGAAGATGGGATTAATGCCTAGTAATACATCAATTACAGAAGCAGTACTTGATGGAGAAAAGAAGCAAATTAAACTGATTTTATAAAGTGAGGTGATAACACTATATGAATGTCAATCAAAACATAAATAAACTATTATATGCTCTAGGAATGAAAGGACATTTATATAAGATTAATTCATTTCAATTTTATAATGAAAAGCAAGGCAAATATAGTACAAAATATCAAGTTCTTAAAAGAATATTTGAAGAAGCATATGATACAGAATATGACAAAATAGAAATTATAGAAAAATATAAACAAGTCTTTGAAGGATATAACAAAATAGATTTATTAAAATATTTAATAGATGAAAACAAAAAAGGAAGTGAGGCAAATGAATTGTGATGAACAAGCATATGATAATCTAACTGAAAAACAAAAAAGGTTTATAGATTATTATATAGAGTTTGCAGATGCTAAAAAAGCTGCTATTGCATCAGGTTATAGTGAAAAGACTGCAAAACAAATTGGATGTGAAAACTTATCTAAACTTGACCATTTCATTAAAATTAGATTGAAAAGCAAAGAACAATCAAGAATTGCTTCACAAGATGAAGTATTAGAATACCTAACAAGAGTAATGAGAGGAGAAGAAAAAGATCAATTTGATTTAGATGCTTCTTTACAAGATAGAACAAAGTGTGCAGAACTTCTAGGTAAAAGATGGGGAACATTTAAAGATAAGGTAGAACATAGTGGTTCAATACCAATAGTGATTGATGATGACATTAGAGAATAAAGTACAAAAAGTTTCCTTACAAGAAAAAGTAGGTAAAGGTTATGCAGACTTTTGGAAGTTCAAAGGAAGATATAGAGTAGTTAAAGGAAGTAGAGCAAGTAAAAAATCTAAAACAATGGCTCTATGGTGTATAAGTCAATTAATGAAATATCCACAAGCAAATTTATTAGTTATTCGTAAAACATATAGAACACTAAAAGATAGTTGTTTTAGTGATTTAAAATGGGCAATACATAGATTAGGTGTAGATGAACATTGGGATGCTACATTAAGTCCTTTAGAAATAACATATATACCAACAGGTCAAAAGATATTGTTTAGAGGTTTAGATGATCCACTTAAAGTAACATCTATTTCAGTAGAAAAAGGTTGTTTATGTTGGTTGTGGATAGAAGAAGCATATGAAATAACAAGTGAAGAAGATTTTGATATGTTAGATGAAAGTATAAGAGGTGAAGCACCTGATGGACTTTACAAACAAATAACTCTAACATTCAATCCTTGGAATGAGAAACATTGGTTAAAGAAAAGGTTCTTTGATACTCCAAGTGAAGATACATTAGCAATCACCACTAATTATTTATGTAATGAATGGTTAGATAAAAGTGATAAAAATGTATTTGAGAAAATGAAAACAAATAATCCAAGAAGATACCAAGTAGCAGGACTAGGTAATTGGGGTATTGTAGATGGATTAGTATATGAGAATTGGAAAGAAGAAGAATTTGATATAGATGAAATAAAAAAGATTGCAAATATAGAAAGTGCATTTGGATTAGACTTTGGTTATACAAATGATCCAAGTGCTTTATTTTGTGGTTTAGTAGATAGAAAGAATATGAAGATATATGTATTTGATGAAATGTATGAAAAGGGATTATCAAATAAGGCAATATATCAGAACATATTAGATTTAGGATATGCAAAAGAGCATATAACTGCAGATAGTTCAGAACCTAAAAGTATAGATGAATTAAGGAATTTAGGTTTATATAGAGTGCAAGCTGCTAACAAAGGTAAAGATAGCATTAATAATGGTATTCAATACATACAGGATTTTGAGATTATCATCCATCCTAAATGTGTTAATTTCTTAACTGAAATAAGTAACTACACTTGGGATAAAGATAAGTTTGGTAATAAGTTAAATAAACCAATAGATGATTTCAACCATTTGTTAGATGCATTTAGATATGCTATGGAAAGATTTAATAAAGGAAAATGGTTATATTAGGAGGTTATATGGCAAATGTTTTAGGAACTGAATATCAGGTTATAGCAACAAATGATTTTAATGAATATCCCTATTTAAAAGAAATGGCAGGATATACAGACTATACAACAAAAACAATAGTAGTAAGAAATTATAAATTAGAAGAATGCCAAGTAGGTGATTGCAAAAATCAAATGGAAATAATGAAAAGAGTTATTAGACATGAATTAACTCATGCTTTTATGTATGAAAGTGGTTTGTGGTGTAATAGTGAATTTGGAAGCAATGAAGAATTAACTGATTGGATTGCTATACAATTTCCTAAACTATTAGAAGTGTTTAATGAACTAGAAGTTATATAGAAAGTAGGTGAAAAGGTGTTAAGCATAAGTGAAATTAAAATGTATTTAGACAAAGATAGAACAAGTACAAAAAAGAAAGATGCTAGAGTAGGTGAAAGATACTACAATGGTGATAATGATATTAGACATTATAGAATATTCTATATTGATAAAGATGGACAACCACAAGAAGATAAAACAAGAAGCAACATAAAGAAACCTAGTAATTTCTTTAAAGAAAATGTTGATGAATGTGTTAATTACTTTTTAAGTGGTGATGATAGAATAGTAAGAAGTGATGATCCACAATTACAAATGTATTTGGATGATTATTTTGATGATGAATTTAAAGATGAATTTGGTGATTTATTAAGTTATAACATTAGACAAGGTAGAGCATGGTTATATGGTTATAAAAACAAAGAAGATAGATTATCATTTAAAGCTTGTGGAAACATTGAAGTAATTCAAGTAGAAGGTAAATATGCAAGTGATAATCAAGACCATATAATTTACTATTATCCTGAACATGATATTACAGAAGATAAGATAGTTACTAAAATCCAAGTATGGGATAAAGACTATACAACATATTATGAGGAAAGAGATGGACAAATAAGAGTAGATACATATTATGAGATAAATCCTAGACCTCATATAATCTATAAAGATATAAAAGGTAGTTTAACATATGATACATTTGGATTTATACCATTTTGGGATATAGAGAACAATAGAGAACAATCAAGTGATTTAAGAAGTATTAAAGAACATATTGATGATTATGATTTAATGAATTGTGGGTTATCAAATGATTTAGTTGATTTATCACAAGGTTTCTATGTAGTTAAAGGATTTCATGGAGATAACATTGAAGAACTAATTACAAATGTTAAATCAAGAAAATTTGTGGGTGTAGATGATAGTGGAGATGTAGATGTAAAAACAGTTACCATTCCATATGAAGCAAGAAAAACACAAATGGAAATTGATGAAAAGAACATTTATAGATTTGGATTTGCATTTAACTCAAATAATGTAGGAGATGGAAATATAACTAATATAGTTATTAAATCAAGATATACATTATTAGATTTAAAATGTGAAGCATTAGAGAAGAGAGCAAAAAAACTATTAAAGAGAATATTAGAACCTGTATTAGATGAAATCAATGAAACAAATGGAACAGGATATACATTAAAGAATGTTTATTTTGTGTTTGAAAGAGAAATGATAGTTAATGAACTAGATAATGCTCAAATAGAATTAGTAAAGGCACAAACTAAACAAACTAATATAAATACAATATTGAGTGTACAAACAACATTAGGACAAGAATTAGTTCAAGAGCAAATATGTAGTGAACTAGAACTTGATTATGAAGATATTAAAGATAAACTTCCTAAACAAGAAATGATAGATATAGATAGTGCTAGTGAAGAATTAGCAAATGCACCTATTGAAGAACCAATAGAGGAAGAAGAAGCACCTTTAGAATAGTGAGGTGTATTTTTTATGAATAAATATGAAAAAGAGGTAGAACAAACTTTAATAAAAAATGAAAAGGATGTTCTAAAACAATTACAACAAACATACATACAAGCATTAGCAGATGTTAAAGGTAGGTTAAGAATACTACAATCAAGAGAAGAAACACAAAGTGTTATCTATCAGATTAATTATCAAAAGTCTTTAGAGAAGCAAATAAATGCAATCATAAATGTATTGGAACAAGATAACATAACTAACATACAAGATTTTTTAAATCATATGTATGAGGATGGATATATAGGTATTCAATATGAATTGATGCAACAAGGAGTACCTGTTGTTACTTCTATCAATCAAACAGAAGTGGCAAGTTCACTATTTAAAAAGATTGGTAAAATGACATTTGCAGATAGATTAAATGTTAATATGAAAGACTTTAAAATAAAAGTAAAAGAAGCAATAACAAGAGGAATTGCAAGTGGTAGTACTTATAAAGATATTGCTACTCAACTATCAATAGTAACAGGTGAGAGTTTAAACAAGTCATATAGGATAGCAAGAACAGAAGGACATAGAATAACAACAGAAGCAAAATTAAATTCTATAAAGAAAGCAAAACAACAGGGTGCAGATTTAGTTAAACAATGGGATGCAACATTAGATGGAAAGACTAGAAAGAAACATAGAAAACTAGATGGGCAATGGGTAGAGGTAGATGAGTATTTTGAAGTACAAGGTGAGAAAGTAAAAGCACCTGGTAAATTCAAAGATAAAGGAGATAACATTAATTGTAGATGCATCTTACTTTCAAGGCCTAGATGGGCAGTAGATAAGAGAAGGGTAAAGAGTGCAAAGATAACTGATGAGTATGGTAAGGAAGTAGAGAAACTTATAGAGGTAAAGAACTATGAGGATTATAAAAAAGGTTATTATAAAATACTTGAAGATGATCCTGAAATAGAGAAGGTTATCAAGAGAGCAAACAAAAGAGCTGCTAACAATCAGTAGTGTAAAGTGTAAAGCATTATACACTCCCCTACCCCACCAAAAATACACCATAGAGTAGGGGAAATCCCTAAAATAGGGGGCTTAAATGCTAGAGTAGGGTAGGTGTAGTGTAAAGATGGTGTAAGTTATGTGTAAAGCATAAAGAAAGGAGAATATATAGTGATTAAGTGTTTATGTAAGGAAAATGTTCAAGATAGACTAACAGGTGAGAACTATATAGCAGGTAAAGAATATTCCTTTACAAAGGAAAGAGCAGATGAAGTTACAAAGACAAAATATTTTGAATTTGTAAAAGTAGAAGAAGAAGTAATTGAAGAAAAACCAATTAAAAAATCAGTTAAGAAAAGTGCTAAAAAATAATTAGTGCTTTTTTTATATATTGAGTTTTTATCCAAAGGTTGAACTCGTAAAAGAACAATCTAGGAATATGAAATCTAATGAGTGATACTCGTAAAAAATCGTAGGAGGAAATATTAATGAATAGAGATTTTTTAAAACAAGTTTTTGGGAAACTTGAAAATGTTGATGAAGCAGTAATGAAAGAAATCATTGATGCTATCATGGATGAGAATGGGAAAGGTATTAATGAAAGTAAATCAAAGATTGATGATTTAACAAACCAATTAGGATTAGCAACAAAAGAAAAAGATGAAGCTAATAAATTAATTGGAGAACTTAAAAAATCTAATCAAGGTAATGAAGAATTACAAAACAAGATTGGTACTTATGAAACTCAACTAAATGAATTGAAAGCAGAAAATGAACAATTAAAATTAGATAATGCTATCAAGGTTGAACTATTAAGTGCAAAAGCAAAAGGTGATGATTTAGATTATTTAATGTTTAAGATTAAACAAAATAATGACAAATTATCATTAGGTGAGAATGGAGAGTTAAAAGGATTTGATGTAGAAGAAATTAAAACAACATATCCTAGTAATTTTGAAGTTGAAACTAAAAAGGTGGTAGATGTAAACAACCTTCCTAAAATTGAAAATAGTGATAATACAATCACTAAAGAGCAATTTGAAAAAATGGGATATAAAGAAAAGAATAAATTATATAATGAAAATCCTGATGTTTACAATGAATTAAAGAACAAATAAGAAAGAGAGAGTGAATTAAATTATGGCATTAGAAACTAATGGAACAAAATTAGCAAACCTTATCAATCCTGAAGTAATGGCAGATATGGTAAGTGCAAAAGTAGATAAAAAGGTAAGAGTATTACCTTATGCAAAAGTTGATACAACTTTACAAGGACAAGCAGGAGATACAATTAGTATTCCTAAATATGGATATATTGGAGAAGCAGTAGATGTTGCAGAAGGTGAAGATATTCCTGTAAGACAAATGAGTGTGTCTAGTGAACAACATACAATTAAAAAAGCTGCTATTGGTGGAATTTTAACTGATGAAGCAGTATTAAGTGGTTATGGAAATCCTGTAGGAGAATTAACAAACCAAATGGCATTATCTATTGCAGGTAAATGTGATACTGATGGATATGAAGAATTAGTAAAAGCAAGTACTTCTTATAGTGCAAGTGGATCAATTTCTTACAATGAAGTAGTAAATGCAATTGATTTATTTGAAGAAGAAACAAATACTGAAAAAGTTATGTTTATCCATCCAAAACAAGTTACTCAATTAAGATTAGATCCTAACTTTATTTCAAAAGATAAATATGGAAATGAAGTAATGGTTGATGGAGAAATTGGTATGATTGCAAATGCTCGTATTGTTGCTTCTAAAAAAGTAAGAGTAGAAGGTGGAGCATATCTAAATCCAATTGTTAAATTAGAAGAAGATACTGAAACAGAAGATAGTTCACCTGCATTAACTGTATTCTTAAAAAGAGATACTAATGTAGAAACTGATAGAATTGCTAGAAATCGTTCTACTGAAATTACAGGTGATAAAATGTATGTAGTAGCATTAACTAATGAAACTAAAGTTATTGTTGCTAAAATGAAAGAAACTGCAACAGTTTAATTTAGTGAGAGAGGTTTTTATACCTCTCTTTAATTTTTAAAAGAGAGGTGAAAGAATGCTAATTAGTGCAGGAGATTTAAAATCTCGTTATGAAAAATTTGAAGATATTGAAGATGATTTAATTACTAGGAAATTATCAGTTATTGAAAGTGCTATAAGAAAGCATACTAACAATAACTTTCAAAATAGATTAGTTAGATTTAATGCAAGTATAGAGGATGGAGTAATTAAAGGTACAAGTCCTTACTTAAAATCATTAGATACTATTGAAATTAGTGATGGGGTAAATAAAGGCTTATACACAATTATAAGTGTATCTGATGAAGTAGGAACTATTGAACCTTTATATGATTATCCTAATCAACTAATAACTAAAATAGAGTATCCTATTGATGTTATAGAAGGTGCTATTGATTTATTAGATTGGGAACTTATCAAACAAGGTAAAGAACAATCTAATATAGCAAGTGAAAGTATCTCTAGGCATAATGTAACATATGTACAAAGAACTAATGAAAATACTATAAGTGGTTATCCAATTGAACTATTTAATTTTTGCAATGAATATAAGAAGGCTAGATTTTAATGAAAAAAATAGGTGGAAATACTAATTTAATTCTTAAAGTTAAAAGTCAAATAGAAAATGAAATAGGTGAAAAGGTAACAACATGGGTAGATTATAAAACTATTCATGGGTTTATGGATTTTTTAAGTGAAAGTACAGGTAGAACCAACTTTAATTCTAAAATTGTAGAAAGTACTCATTTATTCATTTGTGATTATGTTGCTATTGATAAAAGTGTTATTGAGTTAATGGCCTATCACAACAATAAACAATATGAAATAACTTATATTGATGATCCAATGGGATTACATTATCATTTAGAAATTTTTCTTAAATACATAGGTGATTAGTATGCAGAAATTGATATTTGAAGATTTTACAGGTGAAATCACCAAAGAAATAGAAAATATCATTCTTACTTGGTTAGAGGAAGGTGCTTCTGAATTAGAAAGTCAAACTATAACAAGAACAGGTACAGGTGCTTATTTAAGAGAAGTAGCAAGTAAATGGACACATATAGTTGATACATCTAAATATGAAGCAACAATAGGAAATCCTTTAGAAAATGCTTTATGGGTTGAATATGGAACAGGTGAGTATGCTTTAAATGGAGATGGTAGAAAAGATTGGTGGGTATTCATTGAAGGTGGTTCAGGAATGAGCAGTAATGAAAGTAAACACTACAAAACCAAAGAAGAAGCAGCTCGTACAGTTGCATTTTTAAGAAGTAAAGGTATTAAGGCAGGATATACTAAAGGACAATTACCTAAAAGACCTCTACACCTTGCATTTACTAATAATGAGAAATCAATAAAAGATGAATTAAGAAATAGATTAGGAAGTATGAAGTAATGGAGAAAGAACTATTAAAGGTTATCAATAATGAGTTATTAAGTTTAGGAATTAATTATGAATATGGTGAGTATCAAGGAGAACATAAATATCCATATGCAGTTGGTGAATATAATGAAAGTAATTATGAATATGAAAGTAATGTAACTGATGGTGAGTTTATATTAGTGGTATTCCATGATGGAAATGAATTAGATTTAATCAATATCAAAGAACAAATAAAAGAGAAATTTGCAGATTATAGATCAATTGTAGATGGTGGAGCAGTTTATGTTTCATATAGAAACAAATTATTTATAAGAGAAGCAAAATTAAAAAAGATGGAAATATATTTAAATACTAAAACTATGAAAGGAGAATAGTATATGGCATTAAAAAAACATGCAATATCAAATGATACTGCTAAAAATATTCCATTAGGAGCAGGTATATTAGTACATAACCTAGTTTTTGAAGGTTCTGATTGGAGTTATGATGAACTAGGTGCTTCAAATGGTGGAAACAAAGTATCTTATGAAAGAGAGTATTTAGACCTTGCAGTAGATGGTAAAACAGTTAAGGTTGAAGGATTTGATGTTAAAGTATCTGAAATAGGAAAAATGACATTAAATTTAGCAGAATATAAGAAAGATACATTAGTATCTGCATTAGGACTTGAAAAAGATAGTACTGCTAGTGTAACAGGATATGAGAAATACAAACCTAGTAAGAACAATGTATATTTAGATAATCTAGGATTTGTTGGATATACTGCAGAAGGGAAAGCAATTATTATTAAGTTCCCTAAAGCAATTTGTTTAAGTGCATTTGAACTTGAACTTAAAAATAAAGAACAAGGAGTTATGGCATTAGAATTTGATGCAGTAGCACCTACAAGTTCTGATAATTTTGAAGAATTGGGAATTGAATTTTATTTCCCAACTGCAACAGTTTAATTTGAAGGGAGTGTAACACATGGAAGAAATTAAGGAAGCAGTAGAAACACCAAAGTATATTTTACATACACCAAAAGCAACTGATATTTTTACAATGGCAAATATCATTGGAAAGATTGGTGTAAATAAATTTGCTAGTATATTTCAAAAAGATGAGATACAAGCATTAGTAAAAGATGTATCAAAAAAGAAAAGTATTAGTAATGATGATATATCAATGATTACAGGGATAGGAGTATTTACTGAAATTGCACAAATTATTTTAGTAGGTATGGGTAATTGTGAGGAAGATATATATAAGTTATTATCAAATACAAGCAATTTAGAGATAGATGAAGTGAAGGATTTAGATGGTGTTACATTCCTTGAAATGATAATTGACTTTTTTAAACAAAATGTGGATTTTATCAAGGCAGCTTCAAAATATGTAAAATAGGTGAATTAGAATTTTGGGACTTGGTACATAAAAGGTATTCAAGTCCCTTTTTATTTTTAGATAATTTAATAATTCAAGGCAAATTTAGTAAAGGAATAGACACTATTTATAAACAAGTAGATGAAGAAAAACTATGGGCATTATACTTATCTATTCCTGTAAAAGAAAAGTCTTATAATGATTGGAAAAATGAGATTATATCTAAAAATGAAGAACCTATTGAGTTTGAAGTTGCCAATGATCTAAATGAAATAAAAGATAAAGCAAGAAATATATTAAAGAATTTTAAACCTCAATAAAAAGAAAGGAGGGTAATATATGAATGGAGTAACTGCTTTTCAACTTTTAGGAAAGTTAGCAATTGATGGTGTAGATGAAACAAAAAAAGCACTTGATGATGTTTCTAAAAGTGGAGAAGATGCAAAAGATAAATTAAGTATTAGTTTTCAAGATATTGGCCAAAAGGCAGGAGAACTAGGAAAAAGCATTGCACTTGGATTAGCAGGAGCAATAACAGCTGTAACTGCTACATATGAAGCAACAAAAGAATTTAGACAAGATTTAGGAAGATTAGTAGCAGGTTATGAAGGTGTAGGAAGTAGTGGAGAAGTTGCAAACAAAGTATTTAGAGATATGTTTGGAATACTAGGTGAAACTGATACTGCAGTAGAAGCTTCAAACCTATTAAAAGAACTTGCACAAGATGAACAAGGTTTAGCAGAATGGACAACAATTGCAACAGGTGTATATGCTAGATTTCCTGATAGTATTCCAATTGAAACACTAATTGAAGCAAGTAATGAAACTGCAAAAGTAGGACAAGTTACAGGAACATTAGCAGATGCATTAAATTGGGCAGGAGTTAGTGAAGAACAATTTAATGAGAAATTAGCAAAATGTAATTCAGAAGCAGAAAGAGAAAAATTAATAAGAGAAACATTAAATGGTTTATATACTGATAGTGCTAATGAATACCAAAAAAATAATCAAGGATTGATTGATAATAATAAAGCACAAGCAGATTTAAATATACAAATGGCAGATACAATGGCAAAAATAGAACCATTGATTACACAAGGTAAAATATTTTTAGCAGAAGTACTATTAAAACTACAACCAATTATTACATGGATCATAGACAACATTAGTATTTTAGCACCAATTGTTTTAGGGTTTCTAGGAACTCTATTTGCTTTAAATATAGCAAGTAAGATAATGGCATTTATACCTATTGTAAAAACTCTATTTACACTTTTAGCTGCTAATCCAATTGGACTTATAATAACTGCAATTGGTTTATTAGTAACTGCATTTATAACTCTATGGAACAATTGTGAAGGATTTAGGAACTTTTGGAAAGGATTATGGGAGAAAATACAAAGTGCTTTCAAAACTGCAGTAAATGGTATAAAAACAGGAATTGAAAATGTTAAAAATTTCTTTAGTAATTTAAAAGATAATGTTACAACAAAAATTAACAATCTAAAAGATGGAGTAGTAAATACTTTTAATAAAATAAAAACTGCTATTACTACACCAATTGAAAAAGCAAAGGAAATTGTAAAAGGTGTGGTTGATAAAATTAAAGCATTCTTTAAGTTTGATATATCACTACCAAAAATTAAATTACCTCATTTCTCAATTAAACCTAGTGGATGGAAGTTAGGAGATTTATTAGAAGGTTCTATTCCAAAGTTAGGAATTGATTGGTATGCAAAAGCAGTAAGAAATCCAATGTTATTAGATAGACCTACTGCATTTGGTTTATCACCTAATGGAAACATACAAGTAGGTGGTGAAGCAGGTTCTGAAATAGTAGGTGGAACAAGTACTATTATGGGAATGATTAGTGATGCAGTAAGTGGTAATAATTATGGAATTGAAGAAAAACTAGATAGAGTAATTAGTCTTTTAACTAACTACTTACCTACTCTAGGAAATCAAAAAGTAGTATTAAGTACAGGTGAATTAGTAGGTGCTATGGTAAATCCTATGGATAGAGCATTAGGTGAACTAGCAGTTAAGAAAGGGAGGGGTTATTAATGAATAGTGTTAAATTTGGTGATAAAGATAGTTATAAAGATTTTGGTATTATACTACAACCAAAAAATAGACCTAAACCTTCTCCTAAATATGAATATGTTTCTATCCCTGCTAGAAATGGTGATTTGGATTTATCAGAAGTATTTGGTGATATATTTTATGAGAATTTAGAGTTTCCATTAACTTTTGTTGTAGTGGATGCTATAAATACTTGGGATGAGAAATTAAGAACTATAACTAATTATCTTCATGGCAAGAGAATGAAAGTAGTATTTAGTGATGATCCTAATTATCATTATTTAGGAAGAATTACTATTAATGAATTATCAAGTGATAGAAATATAGGTTTATTAAGTATGGATTGTAATTTTGAACCATACAAATACAAAAATAATGTAACTTCAATTGAACAATCAGTAAGTGCAGGTAATTCATATACATTTAAAAATGGAAGAATGAAAGTAGTACCTACTCTAACTTTAAGTAGTGCAATGACATTAACATTCAATGGTGCAAGTCTTTCACTAGGAGCAGGAACATTTAAGGTATTAGATATTCAATTTTCAGAAGGTGATAATATAATAACTATTTCTAATGGTAGTGGTACATTAAAAGTAGAGTATCAAGAAGGTGATTTATAATGTATCAAGTATTATTAGGAAACAATGTATTTTATGATGTGAGAGATAAAGTTTTAGATATAGATAATCCTCAATTATATTTAGCAGTAAATAAAGTAGGAACATTTAAATTTAAAATTTTTCCCTCTCATCCTTCTTTTGATAGATTAGAAAACAAAGTATCTAAATTTACCATTAAAAAAGGAAATAAGATTATTTTCAAAGGGAGAATGGTACAAGAAGAACAAGGCATAAATAAAAGTAAAAACATTGAAGTAGAAGATTATTTAGCATTCTTAAATGATAGTATAGTAAGGCCTTATAACTTTCAAGGAACACCTGAACAACATTTTATAAACCTAATTAATAATCACAATGAACAAGCAACAGATGAACAAAAATTTATTATAGGTTCAATAACTGTAACTGATCCTAACAATTATATAACAAGAAGTAGTGGTGAATATGCTTCTACTTGGAAAGTATTAAATGATGATTTAATTTCAAGATTAGGTGGATATTTAAGATTAAGATATGAAGATGATGGAACATACATAGATTATCTTGAAGATTTTGATGATACATCTACTCAAACAATTGAACTTGGAAAGAACTTAATAGATGTACTTGTAAAGAATGATGCAGTAAAGGTATATAGTGTGGTAATTCCACTTGGTGCAGAAACTGAAAATGAAGATGGAACTAAATCAAGATTAACAATTAAATCAGTTAATAATAATTTAGATTATCTTATTAATGAAGATGCATTTAATAAATTTGGATGGATAGTAGCACCAATTGAAGATACAACTTGGGATGATGTAACAATAGCAAGTAATTTAAAAACAAAGGGAACTGCATTTTTAAACAATAAAGCAGTAATGTTAAAGAGTACATTAAATGTAAGTGCAATTGATTTAAATGCTACTGATAAACAAATAGAAGCATTTTTTATTTATGAATATATAAGATTTATTAGTGAGTATCATGGTATCAATGCAAGATACTTATTAAATGAAATAACAATACCATTAAAAGAACCTAAAAGTATGACTATTGTATTAGGTGAAGAAATAGATACATTAACAGGTATTCAATTAAATGGTGGATTAAAAGGACCACAAGGTGAACAAGGTGTAGCAGGTAAAAGTGCTTATGAGTTGTGGTTAGAACAAGGTAATGAAGGAACATTAGAAGATTATTTAGCAAGTTTAAAGGGAGCAGATGGAACAGGTGTAAATATTCTTGGTTCTTATAATTCATTAGAAGAATTGCAAGCTGCTCATCCAACAGGAGATGTTGGTGATGCTTATTTAATCAATGGTAGTTTATATGTATGGAATGTAGAACAAA
>JAEIGA010002087.1_pt1 | contig 31886 bp, 28 predicted proteins | sample 9270691 | NCBI WGS metagenome assembly JAEIGA01 (sample SAMN17057246, study PRJNA624740) | gut metagenome | biome: biome; isolation source: fecal sample | host: Bos grunniens | place: China: Xizang | collected 2019
AGCAGTATCTTTACCACCAAATAAATTATAATATTCCGCATCTTCAGCTGTAGAATGATCAAAGAAGTTTTTTAAACGTCTCATTTCATCGTAACTAACATCTCTTTTCTTAAGTAAGTTGTTAGCTCTATCCCATCCACTTGCGTTTTTATCTCCTTTATAATTGGAAACATTTGTTTGAATGGTTTTGTAAATATTATCAGGTATATACCATGTGCGGTTTTCTCCTGCTTCATTAGCCTCTACAAGTTTACTTTTTTTTTTACCACAATTAATTGGAATTGGGCGTGTATTACCGTGATTACTCCAACTTGGATTTTTAGCCATATTCATGGCAACATCATCTGTTGTTATTGGTTTAGATGGCTTTTTATTACTTAAATCAGGATTTAATGTTACCTCTGTAGAAGCTCTAAACTCATTAGCATCACTATTAATATCATCCAAGTACATTGAATCTGCACCAACTATCTCAGTTAACTGTCTCTTAGATATTATAATAGTCTTTCCCATTATACTATAATTTTATAGATATAAATAGTTAAATAAAAGAAAACCACCCATATAAATGAGTGGTTTTTAAAACTATTCTTCATCTTCTTCAGCATTACCTACTAAATCCACCAAATCAGATAATGAAATCAATACATATTTAGGATATTGCTTAGATACAATATCACCATTTGTAGGGTTGATTTGCGCAAAATCAAGTACTTTCTTAGGTAATTTACCATCAGTTACAATACTCTGTTTTTCATTATTAGTCAATTGTCTAATAATTTCATCAATAGCTTCTTTCATACTTGTAATACCCTTATTTTTCTCATCCTCAAGACGTTGATTGTAATCATTAAGAATTTCTTCCCAATTCATATTACATTCGTCAAGGAATGGAATCTCAAACTCAGGATGAGCAGCCCAAAACTTAATTTCTTTATCTTCCATCGTCATAAGAGCCTCATAAGTATCCTGATCAGTTTCCTTATTCGGTTCTCCTGATGTCAAACGAGATTCTTCTTCAGTAAAATACTGTCTATCCTTAGGGTCTGTAATTAGAATTTTACTTCTAATCTCCTTCGAGAAACATACGAGAAGAGGTGTGATTCGTTTATTAAATTGATCAATATATTTTGCTGAATTATACTCTTCACCCTCCTCACAAAATACATCTGTCTCCGAATCGATAATATCGTTTGAAAGAAGTCTTGCATTAAGAATAATTTCCTCTTTCTTAACTACCTGAGGATATTCCTCTTTCAAGAAATCCAACATTGTCACTGTTGATGTTTTCTCTTTCTTCCATACCTTATAATCTTTTTCAACTTTAGCAGTTACATCGACTTCAACCTCACCAAATATATCATTCTCCACAATAATATATTTAGTTACTTTTTTAACATCAGCCTGAGACTTAGATTTACCTGTATTAATATAATACAAAGTTTCACCCTGTTTTACATCCAATCCATCTTTCAGTGCAAGCTCCATCCAAGCCTGTCTTGACTTAGGTCTACCTGCTTTAGTAAGGGTGTTACAATCTTTAACATATTCTTTCAAAGACTTTTTCACCTTACCCTTAGAAGCAATGTCCTTAAGAGGAATCTGATAATTATAAATCTTTTCAATATAAGAATAATATTCATCCAAAAATCCCTTACCATTATTCTGAAGAAGAAGTCTAACACCCTTGCTCAAGAACTTAGAAATGTATTCAGGCATCTTCTTAGATTTGATGGTATTACCAACGAGCTTTACATCTTTTGGGAAATCGTTTTCAGGGAAATGGTCAGCGTAATTCTTACGCGAGAAGTTAATTGTCGATGCTACAATTTCATCAATACCAAGTCCCATCTTTTTTCTCATATAAAGATCATTAAACTCTGCTACATCAGCAGCAAATCCTATGTATGCTTTACCCTCAACAACATTTCTATTCAATCCCTTACCAATATAAGGATTACTCTCGTTATAACGATACTCTGATGGAAGTTTGAAGTTGAAACCATCGGTATCACCTACGATTGGTTGATATCCAAGACTATTAAAATGATAAATCATAAGTCTTAGTGACATACGTCCCGTACATGTAATACGTTCAGCACAAATCTTACTTCCCCAAGGGAAAAGGTTTTCAGCACCATATGAACCAAAGAATGAGTTTCCAAAAATCTTTAGAGGCAACTGCTTTTTATCATTTTTAGACTCCTCAGATTCCCAATATTTCAATTCCTCATTAAGTTTCTTACCTTCCTCTTTATCCTTATAATCTCTACTCTGAAGACGTTCCAATATTCGCTCTTTTTCTTTACCTGCTTTTTTCGTCAAACCCTTATATTTCTCACGTTCAGTAAGAACATATTCGAGGAACTTAAGCGTAGAATCCATAATATCTTTCTCATCAGAAATATCCCAAGTGAGAATGATTGATGGATAAAGTGAGTTATAGTCAAACTTAGCTACATTATCAACAAAACCTACCTTAAGAAGTCGAGAAAGTCCTCCTGTAAATGTACCACCCTCACCAAATTGTGGGATCGCGAGTCCATTTTCATAACTCCAAGCCATAAGAAGTGCTTTCCACTGTCCTGCAGTACCCATAGTACAACATTTCTGATACGGTACAGGAAGCATTTTACAAATCATAAAGTTGGATGTATTATATCGATGCTCCACCTTATCACACTCCCAAAGGTCATCAAGAAGATAGCGTTCTACAATATATTTACCTGTTACAACTTCATAATTTTCCTTAATTGGTTTATCATTGGTAATCTTATACCAATCACCATCACTATTATTGAGAGCATATTCGTTTTCTTTATCATTCCAAGTATCTGAAATCTTATCACCAGGTACGTAAACACGATTTGTTTTTTCCATTTTTGAGTACTTAGTAACATATTTCAAATCGGCGCGAAGCATATTGGAATCAATTGCTTGAGCCCTTCGTACTGCATGAAGAGAATCTGTGATAATAATGCTTGGAACTATAGTTTGATAGAATGTTTCTACCTCACCACCGAGTTTCAATACAGTTTCCTTAGTATTTTTTCTAATAACTTCACCATCAAACATATTCTCATTAATACAAATATCTTCAATAGTTGTGCCAAGTTGCTTACATCTTTCAATAATGAAATTCCAGTCGAAGTTCTCTCCATTGTGTGCTGTAATAACATCAGGTTGAAAGTACTGAATCATACTCAAGAAAACCTTAATATTATGAAGCTCACTCGCATCTTTTTCTTCTTTAGTATTTCCTGTAACAGTAAGAATTCGCTCAAAATTAACTTTATTCCCACGATACATTACAGGACGATTAAATCTAATACCAAACTGATTAATACGACAATAACGAGGATCAAGTCCCTCTGTCTCCAAGTCGAAAATCATTCTAATGATGTCATCATAATCATCGTATCCCTTAAAGAAACGTCTACCTGTTGATATCATATACTGTTCCTGAGGAGTAACAATAAGATACTGTCTACTATCTTCCTTAGATGTCAACTCATCATCTTCATCATCTTTAGATTTAGAATAAATTGGATTGTTAGCTTCCTTAAAGAACTTAAGGAATTTCTGATAAGACATTGGGCGTTTTGCATAAAACATGAAAATATAACCTGTTTTTGCAATACTTTCTACTACTTCACCCTTGTTATTTTTTGTGTCAAGAGAACGAATTCCAATTCCATATTTGCGCATGAGGGATGATACCATACTTCTATCCCCATCGCAAAGTTTTTCGCAAGCATGTCTTGTTGCCCATACAAATGGATAAAAATTTTCCATTTTATAACACTTGACATCATTCTCATTACGATAATACACTTTAATTTTATCTGAGTCATATTTGTACTCAAGATTTACGATACGTTCCATTGGATCAGTACCGTTAATAAAAGAATTGATTACCTCTGTTGTAATCTCCGTTTTTCTTTGAGGTTCTAACATTTTTCTATAAATTTACGTTATTATTAATGCAAAACGTATAGTTGGAAAACTACCAACATCAGTTTTCAACGCAAATATATTGAAAATATTCTTAAAAACAAAAAAGGAGAGTTATTATTACTCCCCTTTATTTATACTATTGTCCATATTTCAGTAAATAAGTCAGCATCTTCATTCTTTATAAATGCATAACCGTCTTCACCATAAGTTTTCCCCCATGAATTTCTGATAATAAATCCATCATCAGTATAACCAACTATACAAACAGCATGTAAGCCTTCTAATTCTCCTGAATAATTTTTCCAAAATTCAGTTATTCTTGAATCATAAACAGGTAATCCACCAACGCATGGTCCATTTAACATAAGAGCATATTTTAAAGCTAATAATGAATTTACTTTGGCATATCTACCTATTTTAATAAGTCCTTTATCGGTTTTAACTCCTTGTTTTTGTACGAATTTAAGAGCGTCTTTAAATGTCATGCCATTATCTCCTTCAATTGTTCTACTATTAAAAATATCAAATAATTTAATATTATTATCAATTTCTTTACCATCTTTAAGGTTCAAAGTCCAATTAATATAAGCAGATAATGAACATGGAACACATATTGGGTCTAAGCCTTGATCTACTACTTCAGGCAAATATTTTTTATATGAGAATTGTTTTGGCAAGCCTATATTTTTGGGTTCTTTGAAAATATCTTCAGTTCCATCTATTACCGATGGTATCATTCCATAAGTTTTCATAATTAATCAGGCATAATATTTCTTATTTTAATTGTGAAAGTGCTATCAGTATCCTTGGTTAAAAGATAGAATTTATTCGTATCTGTATCTTTAATATAGAACCATTGAGATACTACTTCACCCATATCATCTTTATATGAGATTGCTCCCCATTTTTTTAAGTCAGTTGATAGGTTTTCTTTTTCACAAATTTGATAGAGTTCTTTAATTGATACTATTTTATTAACTTCTTCTACCATATAACCATCTATACCTACATTTTTCCAAGATGTGCTTGTTTTTAAGCTTCCACATGTTATAGAAATAAATGTGAAAATAATTAGCGCAAGAATCTTTTTCATAATTTATTATTTTAACCATAAATAGTTTATAACCATCTATAAAAAATAAAAAGAGTAGAAAATTTTCTACTCTTTTTTCATATCAGGATCAAACCTCGATACATTATCTATAAATTTTTGATAACGTCTTTCTTCTTCAGCTTCTTCGTTGGCTTTCTTTGCTGATTTCCAATTTTGATAATATTCCCAAGCTTTGGATTTCCATACAAAAGAGCCATTTTGTTTTACATATTCTCCATGTTGGTTTCTAATAAGAAGTAATTCATATAATTTAATTGGATAATAAAGTCTTATTTTAGAACCATCAGGTTTAATCATCCATCCTCCCTGTGAGTACTTCTTATCCTTAATAAGAAATTTAATAAATTCTTCTTCAATACCATTGGGTATTACTTTATTTGCTTTTACCACTAAAACAGGAAATGTTGCGAAACAATGTACGAAATAATCATAATCATATTCGTAACCTTTCATATCAAAATATCTATTTGGTTTCTTTGTTGCCATAATTATTCTAAATTAATTTTAAAAGGTGTTAATATATTTTCTACTGTTTTTATATCATCTCCGAAATGTAATGTCATTCTTCCATTTGAAGGATATTCTTCAAGAACATTAATATCAATCCATGATAATGCAATTACATTTTCAATAGCGTGTTCCATAGTTAAACAAGAACATTCTTGAATTGTTGTTAATTTAAATGGACTTCTAATTCGTTTAACAGCAGAATAAGTCGTTTTATCAGGTGTTAAATCTCCACATGAAGACGGGTTTAGTTCATCCCAAAAAACACCCCACACCATTTCAGGATTTTCGGAGAATAGGAGTTCATAAATATAATTTTCTTCAATATCTAAGTTTATAAACTTAACATAAACCAATTTTAAATTACCACACATCTTCACCTCCTCCTATTTTATCTATTAGACTATCTATCATATCTTCTGAATCATCTGACTGTTCCCAAATTTTATTAAATGAACCATTTATAAATTTTATCTTAGACTCAGTATCATCAAAATGTTCTCCGAATTTAAAAGACATTGTTTTATCATTATAAACAACATTTTCATATAATTCAAACCACCCTAAAGCAATGATTTGATCAATACAATCTTGCATTGAGAAGCATGAATTATTCGTTACTAATGTGAGTTCGTTATCTAACTCACATTCATATATCTCAGAAATTGTTGCTTTATCGGGTATGATAGACGGTACTATTGAACATGGACAAACATTCCAAAATTCACCCCACACTACTTCAGGTGTTTCAGAAAAATAGAATTGATATACGAATTTATCATCTAAATTAGTACCTACATTATCGATGAATGCTAAATAAAGTTCTTTATCCATATAAAACTGTTTATCATTAATAAATAGCAACTAATTCCAAAGGAAATTCAAAATGAGCTATTTGTCCCTCAGCAAGAAAAGCATAATCATAACAATTAGCTCTTATATTTTTCCAAAATTTATAAAACTGTGGATAAAAAATCTGCGAGGCTGACTTCAATGTTTCTTTTCCTGTTGTATGGCATTGTCTAATATAACAGTCTACGGTTACATCGTTATGATTCTTACATTCCATTCTACCTACAGTGAAAATTTCAACACGAACATCGTAACCACTATCCAACATTACCACCTCAACATCATGTTCCCACGTCTCCACGTCATTGTCACCAAGTATTTCATAGATAATTTCATCAGACTTAAATGCAATTAGCTTAAGATTTCTTGTACCAAACTCACTCTCAAACTTTTCTTTTATCTGACTCATAAGCCACTTTTCATAAGTTATAGTTCTCTTAGGATTTAATTTTCCAAAAATCACCTGTCGTGTATATTTTGAGTTTTTAAAATACTCGCTATCACACCACATACCAATAAAATCCTCATAACTCTCAGCTTTGAGAACAATATTATCGTCAAAATGACTTAATGCTTGAAAATTAGCTTTCTTTAAATCAATTGAAAGAAACTTTTTACCGACTGATGACTGATTGTATATATTTAAGTCAGGAATGTTCTTCAACTCATTGGGAATTGCAAACTGATTCATATCACATGAGTTGAAGTATTTATATGAATTAGAATTTTCAACAAATGTAATAATTTTATCCCTAATTTGAGCATATTCCTCAAGCCAAGCATTGATGTTACCATCAAATCTTTCGTCTATGTCTTTAACAAGATTCTCATATTCCTTTTTAGGGAACCAATCATATGTTCTCATATAATATTCGAAATATGGAGAATCAACAATATTAATAGGAAGATTATAGTCTTTAACAAATCTTCTTCTAAGTGCTATTTCATTACCGTAAATCATAACTCTAAAATTAAAATTAAAAATGCATAGTTCAATATAAAATCAAACTATGCAAATATCGTGCCAAACTATATTAAAAATCATTTAATATTACTTCTTTACCAAATAAATGAGGTTTTAACACCATAGAAGGTGCATATGGTACTTCTTCATCTGAATTATGATAACACCATGTCATATATTCTGAGTGTATTATACTTTCACCAACAGCGAATATTTTCATATCAGGAAAAAAAACCCCAATAATACCTGTGACTACAGTTTGATCAAGTCTATCAACATCTTTTTCATCACCAAGATATTTTTGTATTCTATACATCATACCATTAAGCTCGTTATTAATTTTGGTATTCTTAACGATGTTGAAGCCAATTTCCAACATTCCTTTTTTATTGAAATCATATCCTAAACCACCTAAAAAATTAATATGCTCTTTCGCCCTTTCAATAGAAAAATTACGACACTTTATCCAAGTATTATATTCCGTAATTAAATTGTTTCTATATGGGTGCAACATAAAACAAGCGTCACAATCACTTTCAATAAATTTATTCACAATAGGAGTTAACGATTTATGTATACATATACTACCATCAACCCTAACACAAACATCTGATTTTACATATTTGAAAGGATTATATCTAACTGAAAAACATTTATCAAACACACCCTTACCATCAAGTTCACTGTCAATAATAATTTTCCAAGTATCTGATTGAAGATTTTCGTTATCTGTTACACAAACATATTCAACCTCAGAATCCATTCCCTCAATTTCATGAAGTTTCTCGTATTCACCAAATACAAAAGTAAGAATACTATATTTATATTGTTTTACTCCTGTGGTTGCCATTCCTCAATGCTATTTTCCTTCATAAATTCTCTAATAGTTGTACCGCCATCAATAGATGCAACACCATCAAGATAAACGGATACTTTTATAGTTGGATATTTTTCAATAAAATTCTTAATTGTTTCCCTGACACAATAGTCACCCGCAATTCCTGAAAATACAAATTCACACTCCTCAGGATTCTCATCGTGAGAACACATAATCATATTAGGGTCAGCACCATATTCTTCTTTTTGAGTATCCTCACCTTTCATAACAATATTAAAGCACACATTGTCATGTATTTCATCAAAATAAGGCATAAATTCTTTTGGTAAAGATGCCCCTTCTGTATATGCAACACAATGCACAGGCCATATACCACCATTATCAGCAAAACTACAATGGTTGTACGGATGCCAATCTACAGTAAAAATTACATCATCAAATTCAGGGATTACCTTAGCAATTCTCTCAGGAATAACTTCACCTCCCTTTACATATAAAGCACCATCAGGATGATAGAAATCCTTCTGCACGTCTACAACAACTAAAATTTTCTTCATATTACTTCTCCTTTTCTAATTTCTCTTCAAATTCATAATTTGACATGATACTAAAAGTCCCGTCTTCGTTTTTAACTACCCAATCATTCTTACGAACTGTTTCATTGTCTAACTTCATGATTTCTTTAAAATCAGCCGTATAAACCCCTCTTACATTCAGTACCCAATCATAAATAGCCCCAAAATTCCAACCATTAAATTGTATTGCTTTTACATTCTCAAAAGCAGGATTATTTTCGCTCATAATTAATTTTTGTGTAAAAATACAAATAAAATATATAAAAAACAAAAATCCACTGATTTTTCAGTGGATTTTATAATTTTTATTAAAACTCAATCTTAAATAGCTCCGCACCTTTAACTTTAGGATGATACCCAACATATGTGGCAGTACCATTTCCATCTAAATAAATGTTAAGCTCTTCAGCCATATCATCACCTTCAGGACCAAAAAATTCAGCAAATGCACCTGTTTTACGTACTACAGCATAATATGTTGCTCCGTTTTTATTGAAAGACTTAAGAACTTTATAACCGTCTCCTGCAAATAAATCTTCAATTGACTGAGGATTTCCTTCCTTAGTATCATATCCTTGAGCAAAATCATCAATTTTATTTCCGATAGCATTAATACCATCTTTAATTTTACTCCTAACATTACCCATTAATGTTCCCCCTAAGGTTTCTCTAACGCAATCTTCAACTATTGTTCTTAATTTACTTTCTGTAAGTTTAATTGTTTGTTTTGTCATTTATTAGAAAATAATAAAATTATTACATTTCGAACGATCCAAATTCATCTGATTTCTTACCTATTGGTTTATTAACCGCTTTTCTTACTTTATTAGCAGCAGCTTTTCCAACCATACCAGCGCCAATTGCACCTCTTCTAAGTTTACCTTTCATTCCTGGTTCAGTCCACATTGCTTCGTTAGCATAATAATCAGCATCATGATCAGTATTATCAATGTGTCCTGCCTCAGCTTGATTAAACATTAATTTATTATATAAATGTTTTGCTTCATCAGGTTGTCCCATTACTAATTCTTTGAATTCTTCGAATGAAGGCATTTCCATATCTGACATATCACCTTCAGTTGCTTTATTAAAAGCTCTCATACCAAATCCTTCTTCCATTGTATCTTCAAGAGCTTCCTTTACACACGCCTCAACTAAACTACGAAGACGTGATTCTGTTAACTTTATTGTTTCCTTTTTCATATCAAATGTACATTTATGTAAATAAATATCTTACATAAGCAAATTATCTACATTTTCACCATCTTTTAAAGCATTTCTAATTTCAGTTGATGAAATATTAGGGGTTTTAATATTAATAATATCAATTTGATATGATGAATTCTCTTTTAATAAGTTGTTTTTAACATCAATTAACTCACTAAATGTCACCTTATCTCTTGGGAAAACAATGACACCAAAATCCATTAGAATTTCTTGATAAGAATTCCATTTTTGAATATCGATAAGACAATCGGCACCTATTACAAGTTTAAAATTATTAACAGGCTCCATTTCTTTTAATTTCCTTAAGGTATTAATTGTATAATATGGTGGAAGCATATCTTTTTCAATTGAACTTGGTGTTACATTAAAATATTCGTTCTTCTGAAGTGCCTTAATAACTGTTTGTATTCTTTCTTCAAAAGAAACCTCTATATTTTCCTTCAAAGGATTTTGAGGTGTAACAATTAGATAAGTCCAATCGTAATTTTTGGAAAGATAATCAATAATCGCTTTATGCCCAATATGTATTGGATTAAAGGAACCTGAATAAACTGCAATATTTCGTGGTGTATCATCAATTCTAAGGTTTATAATGATAACAACTGCAATTATTAATATTGCAATAAATGAAAAAAATATCATAATTTTATTTTTCGTTTTCTTTTTTTATTACTTGATTAATTATTAGTTCTTTCTTGAGAACTATATTCCACATTTTTTCATATTGTGTACCCCTGAAAAGTTGATAATATATATCCACAGGTTTTGTCTGGTTTAAACGATGAATCCTATCGCACATTTGTTGATTGTCACCAGGTACAAATGATATATTATTGAATATCAGCTTTGTTGCTGACGTCAAAGTAATGCCGACACCTGCAGCATTAATGTTACCAATAAATATTTTAGTATCATCGTCATTCATGAATTTTCTAACAGCTTCATCTTTTTCTTTAAGGGACATTTTTCCATTATAAATCACGCATTTTTCACCAAAATATTCACGTAAAGTATATAATTCTTCATCATAACAACAAGCAATAACAACTTTTTCATTATTTTCAATGAAATCATCCGTCATGCTAATTGTATTAGGTACCATTTGATTTGATAAATATTTTCTATATAAACCACCTTCCAAAAGTTCCTTATTCAATTCTTTTTCAGGATCCTCATTTAATTTAGCTTCCTCATACTCCTCCCATAATTTATCATATTCACATTGTTGCGTATAGGACAAATCATAGAATATTTCATGTATTGTTTTTTCAACAATATCATTAAAATCTTCTTTAGTGCGTCTAAGATACATATGAGATATTCGTTCTTTCAATTCATCAAGATTAGTACCATCTGTTGCAACTTGTATCATCTTAGCATTATCCCTGATAAATTGTTTTAAGTCACCGTTACACCCTCTTTGGTGCCATATATTAGTCCATTTCTCCTTTTCACCTTTAGCAGGTACTTTAAATGCGCCACAATAACGCTCCATATAGTAATTATAATCATCAGTTATTGGATCATTTAAAAATTGAAGAACACAATAAAGATTCCTAGGGTTGTTTGTAATCGGAGTACCCGTGGCAGCATAAATACTGTGTGGTTCACCTCTTTTAATCAAATCCCTAATTACCTTATATCTAATTGATGTTGAATTTGAAAGTCTATGAGCTTCATCTATAATAATGAGAGATTTTTTATCTTTAATATATTGAAGCATTGGACTATTTTCGTATGCTTTTTGAATATTTTCTTTTGAACGGGTAACGGGAATTTGATAAAATTCATCAAGAATATCAAAATTCACAATAACAAACCTATTATCTTGCCATTTTCCACGTTCCTTAGCCTCTTCTTGAAGTTCCGATACTTTTTTCCCTGATTTACCAACTCCATAACCAAGCATTAATTCAAGTTCTGACTTATTTTTACCTTGAATACCTTCGATTATTGTAATATCTTTCTCAGGAACATACCAACTTAATTCTTTTTTCCAATTAGTTTTAATTGATGCAGGACAAATAATTAAAACTGAGTCAAAATTCCCCTCGATAGCTGCAACTGAAAGCTCCAAACTTTTTCCAAGTCCCATATCATCCGCTAATATACATTTTTTTCTTGAAAGTAAAAATTTAACAGCTGTTTTTTGATGATTTTTCATTTTTCTATTAATATCTTTAGACATGGAAAGCCTATCGTATCTATCAAAATCCACTTGAAAATCATTATAATCATCTACCAAGAAATTAGTTAGAACCGCTTTCTTTGGTAAGAAACATTGTTTAGGTTCCATATTTTTACGAAACTTAACATAACAATGATAAGATGTATCTGTTTCACCTAATAAAACTTTTACCGCAAGTTTCTCAGGTAAAAAATCTAAACACCAATCCTCTTGTTTCTTTTCAGCATACCAATCTGCTATTTTAATAGTTTTATTAATTGATTTTGGTTGAAAGTTATAATTCTTATTTACATATTCAATTGCGAAATCGTTAAGTACAGATATATCTTGCTTAAGAACATCTTTCTTAAGCATCAATATGTAAGGGTTATTACCTGAATATGTTTGAATAATATCAATTGCATTTATTCTATCTTTTAATGAGGTTGCCATTCTCCCTGCACGTGCGCGTACGCACGTAATTAATATATTATTATAATAATATTATTATAATATATAAAATATATTATAAATATAATATTATTCTAGTTAATATACTATATTTTAACTATACTAACTAATCAGTTGTAAATATACAAAAAAAATCCTTTAAAAACAATAAATATATTGAAAATCAACACTATTTATCATAATAAAAGACTATAGATATGCAATTCAATAATTCAGAAATAAAAAGAAGGAATCCAATTAAACGAAATAGTTTGTTTCTTGGTGAATCTGATTTTGAATATGAGATGATGTTAGGAAGAGATTATATTGAACAAGATGTTAATCAAACCATTGTCTTATATCAAGTTGATTTATCTTCAACGAAGGTAGATGATATCTATATGGAAGCTAAGAAAGATAATATTAGATTTAAAACCCCAATTGAACTTCCTGTTATTTATGAGCTTGGTGATGCTGAACTTAAACAATATGATAAAACCCACCAAAAAGGACAATATGTGAAAACGGGAAAACTTACTTTCGGTATATATGAAGCAACATTGGAGGAAAATGAATGCGACATCAAGAGAGGTGATTATATTGGGATACAAGTAACGCCTGAACATATGGAATTTTTTGCTGTTGTTGACGATGGGCGAGTTAATTATGCTAATAATTTAAGTTATTACGGTGTTAAACCATATTACAGAAAAATAACCGCAGCATCTGTGGATAAAAACGAGTTCAATGGTTAATATGTTAAGAAAAAGAATGAATAAAAATACTTTAAAACTTAATCAACCCAATGATCCGATTCAACAACGATTATCTTATGTGAAAGAAATATTGAAAGATTCAACATTTTTACCCAAAACTGTTAAATATAGAGATATAGATGAAGCTTTTTTGAAATGGGTTGAAGAAGAATTGAAGATAGTATTTGAAAAAGAAGAATTACCGACATACGCATTATTTTCTAATCAGAGATACTCTGAATATATGCAAATGTGGGAGGGTATGGACAATAATAATAACCTTAACATGAATTTTAAGGTTATAACCCGTGAAAATAACCCTCAAGATGGTAATATATACACAGGTGCGGGTTTAATACCCACATCAACCAAGTATTTAATGAATAGGGTTGAAGCGCTTAATGAACAAGGTAAAATGTGTGCTGTTGAATATCGAATGGCTCAACCATTAGATGTTGATATGACATATAAGATTACATTAGTAACAAACAAATATGAACTTTTAAATGAATTTAATATGAAAATCCATGATAAGTTTAGTTGTTTGCATGCTTATATTTTTCCAAATGAACATCCTATGCCAATGAAACTAAAGAATGTTTCGGATGAATCGGACTATACGGTAGATGATAGACAATATTTTGCTCAAACTTATACAATTACATTAATGGCTTATATTATTAAAGAAGATGATTTTGATATTGAAGTCAAACCTATTGTATCTTTGCATTGTATTGGAGGTGATATTCAAAAAAGAAAACCACAGGTTGAAATTGAGGAGTTTGACATAATGAGTTCGTGTTCTTCACCAAAACAAGATAGATATTACCATCAACCTATGAAAATTACAATATTTTTCGATACTTGTGATAATACAAATTGTGAATTCACAATGGATTGTAATATGGTTTTTACAAAAATTATTTCAGAGAATATTAACAGTAGTATATTAAAATGTAATGATGATAAAATTTTAGTTTCAAATAATGAAGTATCTGTTAAGGAAAATGATGTTATTACTGTAAAAATAAGTAAAATTTCACGAATCAAATCTTCAACATTAATTATTGAAGGATATAATCCTGATGTAATATATAATACAATGGATGAAAATAAAGAATCAGAAATAGATTTCAAAAATCTTCCTCATGAAATTGAAGTTCAATAGTTGTTATTCACTATTTTTGAAATCATTAAACTATTTATAAGGAAAATAAACAGATTAAAATAATAAACAATGATAAGCAATGCTAGAGGGTCACATTCTTCACCTGGTATTTACACTAAAGAGATAGATTTATCATATGCTGCTAAAAGCCTTGGTATTACAACTTTAGGTGTTGTTGGTGAGACTTTAAAAGGCCCTGCTTTTGAACCAATTAAGATTGAAAATTGGAAAGAGTTCCAAACATATTTCGGTGGAACATCAGCTGAGAAGTTCGCAGGTAGTCAGTACCCTAAATATGAACTTCCATATATCGCTAAGTCTTATCTCAAGAATTCAAATCAGCTTGAGGTATGTCGCGTATTAGGCCTTTCAGGATATAACGCAGGACCTGCATGGCTTATAACTGCAAGTGATGGCACTGATAATAATAAGTACCTTGTAGCGGTTCTCCGCTCTCGTGGAGCATATGATGAATATGGTACAGAGGATTACGATCCTTGTGATATAGATAATTATGCTTACGATGTATTAAAATATAATGCGAAAATCGTAGATGTTGTTGAGTATTCATCGGCTACAATTATGTTGAATTGCGCAGATGCTCCACGAGACATTAATAAAAAAGGTTTTGGGGTAAATAATAATAACCAAGGTCGTTTTACACTTGTTGTAAATGCTGACTATGAAGAAAAAGAAGGTAAAAAAGTAATGAAAGAAGGTACAGGTAAGCGTTACCCTGTTTCACTTAATCCTTCAGATAAGGATTATATTCTTAATGTACTTGGTTCATCTAATCAGGATGGTGAAGCTCCTATTTTTGTTGAAGAACTTTATGACATAGCTCTTGCAGGTATGATATATAATAACATTGTAACACAAATTGATGAAACTATTATTCCTGTTACAGAAGGTTTAAGTACTAATGATGAACCTAAAGTACCTTATTTTGATCAGGTAATTGGTTTTAAGGATGACATTCCTGAACATGAATTGACATTCAAGAATGTAGGACAAAGATTCGTAAGTGCAAAGTCTGAGACAATTGTAATTAAACCTGCTGTGCCTGAAGTGAAAGACGAAGAAGGTAATGTGATTCAAGAAGCTGTTAAAGCAGAAGAAGTTGAAGGTATCTTTGTATATCGTATTGGTTCTCAGCTTGGGACTGATGGTAAGAGAGTTTATAAATATGAGAGAATTGCTGAAGAGAAAATTGAAGCTGGTTATAGAATTTTCATAACATCTAAAGATAGATATTTTGAAAATGTTAATGGTAAACTTGAGATGTGTTCTAATGATATCAACGACTATAAGGAACAGTTCCGTTGTGCTTCAACACCATGGGTGGTTTCAGAACTTAAGGGTGATGGTAGTGAGGTTATGTTAAGAAAACTTTTCCGTTTCCACACAATTTCTGATGGTAATACGGCTAACTCAGAGGTTAAGGTTTCTATTCAGAACATTCGCCCTAATGAAGGTACTTTTGATGTATTAGTACGTTCATTTGATGATACGGATTCTACTCCAATGGTACTTGAAAGATTCACTAAGTGTAGCATGGTACCAGGAACTGCTAACTTTATTGGTTTAAGAATTGGTACATTTGATGGTGAATACGAACTTAAGTCAAAATATATCACTGTTGAGGTAATTGCCAACGATATGACAGAATCATGCGTCCCTGCAGGTTTCCTTGGCTATCCAGTAAGAGATTTTAAATACAAAGGTGTGAAAAAACCATTAATGGGTTATAACGTTACTGTTGACGAAGATATCAAACCTAAGAAACAATACTTTGGCTTCTCAAGTGTAACAGGTATTGATGTTGACTTATTTAATTATAAGGGACGCAATGCTTATGATAATGTTAATAGTCTTTCAGCAGGTTTCCACCTTGATTCCCGCTTAAGTAATATTAAATACACATCTACAGATAAAGGGGAACAAGAAATAACAGCTCCTTCATTTACAGTTGATGGGAAAAAAGATTTTGAATTTATTACTGTAAGTCCAAATCAAACTACAGGTATTAAAGGTGGTATTATTCCAACATTTGGTTTAGAAGCTGATATGGTTGGTACAATTTATGAAGATGTTAATCTTCGTAAGTTTACAGTATGCTTCTATGGTGGTTTCGATGGATGGGATATCTACAGAACATCAAGAACAAATACCGATAAGTTTAAGGCTAATAAATACAAGGGTGTAATTACCAATGGTAATGGTAGTGTATTTAATCAAATTCGTAATACTGATGGTTTAAATCTTACAGGTAAGTGTATTACTTCTGACTATTATGCATATCTTGCAGGTATCCGTCAGTTCATGAATCCTGAGGCTGTTGATATCAATGTATTTGCAACACCAGGTATTGACTATGTAAACAATACACTTCTTTCAAGTGAGGCGCTTACTATGATTGAAGAGGATAGAGGGGACGCTCTTTATATTATGACAACACCTGATAAACCTTTTGGTAATGGTGATAATGATATGTATTATCCTGAGGAAGCAGTACAGAATCTTTTCGACACCGATATTGATTCTTCATATGCAGCAACTTATTACCCATGGGTTAAGTATTATGATAAGGATAATAAGGTTTATATCAACCTTCCTGCTACTAAGGATGTTGTTCGTTCATTAGCATATACTGACAATACATCATATCCTTGGTTTGCACCTGCAGGTATTATTCGTGGTGGTGTTGAGTGTGAGAGAGCACATTTCATTACTAAGTTAGAGGATGAAGATACACTTTACGATGGTATGATTAACCCTATTAAGACTTTTGCAACTGATGGTGTTAAGATTTGGGGACAGAAGACAATGTATGGTGAGGATACTCCTCTTAATAGAATTAATGTTCGTAGACTTATGCTTAGAATTAAGAAGCTTATTACAGGTGCTTGTAGAAGACTTATTTTCGAACAGAACGATGCAACTGTTAAGGCTCAGTTTGAAGGACTTGTTAAACCTATTCTTGACGATATTAAGGCTAAGAGAGGTATCTATGATTACAGACTTGAGGTTAATGACTCTGCTGAAGCAAGAGATAGATTGGAACTTCCTGCTGTAATTTATATCAAACCTACTAAGGCGTTAGAGTATATTGATTTAACATTTGTTATCATGCCTGAATCCGCAAAATTCGATGAATAAGAAAAAGTTATATAAAAGAAAAGGAGAGCTAATTAGCTCTCCTTTTTGTATTTTCAAAGTTATGCAGGTTTTATTTTTTCAACAACGCTACTTTTAACTATTGTAACTTCATTATTTTCAATATCATATAATTTATTAGATGTGACATATTGTTTAAAACCGTTAATTTTAATAATATTATTAACTATTATATTTGGGAATTTTTTAACAAAAACAGATCTATTAATAGCGTATAATTCATCTGTATTTTCGTCTTTTATTATAACATAATGATAACTACGCTGATAATCATCCGACAATTCAGTATCCAAACTATAAACAACGAGTTCGTAAGTAGAATAAGTATCTTTAATATTTTGTCTAATATCCTCCCTTTCTTGATCATCTGAGTTACGTCCACTAAGAGCATCTGTAAATTGTGACATCTTAGGGAATACTTTATGATATAATGTATTCCAAATACTATCAGGCTTAACAGTACCTGCTGTTTTCATAACTTCATCCCACTTCAAATCATTAGGAAAGTATTTAATAAGAACTTGAATATAGCGAGTCCATCTATACCAAAGGGTATAAGTTTCCTTATATAAAGAGGCAATACCCGCTACAGTTTCCAAACCTTTTTTAATATTAAAATCACCATTGTTATCTTTAAATGAAATATTAAATTCAGAAACACTTATAATCTTTTGATTATAATCATTGGCATTTAAGTTGGCTTCATATAATTTACTCTCAGTTACATTTTGATTATTGAAGTTAGTGTTGATGTTTACTTCTCTTTCTCCCCCACCCAATGCCTCTGTAATACTAAAATTATTTCCTATTTGTTTAGAAATCTTATCCCAACTAACAGTCTCAACATTCCATGCTTGAGCTAATATATTATAAGCTTTTTCGGCATTTTTATAATTACCTTGAAGATTCTTACATTCTAATTGTAGAGAAATTCTTTCAGCTGCAGCCAATGATGCTACTTGTTTAGCCATATCAGCGTTTCTTGGTATTTGCATCTTATTCAAAATATCATACCTTCTGTGGCTTGCTCCAACCATTTGTAAAGCAGCAGCTATTCCACCAAAGTAAGTTAAAGTACCAAGAAGATTACCAATATTAGAAGACCCGAATAAAGCACCTATTGCTGTAATACCAAAAGCAGTAGCACCTGCTTTTATAACGGGTTTCCACACACTTCTCCATTTCTTCCTCGTTCTATTATTTCGAGGATCATTAACACCCCCATCTCCATTACCATTTACTTCAATATTATTATTATAAGTTCTATTATTTTGGGCATTTTGGATTTGTGATGGGGTGAAATCTTCATTTAACATATTTTGAAGACATTCACTTAATATATAATTTAATTCTTGTTCATTTAATTTCATAACAAAAACATTTATGTATAAATAGTTTATATACAATAAAAGGAGGTGATTTCACCTCCTTTAAGTTTTTATTTTTTTAATTTTATTAGTAAGCCAATATGCAGTAATCTGGACGAAGTGTCATTGTAATCTGTGCTACACCATCATCAGAGTAAGTAAGCTCGCCAAATTTAACGTTATCAATGAAACAGTTTTTAAGAATCCAAAGTTGTACTGCAACACCTGTTGGATCGAGCATCACAAGTTCAACATCTCTTTTATAACCTGCAGCATATCCTTGACGTCCAGTGATTGACTCTGAGTGAAGACGTTCCCACTCCATAACTGCTTGTGAAGCCGATGGACCGATAGGATCGTTAAGAGTTACGTTAATAGTATCCCACACATAACGTCCTGCAACATAAGTTTCACTGTTAAGGAAAGGAATTGGTTTTGCTGTCTGAGAAACGCCTGGACGGTTAGCAGAAGCTACATACCACTCCTGAATACCAAGGTCAGCAGGGAATCTAAGAATCCATCTATTTTTTCTTAGCGGCTCATACTGGAGCGGCATTTTAAGTAAAAGATCTGACATGTCAATATATTTTTAAATTAATTATTCTATTATTATTTCATCATTGGTTTTTGCATACCTTCTTTTGGTTCACCGTTGATGTCTTTACCTTCTTTTTGGTCTTCATGTGCTTTATCCGCAAGTTGGAAGATTTTTTTAGCAAACTGATATACAGCATCATCAGGATTATCAGCAAGTGCTTTCATAATCCCAAGAGATTCTTTTCTCATATTAGCGATGAATCCTTCAACATTATTACTGTCTTCATGAGAAGAAGGTACTTTTTCCTCTTCTGGTTTTACCATTGGTGTTTCTTCCATTTCGAAATCTTCATCTTCGTTATACATTTCACGCTCTCTTTCAGGTGAGAAATGGATTGTTTCCATTAATGAAGGTATATTTTTTGAAATTCTTGAGATTTCGTTAATCTCTTTTCTTATATTCTTCTTTGCCATATATGGTATATATTTTTCAATTATAAATAGTTAATGTAAATGTTTTTTATTGACTTATTTAAATAAATAATTTATTTTAATGAAAAATAATATATTATGAGTGATATGACAATGAAATTTCCTTATATGTATACAAGTGTATATGAACCATTAACAGGTGAGGTTCACTTAACTGAGTTTGAAAATTATGAAAGTAATGCTGAAGCTTTACCTATTGATGATAGAGAAGGCATGAGAGAGGTATTAAGAGAAATAGATTTGAGGAATTTTAAACCTTTATATAATAAAGAAGACTTCGAAATGTCAGGTCAAGCATGGAAAGAAAGTACTTTAAATGAGGATGAACTTATTAGTTTAATTCAAAAACTAAGAAAAGACGATAGTGGTACAGGTAAATCTAATATTGAGTATATGAGTAATTATGTAAAACCACAAAATTCACAAGTTAAAAGTAAAATAGATTCATTTCGTGCTTCCTTAATGGCAGAAAAAGAGGAAGAAGAAAAAGAATATTATAGTAATAAGAACGAGTATGATGAATGTAATTCATATTATGTTTCTTCAAGTAATAGATTTTTAAATGAAATTGATGAATTAAAGTAATGGCACAACCTGTAAAAAAAGAAATAAAGAAGGTTCATAAGATAAAAAAAGCAAAAAAAACAGTTTCACAAGGTAAAAAGAAACATAAAGAATATGGTACTTCCAAATTGGAAGAAAAATTTGCAAAAGAGTTTCTTGAAAAATTAGGTGTCAACTATATATATCAATATAAGGCAGAGTCCATTGGTAGATTTTTTGATTTTTATATCCCATCATGTAATACAATACTGGAGATAAATGGTGGATATTGGCATTCAGACCCACGTATTTATGAAGGTAAAGAACTTACTCCAACCCAAAAAAAGAATAAGAGAGTTGATGAACATAAGAAAAAATGGGCTTTAGCACATGGTATACAAATACTTTATATTTGGGAGAAAGATATACATGAAAACCCATCTTATGTTATAAATTTCTTAAAAGAAAACCTTGCAAGTGCATCAAAAAAGGTAAAATTAGAAGAAGAAAAGAAAAAGAGACATTAAATATGAGAGGAAAGATAAGTTTCCCATATATACCATTAAAAACAGCACTTTATTCGGATAAAGTAGATAAATTAGGGTATATCTATGGAGATAAGAAGACAGGCGAAGGTATGAATATTGAAGAATATAATAAACGCCTTCAGCAGAATTATAATGAATTCAATACAGTATTCAATGGAGGTTACCTCAATAAGAAATATGGTGTATTAGAACACAATACCAAGACGGTGGATAAAACTAAATATGAATATTACGATCTTGATTGCCCTATTTACAACATGAGGAAATCTGATATGCAGCCATTTGAATTAGTAAAGTGTAGACAGGAGGGATTGATGTTCATTATGATTATTGACATTCCAATCAAGATGGTAGATGCTGAGGTTGAATCTGAACTTAGATTTTGGATAAAGGATAGTATGAGTATTAATGTACATCACGAGATACCTGATGCTAAAAGACTCGAAATGCTACCAACTAAGGAATTAAAGATTAAGATGGGTGACGTTGAGGGTATATTATCTAAATGTAGGTTAATTAATTTTGAGAACCCATTTAGATTAACAATATTAGTAGATAAAATGTTAAAGAAATAGATATATGACTGAAAATATGGACTATGCTCAGGAACAAGCGCTAAAAATTCTTGAGGCGTCATATGAAATGTATGAGAAAACAAAGAAGGAAACCGAACGAAGAATGGAAGATGACTTAAATCCTGATGGTAGTAAGAAATATACAAGAGGAGCAATCGATGATAAACTTCGCCAAATTCAGGATGCACAAAATGACATTATTACACAATATATTCAAACAGGAGGTAATCCTGACGATTTAAAGAAAAAGAAACCTAAGAAAAAGGGTGTAACCGCTCTTAAGGAGTTTACTAAGACAAATAAGACAATAAGTACGAAAAAGCGTACAACGACAAATACGAATAAAACAACAGAAGAAAAAGTAATGGAAAATACTAAGAAAGAAGTGAAGACAACATATATTCCTAAGAAACGAGAATTCAATTCAAAAACGCCTTATGATGTAATACCATTACCATCCAAGGGTGAAGTTTATAGACATAAAACAGATAGACTACAGGTAACATATTTAACTGCTAATGATGAAAATATGTTTGTGTCACCAAATCTATATAGAGACGGACTTCTTATTGATTTTCTTCTTAATGAGAAGATAATGGAAGCGGGAATTGATCCAAGTGAATTATTGGATGGAGATAGAGATGCTATTATTCTTTGGCTTCGTGCAACAGGTTATGGTAATGAATTCCCTATTACGGCAACAGATAATGAGACAGGAACTGAGTTTGAAACTGTGGTTGATTTATCAAAGATTGAATTTAAGGAATTCAATCTTAAGTCTGATGAGAACGGATATTTTGATTTTACCCTTCCAATGTCAAAGGATGTTGTTAAATTTAAATTTCTTAATCATAGAGAAACTGAAGAATTAAAAAAGTCTGAAACATTAGGTAATATCCCTGCTATTAAGGAACGCTTAACGGTAATGGCTAATGATTTGAGGATGTATTTAGACAATGACACAACTTTGGCTAAGGCTCAAAAATCAAAACTTTATGAAGCATGTAGAAATATTGAAGATTGGTATGAGGATATGGAGGAAGATGAATTATTCTATTCTCAGACACTTACAAATAGATTAATTGCACAGGTTGTTTCTGTTAATGGTAATTCTAATAGGGGTTATATTGAGGATTACGTTGAAAACATGCCTGTAATGGATTCGCTTGCTCTTAGAAAGTACATTAATACTAATGAGCCAGGACTTAATTTTGAACTTGAGATTGAAAAACCTGAGAGTCTTGGAGGTGGCTCACAAAAAGTGTTTCTACCATTTGACAAATTTATTTTTCTCAACATTGCCTAATGAATACGAAAGAATATTCAAAGAGGAATTATGGGGGTGTTTTAAATATATTGGTATTCCAATGGAAACATTAATGAATATGCCTATTGCTGACAGGAAATATTATATAATGTTACATAATAAAACTGAGGGTAATTCCAATAATGAAACGTATCAAGAAAGTACGGATATAGAGAGTGAAAAAATGATGATGATGCAACAAGTAAAAGATTGGCATTAATATTTAAAAAACCACCTAAAAACATTAGGTGGTTTTTGTGTATCAACTATTTATAGAGATAAAAGTATTTTAAGATGGAGAAATCTTTAAATCCGTTACAGAATTTAGTTAATGATAATATAGGTGATAAAAGTTTATCTAAATTATTGGGTCAAATATCTATGGGTGGCGTTGAAACTTTAAGTAAAATGTTACCTGATGAAATATCCAAAGCCTTAACCAAGGGGTTTCAGGGTGCTAATTTTGGTAAACTTTTTGGAGATGCATTTGAGGATGTGTTATACAACAAGTTTTATAAGACTATGTTGGATACCGTCCAAAAAATTGGTGAAGTTGCATCTAAATCATGGGAAAAAGCTGACCAAGCGGCATATACATATGGTAAACGTTTAGGTTTAACATCCACACAAGCAAAACAATTAAGAGATGATGTTATAAGACTTAATGATGCAGGTGCTAAGTTTGGTATTAATTACGGTAAGACATTAGATGAAGTAATTAAATTACAAAGTGAATTTTCAGCTCAATTAGGTAGAAGTGTAAAACTGACAAATAATCAGTTAAAGGACATTGCTGCTCTTAGTGCTGTCGTGGGTGATGACATGGCTGTTAAATTCACTGCACAGTTAGAATCATTTGGTTTATCTACATCAGAAGCGGGTGAAATGATGACAAAAATGTTTAACAACTCTGTTAAACAAGGTATATCATTGGAAACCTATTCTAAAAATGTAAATGATAATCTTCATCTTGCTCAACAATATACTTTCAAGAAAGGTGTTGACGGTTTAGTTTCAATGGCTGAGAATGCTGCTAAAATGAAACTTGACATGCAGCAGGTTGTATCGTTAGGTAATAAGTTAGCTGATGGTGGTGTTGAATCCGCTGTTAATATGGCTGCTGAATTACAGGTTCTTGGTGGTGCATTTACTCAATTTGCCGACCCATTGGGGTTATTACATGATAGTCTTCTTGATATGGAAGGTTTATCAGATAGGCTTACAGGTTTAGTAGGGCAAATTGGGCGTTTTGACAAAGAGCAAGGAAGAATAGTTATTGATCCTTTCCAACAAGCACAACTTAGACAGGCATCTAAATCAATGGGCTTGGATTATGGTAAATTAATTGAATCTGCGACTCAACAGGCTAAACGTAAGGAAATAGAGACTCAAATGAGTGGGTTATCTAATATACCTAAGGAATATAAGGAACTATTAATGAATACTGCTCAGTTCCAAAATGGTGTTGCGGGTGTAAGAGGTGCCAATGGTGAATTCAAGAAATTAGCAAGTTTGAATGGTGATGATCTAAAGTCATTAGCTAATTTTGCTAAGACAGATAGTGAAAACATACGTGATATAGCTACAATGCTCCGTGGTATGACAGATATCCGAGAGGGTATGGGTAAAGAAAAGGAGAATGAGAGAGCTGCTATGTATATGTCACAATCTCAGGCTATTAAGGGTATGTATAAGGACTTAGGTGAGTCTAAAGAAGCCTTACAGAAGTTAGTTAAAATAGAAATGTCTGAGGCGGTCATGAGTACACTTGGTAGTCAAGCTAAGAATGTTGGTGGCAAAGTAATGGATATTGCGTTATCTGTGGTAACTAAAGGTAAGGTAAAAAAACATGCAAGTGGAGGTTTAATTACCAATGGTGAATCAGGTAGAGAATATGTTTTAAATTCTGCTCAACAAGGTGAGTTTATTGTAAATAAATCTTCGGTAGAACGTTACTTACCTTTATTAAATCTTATTAATGGAGATAAAGATGGTGGCTTATTACAAACATTATTTAAACCTGAAGAATTTTTAAATGATAATAAAGATATCATTAAAGACTTAGTTAAAAATCAAGCAGTAAAATTAAGAGGAGAGCGCATATCATTAACTAATGAGTTAAAGAATTATAAAGAAGGTAGTGAGAAATATGAGAAATTACTTGCTCAACGAGATAAGGTAACTGAGAAACTTAATAAGAAGTTATCTCTTATGGATGAAAATTCAGCAGCTTACTCAAGCAAGATGGCTAAGTTATCTAAGGGTATAAAGATAGGTACGACTGTTAGTGGAGGTGTATTAGCTGGTATCGGTGCTTTAACTACTTCTATACAAGGATATAGAGCTGATGGTACAATGGTAATGAATCATGGTAAAGCTGTTGGCGGCACAATAGGTGCGACTGCAGGTGCTGCAATTGGCACGGCTTTAGGAGCTTTTGCGGGACCTATTGGTATGATGATTGGAGGTGCTATTGGTGATTTTGCGGGTAAAAAAATAGGTGAAGCTGTAGGATCAGGGAATAGAGCGCGTAGGTATAATAAAAGAATGCAATTTAGTGATGAAATTGGTTCAAAAGAAGGTACTGCTAAGTTTCAAAAATTATCAGGGGATTTTTCTGTTAAAGAATTAAAACAAATTAAAAACGCATTAGCTGATGGTAAAATTTTAAGTGGTGAACTTGTTAATGAACGTCTTGAAGAGAAATTAAAACAAACAGGCAATAACCATGTATTTGCGACTAAATATGCTAATGGAGGTTTATTAAGGGGCAATAGTCATGCTAATGGAGGTATTATATTGAATGAAGCTGAAGGTGGTGAGTTTGTTGTAAACAAGAATTCCACAGCTAATTCCATGGGTATGCTTACTAATATTAATAATGGGACTATTAATGATTCAAATATTAAACCTATTGAGCCAATGGGTAAACAAATGAAGGTGAAGGAAATTCAAACTTCAAACTCAACCCCTCAAAATATAAAAATGGAACCAATTAACATTAATATTAATGGTACAATTAAATTGGATGCAGGGGATAAAACATTTGATATTTCAAAAGAGTTATTTAATAATCCAACATTGATAAATAAGTTAACGGATATTATAACAAAACAGATGAATATTGATGATAATTTCGGCTTCAATATGAAAAATTACAAGAGGAAATATTCAACAATTTAATTATAAAAAATAAATAAAGCTTTTAAAATGGCTGATAAAAAAGTGGATAGTGTTTTACTTAAAAATAACACAGAACGAAATGAAGTTTTAACAAAAAACAGAGGTAAATATAATGGTTATAGAAAAACATTAGATATAACCATAGGCTCAGCATATAATGTATACGAGAATGAGAATAAATCTTATCATCAATATCCTGATATATTAAGGTATACTCATAATGATAAAACTGAATTTAGTAAAGAACTTCATAATAATTATGGTATTAAAGTAGAAGATTTAAAATATTATTCACATTATAATATTACTCCTTCATATAAAATCAATGATTATGAAGGGCATAAAGATTATCTTTCTTATATGTGGGAGACATATGGAAGAGAAATGAGTTATGCAGGGCATATAATGGGTTTATTAGGGGTACGTGAATTAGCTGAAGATTTAGCTTATGATATTGTCCCTGACATTAAAGGCAAAACTGCCGCTGATGTTGTTAATGAAATATTACAATATACAGATATCAATTATGCGTTGGAAGGTGAAAGAGTTGGTATTGTTAAAAATATTGATGTTGCTATGGCATCAAAGGGAGTTGTAACTACTAACATTAACAATTATAGTGGTAAGGAAACAAAGATGGGACTTATCACTAACAGGATGTATAGTGCAACATTATTAAATGCAGCAAGTTTCAATTCTCTACGTAGAACTAAATACATAACTCCTGAATTAGAAACACTTTATGGTAATAATTTAAATAATGTTTATAATTTAAGTTCTTTATTTACAATAAATAAAGAAACAGGTAGGATAGCTGAACCTGACACTAATTTTTATTTGGGTAAAAATATAGAGGGGGGTAATGTTTTTGATTACCTTTCAACAGTTAACCCTGAATTTAAATTACCTGAGAATAGTACTGATTGGGAAAAGTTACCTAAATATGGTCCAGATGAATTTAGCTACAACATAGGGTATAAAGGGGATACTAAAATAGAAGTAACAGGTGGTTCACATGGATTATCTGATGAAATGGGAATATATGTTTACTCTGAAGGTGATAGTATAAACGAAGGTGAAGTAGCTGAATACTCAAGTTACAGATTTAATGATGCTGAAGTAATATCACCAATTAGTGCAGTAGATGTTGTTGATGAAATTGACTTTACAGAAAAAACTCTTTTACAAAAAACAAATGAATTTTTAAGAAAAAGGAAGATTAATACGTTAATTTCACGTTTTCATGATAAAGATAATAGAAAAGGTGGGATAACTCAATCATCATACTCCCCTACTTTTGGTATTTCTCATGGTAGAAATCTTTTAACTAAAAACGCATGGGAGAATGGAAATGGGGATAGTGTTAATAACTATTCTAATCCATACTGTAGAGTATGGACAAATCATCACCAATTTTCTAAGGTAAAGCATTTAATAAGGCCTTTTATAGATGATGAGACATTTCTTTCTATAGGAGATTTACAAAAAGATTGGTATACATTTAGGGATAGAACAGGCGCCGAAAGACTTTCAAGACATAGTGTTTTGAATAAAAATGGTTTTGTTAATATAACTCCAACATCAGGAGATGATGCTATTGATATAAAAAACTGTATGTTTTCCATTGAAAATCTTGCTTGGAAAGATGTATTAGGTGAAAAGGCGGGACGCTATAAGAATGAAAATGGAGAAATGGTATTAGATACAGAGCCCGCATTATCGGAAGAACAAAGAGGTCCTAATGGTGGTAGAATAATGTGGTTCCCTCCTTATGATTTAAATTTCCAAGAAACAACTTCTGCTAAGTGGAGTGAAAATGAATTTATTGGAAGAGGTGAACCTGTTTATACTTATGTGAATTCAAATCGTTCGGGTACATTAGATTTCACTATGTTAGTTGACCATCCATCTATTGTAAATTATTGGATGATGAATAAAAAGAACAATGCTACTGAAGCTGATGAACAAACATTATTAAGATTTTTTGCGGGATGTGAAACATTAACTCCACCCGATAATTTATATGATATTATTATGAATAATGGGGAAGTTAAAAAGACAAGGGACCCGCAAGAAGTTGTTAGTGACACTGATATAATTTTTTACACTTTTTTCCCTAACAATTATTCAGGTAAAGATGTTGAAGCTAAAACGGCAATTGATACATTATTTGGTGGTTATGCAGGTGAAATAACAGTTGATGGGAAAAAATCAAATGAATTTTATGTTGGATACGAAATGGGTGTGAACCCAATTAGTATTAATAGTTTTAATATTGAATTGACAGACAGGAAAAACGTATATTATCTTGATAATATTTTATCTTATTCTTCAGCAGTATCAAAATATGGGGATATATCTAAGTTTATAGTAAATGAAAATATTCAATTAACTGAAATATCTGATTTTATAACACAAGTTCATGAATATGGTACAGGAAATACTAAAGAAAAGTTAGAATATTATTATACTGATTACGAAAAATTAGTTAAAGATTCTTCACAAGGCGTAGAAAATAGTTCTTTCTGTGAAAATAGAATGGAAGAATTGGATGTAGAAATACAAGAACTCTCAGATGAAATAGGGATAATAGAAAGTGAAAAATACGGATTACAACTGAAATTAGAGGAATTTAGTGATGATGAACGGGAAACGTCAGCATATTATGCAATAGAATATGAAATATCACTTCTTGAAAAAGAAATTAAGAGTTTAGAAATAGCTCAAAATAATAAAGCTGCTACAATAGAGTTGCTTGATAATGCTAAAAAAATGACAAATTCATTAATAGCTGAATATAAAAAGATATTACAAATTTTAGAAAAAAAATTTGTAATGAATAATGAGTATGAATGTACTCAACCTGTTTATGTTTGTTATGATTTTCAGGGAGAAAATATTGTACCTAAAGATGAAAGTGAATGGAAATATGATGATGCAATATCAGCATATGCAGCATATAAAAAAGAAACTTTAAAAACATATTTTACTAATAATGCGAATGAAGTTCCATATGATTTATTAAAGGAAAAACAGAATGTTGCTTGTAAGACAAAATATGGTAAGAGTGAAGATAAAGTAGCATATTGGGTTGTTAAATTTAAAAATAATCAAAATAACATACCTTTTAGAGTATTCGATAATAAACGTAAGTTCATGAAATCTGATTTTAGTTTCGGTAAAAAATCAGATGGATCTGAATATTATGTTAAATTTGGGGGTGAAACTAATGTTTTTAAATCATCTAACGATGTTAATAAATTTATATTTAGCAATAATATAGTACCTACAATTTCAGAAGAGGAGTTTAAAAAAAGTGATTTAGAATGTGGTACTATAAATAATACATATATGTATTATGATGTTGAATCGGTTGACGAAAATAGAATTATTGAAGAAATTAAAAAAGCATTAACAGAAGAAGCTCAAGATACAGAAGATATTAATAAATTTATAGTGGATAAGTATTATGAAAATCATAAATTTAGCTCATTAAACGAAATGGGATATGGGTTAAATTATGGTGTGATACAAATTTTCTTTAGTAGTAAATTACAAGAAACAGGTGAATCATATAATACGGTTCAGGATTTAATAGCAAGACATGATGTATTAAAAAATAGTGAATTCAAATATAGCGATAGCACTGAATTATACGATACACAATCTAGTGGTGTTGCAAAATATTTATCGGCAACAGAAACAGGTAAAAAAGCTGATGTTGTTGGTGTAATAAAATGGGATACCAAAAATCCTAAATTATCATATCCTGTTGATAATGGAAAGGAGAAAGAAATTTTATTAGGGAAAAATTATTTTGATATGAAATCCTTCGGTTTAAACTCAACCTATGAGGTTGTAAAGAAAGAAATGGGGGATAAAGATGTTACATTTAGTTTTGGTGAAGTATATGCTGCATTAAATGGCGATAAAGAGAAAAATTTCGTATTATCATGTGAGAGAGGAGTTTTGAAATCCGTTTTAAATTATGAAGGTGATGCGTTAGAAGAAAAAGTGAGAGAAGCTGAAGGGAGGATAGAATATTTGAAAAAAGTGTTTAATCCTATTGATGGGCAAACTAATTTAAAAGTTACGGATGTTGAAACTTGGGGTACTGCTTCTTCAGATGGTTCACAAAATAAGAATAAAGTTTTAGCTGAAAATAGAGAAAAAACATTACAAAATTTCTTTAAAAACCTTCCGTTTATGAAGGGTATTGAAATTACGTCAACAAAAGATAAATTAGGCGATAATATTGTAGATGTATCAAAAACTGCCCCTTCAGATATTAATGATGTTAATTCTAAAAAAGCAAAACATGCAAGAATATGTATAGTTGTTGGTGAAAAAGATTTAACTTCAGTGCAACGTAAAGAAATTGAAAGAAAGGAAAATATGACTCATGACGAAAGGGTTAGAGAATATTCAAAAAGATATGACAACGAGAGACTTTTCTTTGAAATGTTGAAAGAAAATGATAGTATTGCATATAATAAATTGATAGACAAGGTTAAATATTTTTCTCCTGCATTTCATTCTTTAACACCTGAAGGATTTAATGCACGATTAACATTCTTGCAACAATGTACAAGACAAGGACCAACATCGACAGCATCAAATATATCTAACGGTACTACAGCTTCTAATTTGGCATTTGGTAGGGCGCCATTCTGTATTTTAAGGTTAGGTGATTTCTTAAATACTAAAATAGTGATAACAAGTATCAATATTACATACCCTGATTCTATGTGGGATTTAAATCCTGAAGGTATTGGTGTGCAATTTATGATGGCTAAAGTTTCAATGCAGATTCATATAATAGGTGGTTCTGATATATCTGCACCAATTAAACGTTTGCAAAATGCTGTTTCGTTCAATTATTATGCTAATACTTCCGTTTATGATAATAGGAGTGATAAATCTGAATATAACAACGGAAAAATTGTTACAACAAAACAATGGCATCCTGAAACTGTATTTGAACAACAAAGTAATAAGGAAAGTGAAGAGTAAAAAGCTTTAGTTTATAATTTCAAAATAATATTTTATTAAAAATGTCATACGATAGATATAATAAATTCCGTATAAATGGAGATACTATTTTCCCACCATTTATACCGATAAAGATCAAGGATACTGATTATTATGAAATATATGAAAAAGGTAAGACAAGGTTAGATATCTTGTCTTACCAATATTATAAGGATGCTGATTATGCTTGGTTGATTTTGCAGGCTAATCCTCAATATGGCTCTGTGGAATTTTTAATTCCTGATAAAGCTCAAATTAGAATACCATACCCATTGAATGTGACATTATCTCAATATGAAACTGATATTGAAAATTATAAAACGTTTAATACATTAGACTAATGGCTCTTGAACAAGAAGTATTATATTTTGAACCAAATATAGTTGATTATAATGTAGAAGATTTAACTGTAGGTATATATTTAGATGTTGAAATATTAGATAGATCACTTGCTGATTATGGTGTAGAAAGTGGTAAAAACTATAAGGGTTCAGTAACAATAGGTGAAAGTAACATCAATTTTTTGGAAGGAGAAAATAATGTGCTTACTACT
>JAEIGA010002088.1_pt1 | contig 31883 bp, 27 predicted proteins | sample 9270691 | NCBI WGS metagenome assembly JAEIGA01 (sample SAMN17057246, study PRJNA624740) | gut metagenome | biome: biome; isolation source: fecal sample | host: Bos grunniens | place: China: Xizang | collected 2019
ATTCTTTTTCGATAGCATCAGCCTGTTTTGTACGACTATAATACACGATGCGCATACCCATGGCTAAAGCACGTTTAGCTACCGCCTTTCCAATTCTTCCAAAACCGATAATGCCCAAGGTTTTGCCATAAACATCCATGCCTATATTTTCTAATACACCCCATTTTTCTTGTTTTTGTTGCATGGCTACATGTGAACGTGTTATACCGCGTGCCAAATCGAGCAACAGTGCTATGGTAAGCTCGGCAGTAGGTTCTGTCACCACATCGGGCGTATTACATACGGTTATGCCCAAACGAGTTGCTGCATCTACATCAATATTGTTATAGCCAACGCCTACATTCGATACTACTTTTAGGTTTTTGCCAAGCGAAAGCAAATGGGCAGAGACAGGGGTATTAAACATTGAAATAAAGGCATCACAAGTAGGTAATAAAGAAGCTAATTCTTCCGATGAAAACGCACCTTTTTGTGGTTTTATAAGTTGAAATTTGGTAGACGCTGGGAGCAAGAATGATTCTGGAAACAAAGCGTGCGCTATCAATATCTTTTTCATAGGCTTAAAAACTTTTACGCAAACGAGCAACAGGAAGACCTAACTGCTCACGGTATTTGGCAACGGTTCTGCGGGCGATAGGATAGCCTTTTTGTTGCAACATTTCACATAACTTCTCATCGGGAAGGGGATGTTTCTTGTCTTCGGCATCGATCATTTCTTTCAGCAAGGTCTTGATTTCGCGCGTTGATACCTCTTCGCCCGAATCGGTAACCATACCCTCCGAAAAGAAATATTTTAAGGGGAAGATACCAAAATTGGTTTGAATGTATTTGTTGCCCACTGCACGCGACACGGTAGAGATTTCGTAATGCGATAAATTGGCAATATCTTTCATGGTCATGGGCTTGAGCAAAGCCTCGCCACCTTGCTGAAAGAAAGTTGCTTGATAATCAATAATCGCTTTCATAATGGTGAGCAACGTGGCTTCGCGCTGACGAACAGCATCGATAAACGATTTGGCCCTATCCAACTTTTGTTTGGCAAACTGAACAACTGCTTTTCTATCGGGTGTACGGTTGTTGGCATTGCCCGAAAAATCTTGAAATAATTGCACATACGAAGCACCCACTTTTAACGATGGAATAGACTGATTGTTAAGCTGAAGCTGTCCGGTTTCGCAGTCGTATAAAAAGTCGGGGGTCACCACATTGTTTGCTTCAAAACCCACCGCACTAAAGCCATTGCTGGGGTGTGGATTAAGGCGTGTAATCTCTTGAATGGCATCGCGCATTTCATCGTCCGATAGTTGCAACTGTGTTTGCACCTTGTCGTAGTGACGTTGCGCAAACAAATCATAACATTCTTCGAGTATGCGCATGGCATTATCGATGGAATCGGTAAAAGGTTTGCGCTCCAACTGCAACAACAAACACTCATCGAGCGAACGCGCTCCCACTCCGGCAGGCTCTAAGCTTTGCACATCGGTCAATGCCTCAAACATATCCGTTTCGGTGGTCTGCTCGCTGTATTGCAGATTATAGTCGACCGTTAGCAAACTGATTTCACGGTTCAGATAACCTTTTTCGTCTAAATTGCCAATGATGTACTCGCCCATTTGCAAACGTGTCTCGGGCAAATCGAGCATACGCAATTGCTCTATCAGACTGCCTGCAAAATCCGTTTCTTCTGAATAGTTGGTATAAACAAAATCGGCAGCATCGCTTGCCACAGCAGGGCCTTCGTAGTAGACATCGTCTCCCTCGTCGTCCGATAAGTATTCATCCAGTTGTGAAACATCAATATCACCTGTCAATTCTTCCATTTTATCGATTTCATCGACAGTTTCGTCATCATTTGCACCGGTTTCCAAATCGGTATCTTCTACCCCTTCTTCCAATGCTGGATTATCTTCCAATTCGTGTCGAATGCGATCTTCCAGTTCCAAAAGGGGACATTCTAACAACCCTATCACCAACAATTGTTGGGGCGATAAGGTTTGTTTGAGTTGTTGTTGTAAGATTTGTTTTTGAGACATGGGGTAAAGTTAGTCATTTTTTTGTATTTTTGAGCCACCATGCGTCAATTTGGATTACATAGCAACCGATTTTGGGCAATTCTAACCTTCTGGATAGGCATTGCTGCTTGCACATGGGCGCTTAATACGCAAGTGTATATGCAAATCAACGCCCAATTGAGCAGTGGCGATGTGCAAGGAGGCATCGAACAAATTGAAAAACAAATCAAAAAAGAAAAAAAAGAAGCGCAGTGGTATTGGTTATTGGACGATGTTTACCAGGCGCAAAACAACACGCCTGCACGCATTGACAACCTAGAAAGAGCTTTGCGCGTAAAAAAACTCTCCGAAAAAGAGGGCACCATTTATCGGTTGGGCAATGCTTACTTTGACGATGGCAACTACCAAAAGGCCAAAGCAACCTATGCAACCCTACCTACATCGGGCATACAACAACGGGCATTAAAAGCCTGCGACATAGCAGACAGCTTGCGAAATCACCCTGTAGAAAGCGATCGCATCGGCATGGGTGATAGCATAAACCTGCCTTACGACAACATTTGGCCCAGTTTAACCGCCAACGGCAACTTTTTTTGCAGCACAGTAGTGCTAGGCAAACGAGGCTTTGTGGGCAACACCTTACAACTGCAAGAAGACATCTACATTAGTCGCAAAAAGAACGGTATATGGCAAGGGGCAGAAGCACTGCCTTATCCCATCAATACCGAGCACAACGAGGGTTCTCCCTGTTTTTCGGCCGATGGAAAGTACTTGTTTTTTGTACGATGTGGCGATAGAAGTGGCATGGGGAGTTGCGATATCTACTATTCTATCAACCAAAAAGGCAAATGGAGCAGGCCCATTTTAGCACCTGCACCGCTTAATAGTAAGCATTGGGAGAGCACTCCTTGCATTAGCGCCTCTGGAAAAGAAATTTACTTTGCTAGCAACCGCCCAGGCGGCAAAGGGAAAAAAGATATTTGGGTATGCCAAATTGTTCCCAACAACGACGGAACGTTGCAATTTATCAACCCGCAAAACGCAGGCGATTCCATCAACACGCCCTACGATGAAATATCGCCATTCTTGCATGCCAACGACAGTACCTTGTATTTTTCGAGCAACGGACATTTCGGCATGGGGCGTTTGGATGTTTTTTACAGCAATCGACTCGCTGAAAATCAATGGAGTAAACCTTGCAACATGGGGTACCCCATCAATACCCATGCCGACGAAATGGGTTGGATGGTAAGCCCCGACGGCGAAACCGCTTACATGGCTGCAGACAGCAGTTTAACAGGCGTATCGCACAAAATAATTTACCAAATAAGCCTTCCTAAATCGGTGCAACCCACCCCTACCACACCTCAGCAATTATGGGATATCCAAAAAGCATTTACCCTGCACCACATTTACTTTGACTTTGACCAAGCCACCCTTAAAGCAGAATCGGAAAGCGAATTGAACCAGCTAGTAAACTTGATTCAGGACCACCCCGAAAAAGTATTTACCATTACGGGGCACACCGACAACGTGGGTAACGAGGCCTATAACCTAGAACTTTCGCAAAAAAGAGCCGATAGCGTAGTGCAATACCTAATTGAAAAAGGCATTGACCCCTCTCGCCTTGTTAGCAAAGGCATGGGCAGTAGCCAACCCACCGAAAGCAACGATACCGAATGGGGACGGGCTAAAAACAGACGCATTGAAGTGAGCGCCCAATAGCATCATTGAAAAGACAAATAAGGCGCAATGCGTTGAATAAAATCGGAGGTTACATCGCGGTCTATTACCAAATCCTTAATACCATTGTAACGTTGGTTAGGTTGTTTTAATCGGTTATCGAACAACGACTTAGCCTGAAAATATCGAATGTAAGGATGGCGCTTGAGCGCATCTATAGAAAGTTGATTGATGTACAATTTTTGCACTTGAGTAGTATCCACCCACACTTGCGCCTCTATCTTATTATACGTAGTTTGCGAGAAATGATATACTTCCAATAATTGCTCCTTGCTGTAAAATCCTCCCAACTTACTTCGGTAATTCACAATCATTTTGGCATAGCCACTTCCTATGCCCCGTAACTGTTTTAACAACGTAGTATCGGCTGTATTTAACTCGACCATTTGATCTGTTTTGACTTGTTTGACAAATGGACGAACAGGCGATGCTAACGAATCGCTGTAGAAAGGATTGTTTTTCTCGGTGAAATGGGCATTTTCTGAAGTTTCTTGCGCAAGTACTACACGTACAATCAGCAAGATAAAAACAAGCAGTAATAGCAGTAACGTTCCGCGTTTTTCGCTCTGCGTTACAAAGAAGATAGTATTCCAACGCATAAAAAAGAATTAAGAGTTTTATTGATTTTTTATTAAACTACCAACAGTCTATATCGACATAGACTGTTGATAGCCTTATGATGGTCTTACGGTTTATCCGAAAACGGTAAACAAGAATACGGCAAAGATACAAGCAGGCACAAAGAAGCGCATCATGTAAATGTATCCTTTGATGAACAAATGTGCCTTAGGATGTTTAATACGTAACTCGGTGGCTACAATGCGTTTATCCAAGAACCATCCCACAAAGATGGAAATAAAGAATCCGCCAACAGGCAACAAGATAGATGCTGTAAAGAAGTCGAGCGCATCGAAGATGGTTTTACCAAAGATGGTCAAACTGCTTAACTTGCCAAACGACAAAGAAGCAAATACACCCAACACGCAAACCAAAGCCGCTACCAAGAAAGAGGATTTTTTACGACTCATAGAGGTGTTTTCGTATAGGTAAGCGGTTACTACCTCGTGCAACGAAATAAGCGATGTTAAAGCGGCAATGAACAATAAAGCATAGAATAGAATTGCCCACAAAATACCTACGGGCATTTGTTGGAACACATTGGGCAATACTTTAAACACCAAACTAGGACCTTGTTCGGGTTGCATACCAAAAGAGAATACGGCAGGGAAAATAACTACAGCCGAAATAACAGCCACCATGGCATCGATCGAAACTACTTGCGCTGCTATTTTAGGCAATTTAACGTCTTTCTTGAAATAAGACGAGTAAGTAATCAAACATCCCATGCCCAAACTAAGCGAGAAAAAGGTTTGCCCCATGGCCGTTAAAACCGAAACAGGTGTTAGTTTTGACAAATCGGGTTTAAACAAAAAGGTTAATCCTTCTGAGGCTGCAGGCAAGAAGAACGAATTAACCATCATTACCAATAAGATAAGGAAGAATATGGGCATTAAAATGTTAGAGGCTTTTTCGATACCGCCGCTAACACCTTTTGATACAACAAAGTGAGAAACGAACATCACAATTACCATCCATATCAGAGGCAAATAAGGATGCGAAGCAAATTGGTCAAACATTTGACCGTATTGTTCGGTGGTTAAGCCACTTAAACTGCCCATACAGGCTTGCATCAAGTATTCGAGCGTCCAACCTACTACTACAGCGTAGTATCCCATGATGAGAAAACCGGCCAAAACGCCACTGTAACCAATCCAATGCCATTTGGTTTTGGGGGCTAATTTCTTAAAGGAGTCAACAGCATTGGCTTGCGAGTGTCTACCCACAATAAATTCGGCTATCACACCTGGAATACCCAACAAAAGTAATGCCAATACGTACACCAACAAAAAGGCGCCACCACCATTTTCGCCAACCACGTAAGGGAAACGCCATACATTACCCAAACCAACGGCTGTGCCTACAGTAGCCAACAAGACACCAATTTTTGATGCAAAATTTCCACGGTTTTCTGTTTTCATAATTGGAACGATATTTTTTTATAAATTGTTGCAAATATAGGCATTTTTTGCACAATTTCTAACCGAGCAGGCTTTTTTACTGCTTTCATGCAAAATAATTCATCTTTTATACCCTAAAATAGGAATAAAATGTATAATTTTGCAAAATTATAGAATATTTATTCATATAATATACATTATGAAGAATAAAACAGAGCGATTACATGCCATAAAAGAATTGATTACGCAACAATCCATTGGTAATCAAGACGAGCTCCTTTTATTGCTAAAGGAAAAGGGATACCATTTGACACAAGCAACCTTGTCGCGCGACTTAAAACAATTAAAGATAACCAAAATGCCCAACGACATGGGTGAATATAGGTATACCCTGCCTCATTCCATGTATTCGAACAACAAACCCAGCGAAACCAAAATTATTGGCCATAACTCGTTGGAGTTTTCGGGTCAGTTAGCAGTGATAAAAACCCGTTCTGGTTATGCCGGAGGCATTGCTGCCGAGATTGACGAGCACGCATCGGATGCCATTTTGGGCACTATTGCAGGCGATGATACCATATTGATTATTCCCAGAGAAGGATTTAATCGAGAAGAAATTACCGCCATATTATCGACTGTCATTGAAAATTTATAATTTTGTACTGAAAAATAAGAAGAGAAATGAAACCCGAGGACGTTAAAATCATTATTGCCGACGAAAGCCACATCAGCTACGTCGATACGATTTTATCTACCATCGAAGCGGCTGCTAAAGTACGTGGCACTGGTATTGCCAAACGTGACCCTGAATACATCAAAAAGAAAATACGCGAGGGGAAAGCAGTAATTGCACTGTACGGAGATGAGTTTGCTGGATTCAGCTACATAGAAACATGGGGTAACAAAGAGTATGTTACCACATCGGGGTTAATTGTACCCGAAAAATTCAGGGGAATGGGGCTTGCTAGACGCATCAAGCACCAAACCTTTAGTTTAGCACGCAAACGCTGGCCCGAAGCCAAAATTTTTAGTTTGACATCGGGGGCTGCCGTAATGAAACTAAACACGGCATTGGGTTACCTGCCTGTTACCTTTGCCGACCTAACCGACGACGAAGATTTCTGGAAAGGATGCCAAGGCTGCATTAACTACGATGTGTTGCAACGCACGGGTCGTAGATATTGTATTTGCACTGGTATGCTTTTTGATCCCAAACAAAAAATGTGTACCGATGCTGCCAAACGCGAACTTAGCAGCGATCAACCCAAAGGCTTCTTTGCGAAGCTGAAAGACTTATTTAGCTAAAATGTAGCTAGTCAATTGTCGCCAGTGGCAAGAGCGACAACTCGCAGAGCGAATAGCAAGAAATAAATTAAAAAATAGATTATATGGAAAAGAAAAAAGTAGTAGTGGCATTTAGCGGTGGTTTGGATACCTCGTACACCGTTATGTATTTGGCCAAAGAAAAAGGATATGAGGTTTATGCTGCGTGTGCCAACACCGGTGGTTTTAGTGCAGAACAACTAAAACAAAACGAAGAAAATGCTTATAAATTGGGAGCAAAAGAATATGTTACCCTAGACGTAACACGTGAATATTACGACAAGAGCATCCGTTACATGGTATACGGAAACGTTTTGCGTAACAACTGCTACCCTATTTCGGTATCGTCGGAACGTATTTTCCAAGCCATGGCCATTGCACGTTATGCCAACGAAATTGGCGCTTCTGCTATTGCACACGGTTCTACAGGCGCTGGCAACGACCAAATTCGTTTTGACATGACTTTCTTGGTTATGGCTCCTGGCGTAGAAATTATCACCCTAACACGCGATGGCAACTTGACTCGCCAAGAAGAGGTAGATTACCTAAACCAAAACGGTTATTTTGCTGATTTTACCAAACTAAAATATTCGTACAACGTAGGTTTGTGGGGTACCTCTATTTGCGGTGGCGAAATTTTGGATTCTACCCAAGGGTTGCCCGAATGCGCTTACCTAAAACACGCTACCAAAGAAGGTCCTGAATTGCTAAAATTGGGCTTTGAAAAAGGCGAACTAACCTCGGTAAACGGCACTAAATACGACGACCCCATTGTAGCCATTCAAAAAGTAGAAGAAATTGGTGCTGCATACGGCATTGGTCGCGATTGCCACGTAGGCGATACCATTATTGGTATTAAAGGACGTGTAGGCTTTGAAGCAGCTGCTCCTATGTTGATTATTGGCGCTCACCGTTTCTTGGAAAAATACACCTTGAGCAAATGGCAACAATATTGGAAAGACCAAGTAGCTAACTGGTACGGTATGTTCTTGCACGAAAGTCAATACCTAGAACCCGTTATGCAAGACATCGAAGCCATGCTAGAAAGCAGTCAACGCAATGTAACTGGCGAGGTTACCCTAGAACTTCGTCCACTTATGTTCCAAACCATTGGTGTGGATTCTCCTAACGATTTGGTTAAAAACAAATTGGGCGAATACGGCGAAACGGCCAAAGCTTGGTCGTCTGACGATGCTAAAGGCTTTATTAAAGTATCGGCTACCGCTTTGCGTGCTTACTACCTAGCACACCCAGACGAACGTAAATAAAATAGTCGAAGGTCAAAAGTCGAAAGTCAGTGCAAGGTGAGCGCAATCAAGCTCGCTTGAATTGCCGAACCGCAGCCTGACTTCATGAGAGAAGCGAATAAAGTCGAAACTTGAAGGTCGACTAAACGACTTAACAACAAAACAACTAAACATCAATAAAAAATGATAAAAGTAGGTATTGTAGGGGGAGCTGGTTATACAGCTGGCGAATTGTTGCGCATTTTGCTCAACCACCCCGAAGCAAACATTACATTTGTAAATAGTACCAGCAACGCTGGCAATAAACTATACGATGTGCACGAAGGCTTGTACGGCGAAACAGAAATGACGTTTACCGATATGTTGCCTTTGGACGAAATTGATGTGCTTTTCATCTGTTCAGGACACGGCGATAGCAAAAAATTCTTAGAAGCCAACGAAGTGCCTGAGAACGTAAAAATCATTGACCTATCGCAAGATTTTCGCGATGAATCCAATGGTTTTGTGTACGGGTTGCCCGAATTGAACAAGGAGCGCATTATGAATGCTACCAAAATTGCCAACCCTGGTTGTTTTGCTACTGGCATTCAATTGGGATTGCTTCCTTTGGCAGCCAATGGTTTGCTAAAAGGCGAAGTACACACCAACGGCATTACCGGATCGACAGGTGCAGGTGTTAAACCTGGCCCTACCTCGCACTTTAGTTGGCGTAACAACAACATTTCTATTTACAAGGCGTTTAACCACCAACACCTAAAAGAAATCAACCAATCGCTTAAACAATTGCAACCCGACTTTGACCACGCCATCAACTTTATTCCTGTAAGGGGTAACTTTTCGCGCGGTATTTTTGTAAGCAGTTACATTGATTGCGATTTGGAACTAAGCGAATTGCGCAAATTATATGCAGATTACTATCAAGATGCTGCATTTACCTTTATGATTGAATCGAATCCAGACCTAAAACAAGTGGTAAATACCAACAAAGTATTGATTCATTTGGAAAAATACGGCAACAAATTGTTGATTTTATCGGTTATTGACAACTTGCTTAAAGGTGCATCGGGACAAGCCGTTCAAAACATGAACTTAATTTTTGGTTTGCCCGAAACCATGGGTCTACAACTAAAAAGTAGCGCATTCTAATGCCTACATCACCATTTATTTAAGAAAAAGATATGAACCTATTTGATGTCTATCCACTTTTTCCCATTGAGATTGTACAAGGAAAAGGTTGCAACGTTTACGACAAAGAAGGTACCGAATACCTTGATTTATACGGTGGTCACGCTGTTATTTCGGTAGGACATGCTCATCCAACCTATGTAAAAGCCATTTCGGAACAAGTAGCTAAATTGGGATTTTACTCCAATTCGGTTATCAACTCGTTGCAACAACAATTGGCAGAAAAATTAGGAAAAATAAGCGGTTACGAAAATTATTCACTATTTTTGGTCAATTCGGGTGCAGAGGCCAACGAAAATGCCCTAAAACTAGCTTCGTTCCACAACGGAAAGAACAGGGTTTTATCGTTCAAACAATCGTTCCATGGACGTACATCGGCAGCTGTTAAAGTAACCGATATTCCTAAATACGTAGCGCCCGTTAACGATGGGTTGGATGTTACTTTTGTAGCCCTTAACGATATTGAGGCAGTACGTCGCGAATTGCAAACAAGTACCTATTCGTCGGTTATTATTGAGGGCATACAAGGTATTGGTGGTATTCAAGTACCTCAAACCGAATTTATGCAACAATTGCGCGAAATTTGTACCGAAACCCAGACGGTTTTGATTTTGGACGAAATCCAATCGGGTTACGGTCGTAGCGGTAAATTCTTTGCACACCAATATTACGGTATTCAACCCGATATTATTACGGTTGCCAAAGGCATTTGCAATGGTTTCCCCATGTCGGGCATGCTAATTAGCCCTATGTTTACACCCGTATACGGTCAGCTAGGAACTACCTTTGGTGGCAATCACCTAGGTTGTGCGGCTGCTATTGCGGTATTGGACATCATGGAAGAAGAAAAATTGGTGGACAACGCTGCCAAAGTAGGTGCTTTCTTGCTAGAAGAATTGAAAAAAATAGACGGCATCAAAGAAATTAGAGGCAATGGTTTGATGATTGGCATGGAATTTGAACAACCCATTAAAGAAATCAGAACCAAATTGTTGTTTGCACAAAAGGTATTTACTGGGGTTGCAGGCACACATACCATTCGTTTGTTGCCTCCTTTGTGCTTGAGCATGGAACAAGCTGCCGACTTTATTGAACGACTTAAAAAATGCATTTAATACCATAAAAAGATGAAAACAATAGCCATCATTGGAGCAGGTAATATGGGTGGTGCTATTGCACGTGGTTTAACCCAAAGCAATTGCATTCAACAAATTACCGTTAGCGATATCAACCAAGATACCCTTAACGGGCTATCTAGTTACAACGCTGCCATTAAAACCGTTACCAACAATGCAGAAGCGGTTAAAGGAGCAGACATTGTTATATTGGCCGTAAAACCATGGTTGGTAAAAGACATTGTAGACGGCATCAAAGACAGCATGGATTACAGCAAACAAATGCTTATCTCAATTGCTGCAGGTGTGTCGCTAGACGACTTGTGCGCTTTATTGAGCAAGGACGGACAGTTGCCTACCTTGTTTAGGTTGATTCCCAATACGGCTATTGATGTATTGCAAAGTGTGAATACCATTGCAGCTCATAGCAATGCAACCGATGAGGACAAAGCCTTGGTTTGCGACATCTTTAACGGCATGGGTAAAACCTTCTTGGTTCCTGAAAATCAGCTAAATGCCTTGATGTCGTTATCGAGCTGTGGCATTGCCTACGCCTTTAGGTACATTAGAGCGGCCGTTGAAGGTGGCGTAGAAATGGGCATCTATCCTAAAGTGGCACAAGAGGTGGTGTTGCAAACCTTGCGTGGTGCGGTTGAGTTATTGGAAGCCAATGCTTCGCATCCAGAAGTTGAGATTGACAAGGTAACTACCCCTGGTGGCATTACCATTAAAGGATTGAACGAGATGGAAGCCAATGGTTTTACCAATGCCGTGATTAAAGGTTTGAAAGCGAGCCTAATAAAATAGTTAGGAGTTAGGAGTGAGGAGTGAGGAGTTAATAAATTAATAAAATATATAGTTAGAATTATGATGAAGGAAATTGCAGAACGCTTACGTGGTCTTCGTGATTCTATTGATTTGAGTACAGCCGAAATGGCTGAAAAAACAGGTATCGAAGTTGGAACATACGAGAGCTACGAAACAGGCGAGGTGGATATTCCAATGAACTATATCTGCCAACTTTCTCAAATATTCAAAGTGGATACATCTGTGTTGATTTCGGGCGACGAAGCACATGCACAAAGCTACTTTGTTACTCGTAAGGGAAGAGGTATTTCTGTGGAACGCAGCAAAGCCTACAAATACCGCGACTTGGCAGGTGGTTTTAAAAATGCCAAGGCTACCCCATTTTTGGTAACCGTAGAACCCAATGACAACCCTATTCACCTAAATACACACCCCGGACAAGAGTTTAACTTGATTGAAAAGGGTTCTCTTTTGCTAGAGATTGACGGAAAAGAGATTGTATTGGAAGAAGGTGATAGCATCTATTTTGATGCTACCAAACCACACGGAATGAAAGCATTAAATAATGAAAAGGCCCGTTTCTTGGCCATTATCCTATAAGAATATGTTAGAACGTTTTGTAGAGAAAACCAGTTTTACTTCGCAAGAAGATTTTGTAAAGAACCTAAAGATAAAAGCCCCCGAAAATTTTAATTTTGGGTACGATGTAGTAGATGCATGGGCGGCAGAAGCACCTAACAAACGTGCTATTTGTTGGACCAACGACAAAGGCGAACACATTGATTTTACCTACGCCGATTTGAAACGTGAAACCGACAAAACCGCTGCTTATTTTAAACAATTGGGCATTGGTAAAGGCGACATGGTTATGCTTATCTTGAAACGTCGCTTTGAATTCTGGTATTCGATTATTGCTCTGCACAAATTGGGTGCCGTAGTTATTCCTGCTACCCACTTATTGACCGAGAAAGATATTATTTACCGTTGCGAGGCTGCCGATATCAAAGCCATCGTAGCTGTAGGCGAAACGGTTGTGCTAGACCACATCAAAAATGCACTACCCAAATGTCCAAGCGTTAAAAACGTTATTTCGGTAGGCCCCGAAGTGTACGAAGGATTCGAAGATTTTACCAAAGGCATTGAAAATGCTCCTGCTTACGTACGCGAAGAGCATATCAACACCAACAACGACATCTCAATTATTTACTTTACATCGGGTACATCGGGCAACCCCAAAATGGTAGCGCACGATTTTACCTATCCATTGGGGCACATCGTTACGGGTAGTTACTGGCACAACCTACACGAAGAAAGTTTGCACCTTACCGTGGCAGATACCGGTTGGGGTAAAGCTGTATGGGGAAAATTGTATGGCCAAATGATTGCAGGTGCTTCTATCTTTGTGTACGATCACGAAAAATTCACTCCAGCCGATATGCTAAAAATGATAGAAACGTACAAAATCACTTCGTTCTGTGCGCCTCCTACCATTTTCCGCTTTATGATTCGTGAGGACTTGACCAAATACAATCTTTCTTCGCTAAAGTGGGCTACCATTGCAGGCGAAGCGCTTAACCCTAGTGTTTACCAAGAGTTCTACGAACTAACTGGCATTAAATTGCGCGAAGGTTTTGGCCAAACCGAAACCACCTGTACCGTGCTTACCACACCTTGGATGGAACCCAAACCCGGTTCGATGGGCAAACCCAACCCTGCTTACAACGTAGATATTGTGATGGGCGACGGACGCAGTGCCGAAGTAGGCGAACAAGGTGAAATTATTATTCGCATAGACGAAAACAACAAACCACACGGCTTGTTCTTAGGTTATTACAGAGACGAGGCTCGTACAAAAGAAGCCTACAACAATGGTGTTTACCACACAGGCGACGTAGCATGGAAAGACGAAGACGGCTATTTCTGGTTTGTAGGCAGAAACGACGACGTTATCAAATCGTCGGGTTACCGCATTGGACCTTTTGAAGTAGAAAGTGCCCTTATGTCGCACGATGCAGTAGTAGAATGCGCCATTACAGCTGTTCCAGACCCTATTCGTGGTCAAGTAGTGAAAGCTACCATTGTTTTGGCAGCATCGTACAAAGACAAAGCCGGTGACGAATTGATTAAAGAGTTGCAAGATTACGTAAAACGTATTACAGCTCCTTACAAATACCCTCGTATTATTGAATTTGTAGACGAATTGCCCAAAACCATTAGCGGTAAAATTCGCCGTGTTGAAATCAGACAAAAAGACAACCAATAAAAGCGATATGGAGGCTAAATTTAAACGTGTTGTAGTAAAAATTGGGAGCAATGTGCTAACGCAAGCCGATGGCACATTGGATACAGCGCGCATGGAGTCGCTTGTAAACCAAGTAGCACAACTGCATCAAGCAGGTGTAGAGGTCATTTTGGTATCGTCGGGTGCTGTAGCATCGGGCAGAAGCGAGATGAAATTGCAAAAAAAATTAGATCCAGTTTCGGCTCGACAATTGTTCTCGGCTGTAGGACAGGCCAAACTCATCAATCGCTACTACGAATTGTTTGCCAAACACAACATGGTATGTGGCCAAGTACTCACTACCAAGGAAAGTTTTGGCACACGCATCCAATACCTTACGCAAAAAGATTGCATTGGGGTAATGCTAGATAACAAGGTAGTGCCCATTGTGAACGAAAACGACACCATTTCGGTTACCGAGTTGATGTTTACCGACAACGATGAGCTATCGGGTCTTTTGGCGACCATGATGCAAGCAGAAGCCTTGATTATTTTGAGCAACATTGATGGTATTTACGACGGCGATCCCAATTTGCCTCAGTCAAAAGTAATTACCGAGATTGCTCCTAAACGCAACCTATCCAAGTACATACAAACGGGCAAATCGTCGTTTGGTAGAGGCGGTATGCTTACCAAATGTAACATTGCACGAAAAGTAGCAGAAGAAGGCATTACCGTTATGATTGCCAACGGTAAGCGAGAAGGTATTTTACTCGATTTAATCGATAAAAACAGCCAAGTTACCCACACCACTTTTATTGCGAACGAAAACGTAGCATCGGGCGTAAAAAAATGGATTGCTCACAGCGAAAGTTTTGCCAAAGGCAAGGTAATTGTTAACCAAGGTGCTGGTGAGGCATTGAGTACCGAAAAAGCGCACTCATTGCTTTTTATTGGTATTGTGGCCATAGAAGGAAACTTTGAAAAAGGCGATATCGTAAAAATTATGACCGAAGACGGCACCGAATTAGGGGTTGGCAAAGCGCAAATGGACAGCGTAAAAGCGACGGCTAACATCGGCAAAAAAGGCCTGCGTCCGTTTATTCATTACGACTACCTTTATTTAGATTAAGAAATAATAATTTTAATAATTTTCCACAAATTTACTATTAAAATACCGATAATCAATAGGTTATCGGTATTTTAATTAATGCTATGAAAACAATAAGAACTACTGTCATATTCCTCTTATTTCTTTTATTTAACAGCCTTTTATATGCTGAAATGGAATACAATTGGAGGGATTCTTTGTGCACTCACGAAGACTACTGGAGAGGAACTTTTAAATCCTCATATAATTCTCTGCAAGAAGCCGAAGATTCATTAATTATGTACTATTGCGATGGTTGGAAAAGATTTACTTATTTTGATGAATTCATCGATTTTTTGCACAAAGAACCTGCAACTATAGACTATAAGTTTGACAAATTATCTCGCAAACTTGAAGATGTTGAAATGCATTCATCTGAGGATGGAAATTTTAGAAGTTACCATTGGAATAATTTAACGGGCGGAACGTGTTATTTTTATACAACTGTTTACCAATATCGTAGTAACAATAAAGTACATACAATAGTTGGTTCTATGGAAAGGATACTTTCGCACGATACGTCTATTGATGAATTTGCAGATGAAGGAGATGGTATTTCCAAAATACATCAGTTTTACAATACTAAAGGAAAAATTGTATATATAATTGAGACTAACCGACCTGGCGGATCGAACTTTTTAGTATATGGCTTACAAGCTGTTACTATAGAAAATGACAGTATAGTGCCATATCCACTATTTAGGAATAAACCCAATAGAATAAGTTGGCAAGAAATTACGGATGTCAATCTTCATGAGAGTAGCGAAAACATCTATTTTGATAATGTAAGCGGCTACATGAATGCACATGACGGAAAAAGCATTACATGGGAAACTCAATACGACACAGAAACAAAGACACTTCGTATTCCTGTTATTAACAGAGAATTGGCACGAATAGATAAAAATGACTGTTACATCTTTGATGGAGATTATTTTTGGTATATTTCCAAGTAAATTGCGAATTATAAGTATATAAAGTACTGAAAGACAATAAGAAATATTTTGTTTAACTTTTATTTGGATATATAAGAATTTTGACTATTTTTGCGATAGTGAAATCGCATTATTTATAAATAAATTTAATTATGGAAAACGAAAAATTTGATTTTAAAGAATCTTTAAGCAAAGACTCTTTGAAAGGTCTTTTTAGCATGCCTAAAGCTGAGGATTTTGATCCCAAAACATTTGCATGGAAAAGCGCCGTTAAAAAAGCATTCTTTGGTTACCTTGGTGCTACCTTCTTTAATGGTTTCTTAGCTGTATTTATTACTTTATTGCTAGTAGCAATCTTTGGTTACGGCTATATCTTATCGCTTCTATTCTTGCCTATCCTTTTTGGCATCATCGCATTGGCAGGTTATATCTTCTATTTCCTTGGTATCAAAGAAATGAAAGACGTTGCTGCTGGTACTTCTTGGGAAAAACCAACCAACAATTTGTTTATTGGTGCTATTCTTGGTTTGGTTTCTGTTATCATTGATTTTATTCCTTTGATGGGTTGGTTAGCATCGATTCTTGCTATCGTAGGTTTTGTATTCTCTTTGCTTGCATACAACGAGTTACGCCAAGTAAAATCGAGCAGCAAACTTGCTAGTGGCGCAAAACTTTTGTTTATTGCATCTATTGTAGGCATTGCAGGCGCTGTATTCAGCATCATCATTGGTTGGGTTCCTGTAGTTAATGTCGTATTTGAGCTTCTATTCGGTCTTGCAACCTTAGTTCTAACCTTCTTTGGTTGGAAAGCTATCAGCGAATCTGAATTCAATCCAGCATAAGACACAATTATACAAAAGAAAAAAAGAAGAGTTCGATCGAACTCTTCTTTTTTCGTTTAGGGTATCCCCATAAAACACAAAAGGTAGTCACGCCTGACCACCTATTTGCTAACCTTAAAATCAAATACTATGAAAAAATCACAATGCAAAGATGCAGCGATTTTTTGAATCTGAATACACGCTTGCAGATATTTTAACCAAAATGGCGCATTTTTAGCATTTTTGTGCAATTTTATTACAAAAACACTACATCCATAATACAATTGTATTAAAATTATCCAGATATAGAGGTTATGGTAGGGTATTTGCCTTTCGTTAAAGTTTTGGAAAAACGTAGGCAATCCTTGCTCATTTCTACGTTTCTGTGCATTTTTTTGCTATATTTGCGTGAATCATTAAAGAAAACCCACTATGGCATGGAAAAAATTGGTGCTTGCTGCATCTAGAAAGCTAAATTTATTATCGACAGAAGAGAAAAACAACGTATTGCTTGCCTTGGCAAAAAGAACAAGAGAGAACATTGATTTCTTGTTGACCGAAAACGCCAAAGACTTGGCTGCCATGGATGCAAGCAATCCACTATACGATAGACTCCAACTAACCGCATCGCGCATTGAGGCCATTGCAAGCGATATTGAGAATGTGGCTTCGCTTCCCGACCCTTTGGATAGAACCCTAGAAGAACGTACTTTGCCCAACGGTTTGCAACTATGCAAAAAGAGCGTTCCATTTGGTGTTATTGGTATTATTTACGAAGCACGTCCCAACGTAAGTTTTGACGTATTCTCGCTATGCTTTAAAACCGGCAATGCTTGCGTATTAAAAGGCGGTACCGATGCCTACAACTCGAACGTAGCCATTGTAAACCTTATCAAAGAGGTGCTTACCGAGTTTAACATTGATAGTAACTGCGTATACCTACTGCCTGCAGGCAGGGAAGCAACTGCCGAGTTGATGAATGCAGTGGGTTACGTCGACCTTATTATTCCACGTGGTGGTAGCGGATTGATTAAATACGTACGCGATAATGCCCGTGTTCCTGTGATTGAAACAGGCGCTGGCGTGGTACATGCCTATTTTGATGAATTTGGCGATTTAGAAAAAGGCAAAGCCATTGTTACCAATGCCAAAACACGCCGTGTAAGTGTATGCAATGCCTTGGACTGCTTAGTTATTCACGAAAAACGTTTGCCCGATTTAATGGCTTTGTGCGACGAAATGGGACAAAAAGGCGTAGTAGTAGAGGCCGATGCCAAAGCTTTTACGTTCCTAGATGGAAAATACCCTGCAGCATTGCTTACCAAAGCCAACGAGGAAAGTTTTGGTAAAGAATACATGGCCATGCGCATGGCTATCAAAACAGTTGCTACCCTAGACGAGGCACTTGAACACATTGCCACCTATAGCTCAAAACACAGCGAATGCATGATTAGCGAAGATGCTGCCAGCATCTTGCGTTTTCAACGCGAAACCGATGCCGCTTGCGTTTACATCAACGCTCCTACCAGTTTTACAGACGGTGCTCAATTTGGCATGGGTGCCGAAATTGGCATCAGTACCCAAAAGCTACACGCACGTGGCCCTATGGCATTACCAGAATTAACTACCTATAAATGGCTTATTGTAGGAAACGGACAAACACGCCCTTAATAAATGGAAAACATACAACATCTGTTTGAACTACCCTTACAAGACCCTGTACTGATATTCTCTATCGTACTGGGAATTATCTTATTCTCGCCCATTATCTTTAACAAAATACGCATTCCGCACATTGTTGGCTTGATATTGGCTGGGGTTATTCTAGGTCCACACGGAGTTGGACTACTTGACCACGATAGCAGTTTTAAACTATTTGGACAGGTAGGCGTACTCTACATCATGTTCCTAGCTGGTGTAGACATGGACATGGATGACTTTAAACGAAACAAAGGGAAAAGTTTAGGTTTTGGTCTGTTAACCTTTTTAATTCCCATGGCATTGGGCATTGGAACGGGCTACTTTTTGATGGAAGAAATATTTACCAATGCATCTGGAAACGCGACCAACATCACCTGGGTTAGTGGAGAAGCATCGGATTATGCTACGTTTACCAAATACACCTTTTTGTCGGCGGTGGTTTTGGCAAGTATGTATGCTTCTAACACCTTAATTGCATACCCCATTGTAAGTAGATTAGGTGTAAGTCGTAATCGATCGGTTACCATTACCATTGGCGGAACCATGATTACTACCATTCTATCATTGTTAGTATTGGTTATATCGCTAGAATTTGTAAAACAAGGAAATATTAACTGGAACTTTTGGTTGGAATTCGCCATATCGAACATCTTATTTGCTTTGTTTATGTTCGTACTGATACCAAGAATAGGCAGATGGTTCTTTAAACGGGTAGAAGATAGCATTAGTCAGTATATTTTTGTTCTAGCCATTGTATTTATATCATCGTTCGTTGCAAAGATTGCCGGTATAGAATACATTATTGGCGCATTCTTGGCGGGTCTTAACCTAAACCGTCTTATTCCGAAACGTTCCCCACTCATGAACCGCATTGATTTTGTGGGGAATGCCATCTTTATTCCATTTTTCCTTATCAGCGTTGGTATGATTGTCGATTTTAGGGTATTGTTTGATGGATATACTACCCTAATCGCAGCAACTGTTATGACAGTTGTAGCCACTCTAGCCAAGTATTGGGCAGCGGTATCCACTAGGATGCTATTTAGGATGAGTAAATTAGAAGGAAAACTAATCTTTGGTCTGAGCAACGCACAAGCGGCAGCTACCCTGGCCGCTGTTATGATTGCCTACAATGTAGTGATTGGTCATACATCGGAAGGAGATGAAATCCGATTGCTTACCACAGAGATCTTAAATGGAACCATTGTGATGATTCTAATTACGTGTACCATTAGTTCTATTGTGACAGAACGAGCATCGCGCATGATGGCTACCCAGAACACCACACAAGAAGAAGAGGAAAAAGATACGTACCGACCTGAACATCGTATATTGATACCCGTTGCTAACCCCGATACCATTAATGGATTGGTTGATTTGGCAGTCTTAACCAACGAAAAGAAAGGTGCCCATCCTATTTATGCACTCAATGTAGTATGCAACAACTCGCAAGAATCACTGCAATCTGGCAGAAAGTTATTGGAAAAGGTTGCCACATTAGGAGCAGCCAGTGATAGCAAGGTAAAAATGATATCGCGATACGACCTCAACATTGCCAGTGGTATTATCAATGTAGTACGTGAAAAGAATATATCGGACGTTATTATAGGTCTTCACCAAAAAAGCAATATGCCAATAGGTGATTCTATTCTGGGCAGTATGACCGATTCGTTGCTCACCAATGTGAACCGAATGATTTGCATTTTCAAATCGGTACAACCCATTTCTACCATTAAACGATTGGTGGTAGCCGCGCCTGAACGCGCCGAATTTGAGAGCGGTTTTACCATGTGGTGTGACAGAATCTTTACCTTGGCCAGTCAGACAGGCGCATCCATTCGATTCTGTACCAACAAGGAAACCTTTGAGTCCATTAAAACGTACGCTAAAAAGAAACGCTACAGCACGCAAATAGAATCGCAAATATTAGCCGATTGGGATGATTTCTTAGTCTTGAGTGGAACGGTAGAACCCAACGATTTATTGATTGTGATTACCGCTAGAAAGGCTAGTTTATCGTACAATCCTCTATTGGAGAAGTTACCCAAACAATTGGCAAATCACTTTACCCAAAACAGTTACATTGTATTGTATCCTGAGCAATTTAAGGAAGGTGAGGTAGACAAGAATATTGACTCACACAAAATTATTTAATATACTCTTTAACTCCACCGTATGTTAACCGATGGTGTGGTGTAATGCCGAATTGTTGAATAGCCTCACGATGCACCTTGGTGGGATAACCTTTGTTGACTGCCCACTGATATTGCGGGAATTGCGCATCAAGGTTATTCATGTAATCGTCACGATAGGTTTTGGCCAATATGGATGCTGCCGCAATGGACTGATACGTAGCATCGCCTTTTACCACACAAGTATAAGGAATGGTAAGGGTTGTCTTGAAACGATTTCCATCTACCAACAGGTATTGCGGTTGTACTTTTAGCTGTTCCAATGCTCGATGCATGGCCAAAAAAGAAGCATTCAAGATGTTAATTTTATCGATTTCATCGGGCATTACCATGCCTACACCCCAGGCTATGGCTTGCCATTCTATAATGGGACGCAGTTGATAGCGTTTTGCCTCGGATAGCTGCTTGGAATCGTTTAATAGCTCATTATTAAAATCGGGTGGTAAAATGACGGCTGCAGCAAAAACAGGTCCTGCCAAACATCCACGACCAGCCTCGTCTAAACCACATTCCAAAAGGTTCTTATGTAAGTAAGGTTGCAACATCTTAGCATCACTATTTTAGTTCATAAAGAACGTGAACAAGCACATTGCCCACAGCATACAAGGTATTTTTATCTATATTATCAATTACATCATTTACTGTATGCCACGTATCAGGAAATCCCACAGAAGGATTGTGATGAATTATATCAATACAGGGTATATTGGCTAAACTATTGACATAATAGTGATCGTCAATAATTCCACCACCAGGTGTCTGAACAAACATATTGGAGTAACCCAACTGAGCGGCCTTATCCCATACCTTATTAGCAATATCGGGCGCAAAATACATGGAAACTTGGTCTTTGGCAAAAAGAGGATTTTTACCACCTACCATGTCTAACAAGATACCAAACATAGCCTTATAGGGACGTGTATGCGGATTTCTTGCCCAATATTGAGATCCCAAACAAAAAGAGTTCTCTACCTCGCCATTGCCGTAATCTTCGGCATCAAACAAAATGATATCCACCCCTACTTGCGGTTGCTGTATGGACATGACGCGCGCTATTTCTAGTAAGACTGCCACACCACTAGCTCCATCGTTCGCTCCCATAACAGGCAAACTCCTATTGGCAAGTTCGGCATCCTCATCACAAACGTGCCTAGAATCCCAATGAGCACACAAAAGAACACGATTTTCGTTTGCTACATTCCAAGAGGCAATGATGTTTCGTGCGTTCAATATGGTGCCATCGTATGCACGTAATGGAGCATATTGATTGGTTACTTGCCCGCCATAACGCTCTAAAGTTGTAGCCAAATAATCGCCACACAAACGATGCGCTTCTGTATTGGGAACGCGTGCGCCAAAATCGGTTTGCGCCTTAACAAAAGCATAACAACTATCTGCACTAAAAGCAGGAGCATTTACTGGGTTAACGGTTGTTGATTGCTCTTCTTGATTGGTAGCATTATTGTTTTGACAAGAGGCAAAAGAAAACCCCAACAAGGTTATCATGCATAGTATTACAAGGTTCTTTCTTTCCATTTATGAGGGAATAAGGTTGATATCAAAACAAGGATAACATAGAAAGGATAACACAATGCTACAATTGGGTAATAAAGCATGTATTTGAATTGTTTATGATGACAAGCTACCCTTGCTATGAGCAAAGCATCGATTACAAATTTAAGCAAAAAAACAAGAAATAAAAGAGGATAAAATGCTCCTAATAACAACGAAAACATACAGATGAGTTGCGTGAGTGCTACCAATATACCCACACAACAAATACCGACATCAGTATAGCGAGGAGATTTGGACGCCCATCGAGTACGTTGCGATAAAAATTGTCGCCATGTCTGGCAACCTTTTATTTGTACCGTTGCATCAAGACTGTTTACGGAAACAACCTTACCCTTTAATCGTTTGGAGGCTTCCAGTAAGAACATATCATCGCCCGAAGGAACATCGGGTTGTAAGTATGGAAGGCAACGGTTGTACCAATCTTTAGAGAACACTAAATTGGCACCACTACATAAAACAGGACACCCCATCTGAGCACTACCATGGGTAACCCCTTCTAAACTAAAATAATCGATGCGTTGGAAAATAGTTCCCGTACACATCGTAACAGGACCGATGAGCAGTTGGGCGGCAGTTCTCTGGTAGGCATTTATCATAGAAACCATCCAAGTAGAAGGCAAGACAACATCGGCATCGGTCGTTAAAATCAAATCCGATTTTGCTTGGTTAATTCCTTGCCGCAAGGCTGCTTTTTTGCCCATTCCATCGGAATTTATCCACGTAAAACGATTATCAGAAAACAAGGCAAAAACAGCCTCGCTATCATCGTCCGAATGATCGTTTACCAATAACACCTCAAAATTTGGATAGGTTTGTTGTTGCAACGATTGCATCAAAGCAGGCAAATGGGCAGATTCATTGCGCAAAGCAACAACTACGGTTACAAAAGGAGTGGGCAATGCTTCGTGACAGACTGTGGGAATACTTTTCTTAAACCAACCAAACGTATAAACCAGAATAACCCCAGCATATACACTTACTATCAATAAACAAACTAGGAAGAGATAAAGCATTATACGACAAGTCCAAAGAAGCTACCTATCAATCCGAATAATGCCAAAACGGCTATCAGAATACCCGTTATTTTGTTTAGTAGCCAAAGACCTCTAAAGTTGAATCGCTTTTTAAAGATGCTGGCTATAAACGTTAAGAAGAACCACCAAAGGGCTGCGCCACAAAAAATAGAAATAATGCCTACAATGATGTAGAACGGAGAAGTTACATCGGTTAAGAAAGTAAAATGAGCAAACAAACCAATGAACAAGAAAATCATTAGAGGGTTACTCAAGGTTAGCAAGAACGCCGTTAAATATTCTTGCCAATACGAGGTTTTACCGAATTGCTGCTTACGAATAGAAGATGCTGGGTTTTGGAAGAAAATATACATACCAAACAACATCATGATAGCACTACCAACTATTTGGATAACAAGTTGATGTGTTTCTATGAATGACATTACCATGGTTAAACCCAACAAGGCCAGTGATGCATATAGGCTATCGGATGTAGCCGCACCCAGTCCAGAAAAGAATCCATGCCAATGACCTTTTTGCAAGGTTCGTTGGATGCACAAAATAGCAATTGGACCTACCGGAATGGAGGTACAAATGCCTATTAAGATTCCTTCTATAATGCATTCAAACATACTGCAAATATCTTACTTTTTTTTGGGTTTTCTACAAAAATAAGAGATTTTCTGCTACTTTTGTGGAAAATATATCCTAACACTCTTTTTACCAAAACATTGCAACTTTCATAAACATCGATTATGACCGCCAAAAAAGTATATTTTCTATCGGACGTGCATTTGGGAGCATGTGCCTTTGACAATGACAGACAGCGCGAAGCAAAACTTGTTTCGTGGCTTACCTCTATTCAAGACACGGCATCGGATATTTATTTATTGGGCGATATTTTTGATTTTTGGTACGAGTACAAATACATTGTTCCCAAAGGATTTGTTCGATTATTGGGTAAACTTGCCGAGTTATCGGACAAAGGAGTAAAACTGCACTTTTTTATTGGCAACCATGATATCTGGGTAGGAAACTATTTTGAAAAGGAATTGGGCATGAAGGTTTACCTAAACGATACCCTTGTAGACATAAATGGGAAACGTTTTTACCTAGCGCACGGGCATAGAACCGGTTATCGCCCACCCATCTTAAAATTAATGCATGCTGTTTTTCATTCTAAGTGTGTAAGACGCATGTATAACATTATACACCCTACCATTAACTACGCATTTGGTTTGCGATGGTCTAAAAACAATCGCTTGCACAAACACAAACAAGAGGAAGCTCAGTATTTGGGTGAGGACAAAGAATTCTTGGTTCAATTTGCCAAAAAATACGCACAAAACAATCCTGTTGACTTTTTTGTGTTTGGCCATCGACACGTGATGCTCGATTTGCAAATTACACCACAAAGCAGGGTGGTTTATTTAGGAGATTGGATTAGTCATTTTTCTTATGCCGTATTGGACGAAGACGGACTACGTCTTGAAATGCTAGAAGATACTACACCACAATAATTTCGTTGAGCACCTTGTCGTGCTCCTCTACTGGGATGGACAAGTAGCTTTGTTCTGCATAACCAACCCCTATGGTATAAGCAGTAGCATTGGTCAACAACTTGTCGTAATAGCCCTTTCCACGTCCCATGCGGTTACCATGAACATCAAAAGCCACACCTGGTACGACTATTAAGTCCATTTCTGAAGCCAAGTAGGTTGTTGCACCTTGGGGTTCGTTGATAGAGAAGGCGCCCACGGCCATTTGAGTGGCATTGTAGGGTTTGATAAGAAGAATATCGTTTTTAACTACGGGCAGATACACCTGTTTGCCCACAGCAAGGGCGTGTTCTATAAGCGGAAGGGTATTGATTTCATCGGGAAGCGACCAAAAAAGCATGATGCGTTGCGCCTGCTGAAATGCTGGATGGGCAAATACCTTTTGAAGCAAAGCCGTTGCCCTTTTTTCTTTTTCGATGGCCGATAAAGCCGCCACGCGCATTTTGACCATGCGACGCAATTGCTTTTTCTTATCTGAAATAGTTTGCATCGTTACCTTACAAGTCAAAAGTAAGTAATCTACTGCCGTCTGCCTGCTCTACTAAGTGAATGCGCAAGGTTTCATCTGGCAATAATTCCTCTACCAATTCGGGCCATTCCATCAAGCAAAAACAACCACTGTCCAAGTAATTATCAAAGCCCAAATCGAACAATTCTGCTTGTTTTTTGATGCGGTAAAAATCAAAGTGGTATACCGCCTCGCCTTGAGCATCGGTATATTCGTTTACAATGGCAAAAGTAGGACTGTTTACCACATCCTGTACACCCATTGCCTCGCACAAGGCTTTAACAAAAGTTGTTTTACCAACCCCCATAGCTCCATAAAAGGCCAACAGTTTGGCATTGCCAATGGTTTGTAGAAATGCTGCTGCCGCCTGAGGCAACGATTGGGTATTGGGAATGTGTATTTGGTGTGTCATTGCTTAAAACAGGGTTATTTCTTGCGAATCGTTATTTTTTACGGTTTCATCGATGGTTTGAGGTTCTTCCTCAACCACTTCTTCGGGCAAACGAGTGGGTTCTAACTCTACTATCGAAGCTACTTTAAAGGTGGTAATGCGTTTGCCTTTTGCCTTGTAGCTTTTTAGTCCGATAAAGCTTTCAGCATCGATGGTAAGCGATGGTTGGTTGGCATCTGCCCCACCCATGGTTACCTCGATACGAGGATAAACCGTATCGGTTAACAAATACAAGGTAGATTTGGTATTTTCGCCCAAATACGATTGGGGTTTGGTGGTTGCCTCGAACGTAAAACGTTTTAAGTAAGGGAATTTTTGGTCGGCATCGAACAAGGCTGCCGTCCATATTTTGTTGGCATCAAATTTCTCGATGCGTAAAATGTTGTCGGGATAGTGGTTGCCTGCATCGGAATTGGTGGTAAACCAAGTGCCATTTTTTAGCACCACCAAAATCAAGTCGGATGGATTGAATTCGCCCAACAGTTCGCCCCTACCGTCGTAGTTAAGACGCAATACATCAAAATCGAACCATACCTTACGGCCACCCAATGTAGATTCGCCTTTGTGTTTCAGTACGATACGGTGCACATCGTTCTTGGTAAGGATATTACCCATGGCACCACGGCCTTTGATGGCAATTTCGCTAAAGTCCATCTCGAACGATGTTTTCTTGATGCGCGGTTTGGGACGCAACAACACGCGCAACACCTCTGCCTCGCCATTGGGGTTAGCACTAAAGTACCAAATCTTAGAACCAGGCGTTCCTTGTGTTAGGTCGTATTCTTTATCGCGGGTAAGACCGGTGGCTGCAAAACGTTTCATAAAGAAAGCGCCGTCTTTGCCATTGCGGTACACCGCATTGTAAACGGTACGTTGGTCGTTCTTTTTAAAGATGCCTACATGGATAATGTTTTTACCCACATAAAGTTTATCCGCCACTTTTACCACCTTAAATTTACCGTCTTTGTAGAAGATAATGATGTCGTCAATATCGGAACAATTGAACAAGAACTCGTCTTTTTTCAAGGCGGTTCCAATAAAGCCTTCTTCGCGGTTGATGTATAGTTTTTCGGTGGCTTCTACTACTTTAACGGCATCGATGGTATCGAAAATACGCACCTCTGTTTTGCGGGGATAAGCAGCCCCATAGCGTTCTTTCAAATGGGCAAACCAATTGATGGTGTACTCGGTAATGTGCGCCAAATTGTGTTTGGTTTCTTTTAAACGTGCATTGAGCGACGCCATGGTTTCGTCGGCTTTATTGGACGAGAAACGCAAAATACGCGCCATCTTTATTTCCATCAATTTTAAGATATCGTCTTTTTCTACCTCGCGAATAAACGAAGGTTTGTAAGGTTCTAAACGTTTGTCGATGTGCGCCACCGCCTCGTCCATGCTCTTACTTTCTTCAAATTCTTTGTCTTTATAAATGCGCTCTTCTATAAAGATACGTTCTAGCGACAAGGCAAAAATACTTTCTTGCAATTCGGCTTTTTGAATCAGCAATTCTTCTTTTAGCAAGCGCAGCGTATTATCGGTAGAGAATTTAAGCACATCCGATACCGACAAGAAATGAGGTTTTTCTTGGTAAATAACGCAACAGTTAGGAGCAACGCTTAATTCGCAACCTGTAAATGCATACAAAGCATCGATGGTTTTGTCGGTAGAACGACCGGCTGGCAAATGCACCAAAATTTCTACTTGCGCTGCCGTATTGTCGTCTACTTTTTTGATCTGAATTTTACCCTTATCGTTGGCCTTTAAAATGGACTCGATCAGTTTATCGGTGGTCATACCGTAAGGTATCTCGCTGATACAAAGGGTACGGTTATCGACCTTGCTGATTTTAGCACGTAATTTAACACGACTGCCCATGGCCCCGTCGCGGTAACGGCTTACGTCAATGTAACCTCCCGTTGGAAAATCGGGGTACAGTTCAAATTCTTCTCCGTTCAAATAAGCAATCGCAGCATCAATTACCTCGTTAAAGTTGTGGGGTAAAATTTTGGTTTGCAAACCTACCGCAATACCCTCTACCCCTTGCACCAAGAGCAACGGAAATTTTACAGGAAGCACGATGGGTTCTTTGTTACGACCATCGTACGATAATTTCCACTCGGTCACTTTGGGACTAAACACCACCTCTAGGGCAAACTTGCTAAGGCGTGCCTCGATGTAACGAGGAGCCGCTGCACTATCGCCCGTTAAAATATTCCCCCAGTTTCCTTGGCAATCGATGAGCAAATCTTTTTGGCCCAACTGAACCAAAGCATTGCCAATAGAGGCATCGCCGTGTGGGTGAAATTGCATGGTGTGTCCAACAATATTGGCCACTTTGTTGTAACGGCCATCGTCCATGCGACGCATGGAATGCAAAATACGGCGTTGTACAGGTTTTAAGCCATCGTACAAATTAGGCACAGCACGGTCTAGAATAACGTACGACGCATAATCCAAAAACCAGTTTTGGAACATGCCCGATAAATGGTGCTTTATCTTTTCGTCTTTTAAATCTGGAACTACATAGGCCGTCTTAGAAACTGGTTTAGTTTCTTCTTGATCAGAAACTTGCGGCGTTTCTTGCAACGTACTTTCTACTTCTTTTGCGTCTAATTCTTTTTCCATGCAGTATATTTGGAGGTGATTTTAAGGTAAAATACAAAGTTTCGCCGTAAAATTACAAAAAACTACGAAAAAAGGCCTATATTTGCACTCCAATTTTTAAACAAATTTATACGCTATGGCTTCACAAGAAGATGTTTTTAAAAAATTAGTAGCCCACTGCAAAGAGTACGGTTTTGTATTCCCTTCGAGCGAAATCTACGATGGCGTAGGGGCTGTATACGATTATGGTCAAAACGGTGTTGAACTAAAAAATAACATCAAAAAATATTGGTGGGACAGCATGATTTTGTTGCACGAAAACATTGTTGGTATCGACGCAGCTATCTTTATGCACCCTACTACTTGGAAGGCCTCTGGACACGTTGATGCATTCAACGACCCATTGATTGATAACCGCGATAGCAAAAAACGTTACCGTGCCGACGTATTGATTGAAGAACAATTGGCTAAATACGACGAAAAGATTGAAAAAGAATGCGATAAAGCCGCTAAAAAATTTGGCGAAAACTTTGACCGCGAACTTTTCAAAACCACTAACGGTCGTGTAGCAGAATACGCAGCTAAACGCGAAGAATTGCACACTCGTTTTGCAAAAGCATTGAACGATAGCAACCTAGAAGAACTAAAACAAATCATTCTAGATTACGAAATAGTTTGTCCTATCAGCGGTACCAAAAACTGGACCGACGTACGTCAATTCAACTTGATGTTCTCGACCGAAATGGGTTCTACTGCCGATGGCGCTATGAAAATTTACCTACGTCCCGAAACCGCTCAAGGTATCTTTGTAAACTACTTGAACGTGCAAAAAACGGGTCGTATGAAAATTCCTTTTGGTATTGCCCAAATTGGTAAAGCTTTCCGTAACGAAATTGTGGCGCGTCAATTCATTTTCCGTATGCGCGAATTTGAACAAATGGAAATGCAATTCTTTGTTCGTCCAGGCGAAGAAATGAAATGGTTTGAGCACTGGAAATCGTTCCGCTTAAAATGGCACAAAGCCCTTGGTCTTGGCGACCACAAATACCGCTATCACGATCACGACAAATTGGCTCACTATGCGAACGCTGCTACCGACATCGAATTTGAAATGCCTTTCGGTTTCAAAGAAGTAGAAGGTATTCACAGCCGTACCGACTTTGACTTGAGCCAACACGAACAATATTCGGGCAAAAACATCAAATACTTTGACCCCGAATTGAACCAATCGTACACTCCATACGTTATTGAAACCTCTATTGGTGTAGACCGTATGTTCTTGTCGATTATGTCGGCTGCTTACCAAGAAGAAACCCTTGAAGGTGGCGATACCCGCGTAGTGCTTAAATTGCCTGCTGTATTGGCTCCTGTTAAGGCTTGCATCATGCCATTGGTTAAAAAAGACGGACTACCCGAAAAAGCACGCGAAATTATGAACCAATTGAAATTCGATTTCAAATGTGCATACGACGAAAAAGACTCAATTGGCAAACGCTATCGTCGTCAAGACGCTGTGGGTACTCCTTTCTGTATCACCGTCGATCACCAAACCCTAGAAGACGGTATGGTAACCATTCGTCACCGCGATACCATGCAACAAGAACGTGTATCGATTGACAACCTACACAGCATCATTGATGCACAAGTGAACATGAAAAACTTGTTTAAAAAGATTGTTGGTTAATTCGTTATAACCCCGCTCAAAGCACGAATGGCATTTGCCGATTCGTGCTTTTTTTGTACTTTTGCGAACATGAAACCACAACAACACTTCATAAAACTAGCCTGTATCGCATCCATTTTGGCGTTGGGATTGGGCATATTTGGCTGCGCCAACCGTGGTGCTGGTCCACAAGGTGGCCCTAAAGATATGCTACCACCTGTAGTGGTAGGTTGTACACCGCAAAACGGAGCTACCCTTGTTACACAAAATGTTTTTGTAATAGAATTTGACGAATTGGTAAACGTTGATAATGCTGCCAAGAACGTAACCATTTCGCCACCTCAACAGGTAATGCCCAGCATTAAATCGACAGGCAAAAAAGTTCGCATTATTTTTGAGGATTCATTAAAAGCCAATACCACCTATACCATCGAATTCAATAAGGCGATTGTTGACAACAACGAAAAAAATCCGCTTAACTCATTTACTTACGTATTCTCCACTGGCGATCACATCGACTCGTTAGAGATTGGCGGCAAGGTAATTGACGCAGCTACCTTGGTAGCCATGAAAGAATTAACCGTGGGTATTTACAGCGATCATTCCGATTCGGCTTTCTTAAAGAAACCCTTTGATCGCATTGCTAAAACCAACGAAAAGGGCGAATTCACCGTAAAAAATGTATCGCCCGGTAGTTACCGTGTATACGCGCTAAAAGACCTAACCAACACCAACTTTTACCTGCCAACGGGACCCGATATTGCTTTTTACGACTCCGTTGTAACCCCCGAAATGCACTTGCACGGAACTGCCGATACGCTGTGGAAAACACCCGAAAAACTGGCATACGACAGCGTTATTGTCAATGCATTTCCCGAAACCTATCCCAAAAACTTGTTGCTTAAATCGTTTATAGAAGTGCCAGAATGCAGACAACTGCTAAAGAAACCCATTCGACACCATGCAAAACTTTTTCAATTGAGTTTTGCCTGTCCTATTGATACCCTTCCTAGCATTCAGTTGCTCAACGACAGCCTGGCATCGAACAATTGGTACCGTATGGAACCCATTGTACGCCGCGACTCATTGTTGTATTGGATAACCGATTCTACCTTGTATAAAAAAGACACCTTGGAAATTGCGATTAATTACCTGCGTGCCGATTCTGCGCTACAACTGATACCTGCCAGGGATACCCTAAAATTGGTAGAAGCATACAACAAAAACAAAAAGAAGGCAACAACCACCACATTGCTAAACACTCCACTAACGTTTACACACAACGTATCGAACAAGTTAGAGGTATACGATACCCTGCAACTTGCCTTTAACGAGCCTGTAGAACAATTTTACAAGGATAGCATCGGACTCTTTATGGTAAAAGATACGTTAGAAATTCCTATTCCATTTCAAGTATTATTAAACGACAGCGCTTGTGCCTTAAAAGCCTATCTACCCTTTAAAAAAGAGTTTGGAAAGAAATACCAATTGCGCGTTGATTCGGCAGCATTTGTGAGCATTTATGGCAATGTCAATGAACATTTCAACAAACCGTTTGATGTAAAACGATTGGAAGAATACTCGAATTTATACATCAAATTCCCCGTGGTACCCGAACATGCCATTGTAGAGCTGCTAGACTCCAAAGAACAGGTAGTAAAAAGGAGTCGTATAGTAAAAGGAGAAGTTGCTTTTGAAGACCTTGCACCCAGCCGCTATGCCGTAAGAATGTTTATCGACGCCAACGACAACCAAATGTGGGACACAGGTATACTATTGGAACACAAACAACCCGAAGAAGTATATTACTTTTCTAAAGTGCTTAACCTAAGGGCCAACTGGGATGTAGAAGAGGTGTGGGATTACACTGCAACACCGCTAGACATGCAACGTCCTAAAGACCTTGTTAGTACCAAAAACAAGAAACGATAATAAAAAAGGCAGAACACTTCGTTCTGCCTTTTTTGTGTCTTTATGAATCGATTACAGTTGAAATGCTGCTTTAATGGCATCTACATAATCTGTTTTTTCCCAAGTAAA
>JAEIGA010002089.1_pt1 | contig 31881 bp, 33 predicted proteins | sample 9270691 | NCBI WGS metagenome assembly JAEIGA01 (sample SAMN17057246, study PRJNA624740) | gut metagenome | biome: biome; isolation source: fecal sample | host: Bos grunniens | place: China: Xizang | collected 2019
GGTTCTTATTGCACTATGCCTGATAAAACTAAGAGATATAGTACCGCAGCTGGGTACGCTTCTCATACCGAGGGTGGCGGTTGTCATACAGCTGGCTCATGTGCTCACGCTGAAGGTCTTGCTACTACTGCTTCCGGAAATCAGGCTCACGCTGAAGGTAGATACACTATTGCCGCTGGCGGAGCTCAGCACGTTGAAGGTGTTGCAAATATTGAAGATGCAGAAGGTAAATATATTCATATTGCAGGTAATGGTAGTTTTGAAGAAAGAAGCAATGCTTATACTCTTGATTGGGAAGGTAATGGTTGGTTTGCAGGTGCTGTTGAGGCTACTGCAATTTACTTAAGGTCTTCCACTGAAGGAAGTACTAAAACTTTTAAACTTACAATTGATGATACTGGTGCATTAACTATTACAGAGAATGGTTAATGCACCATTCAAACAATAGTATTCCAAATTTTTAAAATTTATAAATTAAAGGAGGAATATATATGGCGTTCTTAAATGAACAAGGTGTTGAACGTTTGTGGACTCATATTATTGCTAAGCTTGGGTCAAAAGTTGACAAAGTTGACGGCAAGGTATTGTCTACAAATGATTATACCGACGAAGATAAAGATAAATTAACAGAAGTTGCCGAAGCTATTGACGAATTAAGTGAATTGGTTGGTAATGGCGGCGGTTCAACTTCAGGAGAATTAATTACAGTAGATGACATTGATACTATCTGTGGAACTACAATTCAATATGCTACTAACCAGAATGGTGAGTTTTAAGAAATGGAGTGTGGTTTAAATGAATGATGTCATTCTTACTGAACGTTCTAATATAGTTGCTATTGCAGATGCTATTAGAACTAAAACTGAGAGAACAGATACGTTGACATTTGATGAAATGGCAGATGCCATTAATGATATGGAGCTAAACGGCAATTTAAATTTTGAAGTCGTTGGTGGAGCTTCTGTTCCTTTAAATCCAAATGTAAATACCATATGGGTAAATACGGAAAGTGAAATTACAAGTTATATATTTTCTGCATTCGAACCAGAAAGTCCTGTAGATGGAGCAGTTTGGATTGCGATAAGCAATAATGGATATATAAAAGCTACTTCTCCAGTTGAAAGTAATTGGATAACGGTATGCCCTGTTTCTGCAAAGCAGTACATAAATGATGTGTGGGAAGATAAGGTTGCAAAAAGTTATCAAAACGGTACATGGGTAGATTTATGGAATGGCAAGTTGTATGAAAAAGGGGATGAATATACGTCTATCACAGGCGGATTCATTGCGAGAGGATTGGCTTACAGTAGCTCATATAAAACCGCAGCGGCGCCTGGGTTGATAAAGGGAAAGGATTATTTAAAAGCAACTCAGAATACTAGCCAAGGCGGCGGTGCACTAATATGTGCAAACAAAATCGATTTAACAGATTATAAAACATTGCACTATGCAGGTCAATTGCATAGCACAGCATCAAATGGCATAATTGCTTTGTGTGTATGGAAAGATTTTGGAACATATAAGGCAGATAATCTAGTAACGTCATTATCTATAACTGCGAGTACAACGCTACATGCTGGAACTGTTGATATAAGCGAAATTGTTGGAGAGTACTATATTGGTTTTTATCTTTGCAACACTGGGTCATATATCAATCTTACACATATGTGGTTGGAATGAGGTGATATGAATGAATTTTAAACTGAATAAAGACTCATTAAATTTCAATGTTTATGTGGAAACTGCGTTCCCTGAAACTGCCGAAGAAAATGACATTGTTATCATCTCAGAAACACCGATGGTAAATTGGATTATTTCGCCTGATGAGCCGAATGGTGCACCTAGAAATGACGGCGATGTATGGCTGACGTATTCTACGAGTGGAAAAGTCTTCAATGCGTTGAAACAAAACTCAATGATGATTGCTATGATTTTTGCAAAGCAATATGTAAATGGAATGTGGGAATATAGAGAAGCTAAAATCTACCAGAACGGTGAGTGGACTGACTGGTGGGATGGAATGACTTATTATGAGGACGGTCGTTTCTACAAAATCAGCGGCTTCACCGCAGTCCGCGCAACAGTTGAAAATACAGGCGTTCTGAAATTCACAGAAAGTGGTAATGCCTATGCACTTGCATATTCTGATAAAAAAATCCTCATAGATGGGAAAACAACATTGCACGTTAAAATCAGTGCTGGCGGTTGGACATATTCTTCTTATGGTTTGCAGATTGGCTTGAGTGCTGATATCCCAACATCAAACGAAAAAACTGGCGCATTGAATACATGGGCTGTTAGTACAAAGGGAACAACGGCAAATGTTCAAAATGGCTATGTTTTTGATATCGACATTTCTTCCGTTCCCTATGGTGAGTACTATTTCTGTATTGCGTTTGCTGGTAGTTCTTCACAAACTGGTGAGATTTATGTGGAAAGCATCCGTATTATGTGATGGTGGCATAAATGAGAACAATCTATGTTGATTCCAATTTTAAGTGCCATGTCAAAGACTATGATGTTGTTTATCGATGAGAACCCTTTTGACGGTAAATGCAATGTGTACATTTTAAAATATAAGAGATTATCAATGTTTATACATACTCATCTCTTTTACTTTTATACAAGGAGGTATAACAAATATGGCAAATGCCTCAATTTACGCCGCATTTGAAAGAATGTGGAGACATATTATTATTAAAATCGATTCAAAAGTTGATACGGCCATGAATGAACTCCGTGAAGAAATTCTTGGGGGTGAGTGGTAATGGCTACCATCAATGAAAAAATGACAAGTATAGCTAATGCTATACGTGAAAAAACAGGGAAAACAGGTAAACTGACACTGGACAATATGGCGACCGAAATTGCTAATATTTCTACAGACGGAGAATTTAATTTTGAAGTCGTAGGTGGTACTACACAACCTACCAGTCCAAAAGCAAATACCATCTGGGTCAATACGGACGCAGAAATTACAAGTTACATTTTTTCTGTAACGAAGCCATATAGCAAAAGCATAAATAAGAATTTTATTGTATATCCGTATTATAACACTACTAACACGACAAATGGTATTACTTATACAGATTTAGGTGACGGCAGATTCTCTGTTAGTGGAACTGCAACTGCAAATGCATATTTTAGAGCCAGTTATGATTCTGCGGACAAGGGAGCATTTTTATTGTCTGCTGGAACATACACTTTAAGTGGTTGTATAGTTGGAGGAAGTGCAGAGACTTATATGCTCCAACTTATGCAACAAATGGATGACGGAACATGGGGAGATTTAGTATTTGATTATGGTGATGGTGTAACTTTTACATTGAATAGAGATACTGTTTGCTGCCTAAGTTTCTGTGTAATGAATGGTGTCACAGTTAGCAATTTAACTGGATATTTTCAACTCGAAGAAGGTTCTGACGCAACTTCTTTTATTAAAGGCGAAGCGAAAGAGGGCGTAGTTTGGTTTGAAACTGGAACTAATAGTCCCGCTGATTTTAATGCGCTTGTCAGTAATGGCATGATGGTTTATCCGAACCATGTAGAACATTATACTAATGGTGCTTGGATGCCAAAAGAGGGTCACTTATATGATGGTGAAAAGTGGACTCAGTTTGCTTTTTTGATTTTATGGCTATATAGAAATGGCGATAGAAGTCTTGGTGTAACTGGTGACTATCATCAAACTAGTCCAGACAGCACTACAATTCCTCCTGATGGACAGACTGCTGATGGAATAAAGTATCTAGACTTCCCATGTAGGGGCGACGAAAATGGCTTGTATAAAGCAATTCAATTTTATACAGGAAAAATGATTGATATAACAGCCTTTAATTATCTAGTAGAGAAGAGCATTCACGGTAGAAGTGGTGACGATGTTCAGATAGTAAGTAGTGATTTACAAGTTGCCGCCTGGGTAGACCAAACGCAGACTACTAATGACATGCAGACTCTTGTGTTGGATATCTCTGAACTTACTGGCCCATATTATATCGGTTTCTATAACTTCAATAATGGTTATGATAATTGGGATATGTATGAACTTTATCTGACAGCGGTTGAAACAGAGGATATTGTAGTTGCAACCGCAACTGAAAATTAAATGGAGGTATGACAGTAATGAAAACAATTTATCTTGACTCTGAATTTAAGTGCCATGTCGTTAATGACGGCACAATGAGGGCAGTTGAGACCGACCATTTTGATGGAATGTGTGATACTTTCATTGAAGGTTATAGATTTGTTCCAAGTGATGAAATTTGGACTCGTCATGACGGTGTGAAATTCCGTGGTGAGATGGTTTCTCCTTGGAAGGATTATAAAGTATTATCAATTGCTCAGAGAATTTACGAAAAAGAATTACTTGCAGAATATGAAACTGCATTATCTAATATTGAAGCAGCATTGGGGGTATAATTTATGACAATTGAAGAACGTACTAGTGCTATTCTTGATAAAATCATGGAAGTTGCGAACGCAGCCGATAATGAAGAGCGCATTGTAATGTTAGAAGAAAATTATACAATGCTAATGGAATGCATTCTAGAAATGTCAGAGGTTATCTATGCTTAAAATGAATTTGCGTAGATTTATCTATATTTTACTTTTTGACAAAGGAGGAGAAGACATGATGGCTATGTTATGGGCACAGCAGATTATGCTAGGTAAGAAAACTTACGCACAGGTTCCTAGACTGTTAAAGGAGAAGGTCAAGGAAATCTTAATTGACTCTGGTTGTGAAGACTTGGTTGTTGAGTAATAAAAATTGATTAACGAATATCAATTAAACTTATAATGGGTGGGACTACTTGTCCCATCCATTTTTTTATTATTTTTAAGAAAGGGTGACTGATAATGGCAGAAATTAAAGATAAGGTTGTTACAGTAGAATCTTTAGCAGCTTTACATCAAGATAGTAAGAACTCTTATATGCAGAAGTCTGACCCTATTGGTAGCGGAACCATGACAATGGACGGTAATGCAAATTTTTCTGGCAATGTAAATGTTGGTTCCATATCTATCGGTTCCAATATAAAGTTGGTTCCTACTAGCGATAGAATTGAAATAATATTTATGGATGAAACATCTGAAGAATAAGAGGTGATATTTAATGGCAACAGTTTCTAAATGGACTCCTTTTGGTGTTGCACTAAATATCACTGCAACTGGCAGTACTGTGACAAGAATATCTGCCACTCAATATAAAGTAGCGATTAATGTTTCTTGGGAGACTTATTGGGATGGCGCTAAAACAAATTATGGTATGTCTGCTTCCTCTGGAGGTGTTACTAAAGTTATAAGTACGTTTGGTACAAAAAGAAGCAGTGGCAGCAGTTCATTTACAGGAACATATTCTATTAGTGGCAACAACTCTGCCTCTAAAACTGTTACTGTTACTTTTAAAAACTACGAGGAAGATTGGCAAGGAAATGTTACAGAGTCTGCAACTAAAACTGTAAATTTCAGCGTAACTGTTCCTGCTTGGACAAGTTATACTGTTAAATATAATGCGAACGGCGGTTCTGGTGCTCCATCTTCTCAAACTAAATGGAAAGACCAGACATTAAAACTTTCAACTACTAAACCAACAAGAACAGGATACACGTTCCAAGGATGGTCTACTTCTGCTAGTGGCAGTGTTTCTTATGCTGCTGGAGCAAACTACACGGCAAATGCGTCTGTTACTTTATACGCAATTTGGGAAGCAATTACGTATACTGTTAAATATAACGCAAATGGTGGTTCTGGCGCTCCATCTTCTCAAACTAAAACATATGGTCGTACACTAGTTTTAAGCAGCACAAAACCTACAAGAACTTCGGTTGAAGATAATGGAACAATTACGACATATACGTTTAAAGGTTGGGCAACTTCTGCAACTTCAACTTCCGTTGCATATACCGCTGGTGCAAGTTATACAGCAAACGCAGCTATAACACTGTATGCTGTATGGAGCAAATCTGTATCTGAAAATTTATATGATGTATCATACAACACAAATGGCGGCTCTTCTGTAATAGCTCAAATAAAGACCAAAGGTGAAACCTTGAAATTAAGAAGCACAATACCAGTTAAAAGTGGATATACTTTTGCTGGATGGGGACTAACAGCTAGTGCAACTGAAGTTTCTTATTATGCTGGAGGAAACTATACATCTGATAAAGATATAGTTTTATATGCAATTTGGACTCCTTGGAGTCATACTGTAACCTTTGATGCAAATGGCGGCACAGGCGATGTACCAGAAGATTTTGATGTAACAACAGGTGATGTTATTGCTATTCCAGAATGTGCGCTTACAAAAAAAAGAAATATATTTAAGTATTGGTGTACTCAACCTAGCGGTTATGGCGGAACGAGATATTATGCTGGTGATGGTTATACAGAATTAAAAAATGGTGGAACAATAACCTTATATGCAATATGGGATATTACGGATATATATTTGTATTATGACGGCGAATGTAAAGCAGGAGAATTTATAGAAGACGATTCTATGAGCTTTAATAACGACGGTACTGTTAATTATATTCAGTTCATAGAAGGTAGTTCTGCTATTGGTTTAAGTTCTACGGCCTTTTATGTCTCCGAACTACTAGAGCGTTCTGTGTCACAGTTAACAGACGAGTCTGGAGTATATCTAGTAGACGAATTAGGAAACTACTTAACTACAATTATTTAAGGAGGTATGTAAATGGCAACTAAAAAAATAACGGATGTCGATGTCATAGATTCACTAAATAGTGATGAATCATTTTTTGTAAATCAAAATAGCTCTATTAAGCAGATAAACAAAAGTAATATTGTTTTTGGCATTACCAATGGTGGTACTGGTGCAACCACTGTTTCTGGTGCTAGAAATGCTCTTGGTCTTGGTAATACAGATGGTGCATTACCTGTTGCTAACGGTGGTACTGGGGCAACTACTGCCGATAACGCTAGAGTAAATTTAGGAATTACACCGAAAAATATTGGCGCTGTAACTATGAAGAGTGCAATTGCAACGTTGAATAGTGATTCTTGGGATGAAAATAATTTAAGTTGTTTTATTAATGTCGATGGAGTGACAGTTGATAATATTGTCATTGTTAGTCCAGAACCCACAACTAGCAACTATGAAGTGTATAACAGATACGGCGTGTACTGTGCGTCTCAGGAAGATAATAGACTCATGTTTCTTTGCAAAAAAGTACCAAGTTCTGATATCGATATTAATATTGTGATATTCGAATAAAGGCAAGGAGTGAAATCAAATATGATTTTTAATATGAGTAGCGGAGGAAATATAAGCGGTAGTCTTGATTTTGAAGTTGTAGGTGGCACTACAAAACCTGTTAACCCTAAAGAGAATACTATCTGGGTTAATACTGATGCAGAAATCACCAAATGGGTTTTCTCCTCAACTAAACCATATAAAAAAAGTATAAATAAAAACGAGATTGTATATCCATATTACAGTACTACTAACACGACAAATGGTGTTACCTACACAGACCTTGGCGACGGTAGATTTACTGCAAACGGAGAAGCAACAGATGCCGCATATTTTAGAGCAGGTTATGACTCTCCAGATAATGGAGCATTTTTATTGTCTGCTGGAACATATACTCTAAGTGGTTGTCCGTCTGGAGGAAGCGCAGAGACTTATATGCTTCAGCTTATGAAGCAAAACTATGACAATTCATGGGAAAGTTTAGCATTTGATTATGGTGAAAATGTAACTTTTACACTAGAAGCAAATACCGTTTGTCATTTAAGTTTCCATGTAGTGAAAGGTGTAACTGTTGAAAATTTAACTGGATATTTTCAGCTTGAGGAAGGTTCTGTTGCTACTTCTTTTATTAAAGGAGAAGCAAAAGAAGGTGTGGTATGGTTTAAAGTAGGAACTAATAGTCCCGCCGACTTTGATGCCACAGTTGGGAATAGTATGATGGTTTATCCAAATCATGTAGAACATTATGTTAATGGCGCTTGGTCTCCAAAAGAGGGTCATCTTTACGCAGGAGCAAAATGGACACAATTTGGATTTGTTACACTATGGTTGTATCTAAATGGTGATAGAAATTTGGAAGTAACTGGTGACTATCATAGAGATGATGCAGCTGCTACAATTCCCCCTGACGGACAAACTGCTGATGGAATAAAGTATCTAGACTTCCCATGTAGGGGCGATGAGACTGGATTATATAAAGCAATTCAATTTTACACAGGTAAAATGATTGATATAACTGCTTTTAAATATTTAGTAGAAAAGAGTATTCATGGACGTAACGGCGATTATGTTCAGTTGGTAAGTAGCGATATGCAAATTGCAGCAGATGTTAGACAAACTCTAAATACTAATGATATGCAAACACTAGTGTTGGATGTTTCTTCGTTCACTGGCCCATATTATATTGGTTTCTATAACTTTAATAATGGTTATGATAACTGGGATATGTATGAACTTTATTTAACAACGGTTGAAACAGAGGACATTTTGGCTACAAGCGACGTTGTCTAAATAACATAATAATTTATGTTGGTCATGTTTGTCTGCCAACATGATATAACAATGATAGATATGAGTGGTGATATAGAATGGCTCAATTAAAAGATAGTGTAATTGACGGTAATTTAGAAGTTACTGGTAGTGCAATTTTAAAAACAAATGGAATTGGAATATACGGCGTACATCCTGCAACTGGTGAAACATCTTCTATGCTTAGCATGAACTCTAGTGGCAATACACTAGTTGGTTACGGAGGATATGTTAATAAAAATGGCAACTCTCATATTTGCGGTAATGATATAGCACACTTTGTTTCATCTGCAAATATAAGTTATCGACCCTATTATAGAGCAGGAGATGTATTAGATTTCACGGGCGATTCTTCTGTTAGAACAGCAGGTTATGTTACAAACACTGGTAAAAATATTGTATTTACAATTCCAGTTTCAAAGCCTGTTATTGGTTCTCCAAGTATAACAGTTACTGGCGGAAAAGGTTTTGTATTTAGACAGAACAATAGTTATACGCATGGTTCCGCTGCAAGTACGTTTGTTAAACCAACTAGTTACTCTGTTGCATTGAATCCTAGCGGTTTTGTTGTTACTGCCGTTTTTGATGTGACTACAAACGTTATTAATAATGATGCTATCGGTATTTATTGGGATGGCGCTATTACGCTGTCCTAAGATATAAAATTATAAAGTGTTTATCTACTTTGAATGGTAATCGTTAAAGAATTTAAGGGTATCTCTTTTGAGATGCCCTTTTTTTTACGATTTTATATTCTGCTTGTTTTGTTCGCTTGCGATTTTTTCACTATATTTCCTTGCAAAGTACTCTGCCAGTCTATGATAATTTATTTTATTATTCTGTACAACATTAATTGTTATATCTCTTTCTTTTCTCAATTTGTATCTCTCCTATTTTTATATAACTTTAATTGTTATGTATTTATAGTAAATTTCTCCTCTCCCCCATCCTTCCCCATCATACTTTATTAGTATATTAAAATAATAATTTTATGTTGTCAATATACGGACTATATTTACAAGTTATTTTATTTCACTTATTTAGAATAATATGTTAGTATGTAGTTAAGGGAGGTGAACTTTTGCATAGCTTTAACTAAAAAGGTTATAAGAAAGGAAGTGGAGAAATGGCAAGTATGATAAGGACAATTGAGCGAAATAAAAATCGCAGAAAGACGGCAGTTGCATACGCTCGTTATTCCAGCACGAATCAGCGTGAAGAAAGTATTGACGCACAGTTAAGGGCTATACGAGAATATTGCGAAAGAGAGAATATAGAACTAATCGCAGAATTTACAGACGAAGCAATCAGCGGTAAATCCGATAATCGTGAAGACTTTCAGAATATGATTAGTCAATTGTTAAAGGGACATTTACAAGCTGATTTTGTTTTAGTCCATAAGTTCAATCGTTTTGCTCGTAACAAATACGACAGTGCATTGTACAAAAAGAAACTAAAAGATATTGACATCAAGGTTATATCTGTCAGTCAAAAGATTGACGACACCCCAGAGGGTGAATTGTTGGAAGGTTTTTTGGAAACAATTGACCAATACTATTCAGCAAACCTTGCAGTTGAAGTTCGTAAAGGTTTGAGAGAGAACGCTTTAAAAGGGAAACATGCTGGTGGTCAAGTACTATTTGGTTATTCTCTTGATAGCGAGGGTTATTATATCCCAAACGAGAATGCCAAGATTGTTAAGAGGATTTTTGAAGAGTATGCCGCTGGATATCCTAAAACAGAAATTTGCAGAAGATTGAATGAAGAGGGATATCGTAATCAGCGTGGTAAGAAATTTAATACTCGTACTCTTTATGACCTTTTAAGGAATGAAAAGTATATTGGTAATTATGTTTATACTATTGACAAAAAGGAAACCATTCGACTTGACGAGATAATCAAAGGCCCTCCAATTGATAAAAAGTTATGGAATGAAGTTCAAAGGCTGTGTGAACAAGCTTCCTTAAAAGGTAGAGAGCGAAAACAAAAACGTAACTATTTATTAACTGGGAAAACATTTTGTACAGAGTGTAATTGCCCGATTTCAGGTGGTGGCTCTAAGCGTTCTGGTGGTAACAACAAGGCAAAGTTAAATTATTATTATAAATGCATTGGCAAAACAAAATATAAAAATGGTTGCCAAAGCAGGAGTCTTAACAAGGATATGTTTGAACCAAAGGTGTTAGAAACTATTATGAATGTTGTTATGAATAAAGAGCAAATTAAGCAAATTGCTAAAATGACTTTTGCTGAATTAGAGGCAATGCGTGATACACCTGTTGTTACTACCGCTCAACTCAAAAAAGAATTGGCTGGAATCGTTGCTAAACAAACTCGTTTAAGAGATTTGTATGTAGACGGCGAAATGGAAAAGTCTATACTTGATGAAAAAAACGGCGAATTGCAAAGACGTAGATACCAGATTGAAGACGAGTTAGAAAAGAGAAAGCATATTGAAAATTCAGAAGATGTTACAGAAGAAGATATTGAACGCTTTATTGTTGAATGTGTCGAGCAAATAAAAAACTCATACGACCAGACGGACGATGAGTTTATGAGAATTATGTTTAATACATTCATAGAAAGAATTGACGTAAGCAATGAGAAGATTACCATCCATATACGGATGGACTTCTCTATTATGCATTCTGAGGTCGCTAACGAGCAGTTAGGTGGGGTATTCCACAGCTTACCGACCTCAAGAATTGAAAGGGTGATAAAGCGTAAGAAGCATGTACACGGCAGAAACTTTTGATTTATAATAAGTAGGATTATATCACACTACTATATTAAAGCAAAGGCGGCGTGTAACCGCCTTTGCGAACAAGGAGAGACACATCGTGAAAAAGCCAATAAAGGTTACACATTATATTAGAAGAGGCAGACCAGAAAGAGCCGTTATTTATGTTCGAGGTGTAAATGAGGCAGAACAGGAAATGAAGTGTCGGGTGTATGCTGCTGATAAAGGATATGAAGTTTCATTTGTTACAAGGCATATCGAAGATGTGAAACTTTGCGATGTTTTATTGGTTGCAAATTTTTCAAGAATTAGTCGTAGACAAGTGGAGTTTGCTAAAACATTTAAATACTTCAAAGCCAGAGGAATAAGAATTGAAAGTGTTTCTGGTCATGAAGTTGGCAGTCTATTCTCAGCAGAAGACATCTATGAAGCATTTGAATCATTTGAGAAAGAATATAAAAACAAGATTAAAAATATATTTTCTTTTGTTGGTTGTTATGTTAATATAATAACAGTTGCAGTAAATAAACTTCCAAATGGAAAAAGACCCTAGAGATTTTCTAGGGTCTTTTTTTTACATTGGTGTACAAGCAGTCCTGATGTTAACATCTAATATCAGTATATACGCTTGTTTGTTTTTTATGCGTATTAAGATTTAAGTTTTAATCCATGCCAATCATCATGGTAGAATCTCCACCATAATATGTGGGCAATTTACCATCCCACTTCTCAATCCACTGTCGTCTTAAAATAAGGTCGGACAGTGAGAAGTTGAGCAATTCATTCGCTTCTTTCTGGGCTTGTGCCTCAATCTTCATAGTTTCTGCTTTAATCTTAGCAGCGTCTTGCTCTGCTTGTGCCTGAACTGACTGCTGTTTTGCGTCAATTTCAGCTTTCTTCAAATTCTGCTCTGCTGTTTCTACTGCTTTCTTAGCTACTGCTTCGTCTGAAATAGCTTTTTCTAAAGCCTCGCCTGCGTCCATATCTGCGATTGAAATTGATACAAATTCAACACCGTACTTTGCAAACTCTTCTACCAGAGTCAAATCTAGTTTAGCGTATACTTCGCTTCTCTTTTCGCCTAAGATATCAATAATATTGTATTGAGTCGTTACAAGTTCTAGTGCTTTCTGCGTAGTAGGAATAATCATGTTCTTAGACATGTTGTCAAGAGTTCTATACTGCTTGAACACTGTGTATGCGTTCGCAGTATCTACCTTATATTTAATGTCAAGCTGACTAGTTAAATACTGAGCGTCCTTCGTCTGAGTTGTTAAGTTTTCAACTGTCATAGACTGTGTCAAGGTGCTGATTTTGTACACCTTATCAAATGGACTCTTTGCGTGGAATCCTTCAGACAAAGCTTCTGTTTTTGTACCGCTAAATGGACTATACACAATGCCAACAGAATTGTCTGGAATCTTAGTATAAAACCCAAACAAACAAATCAATAATCCAATTAGAGCAAAGAATTGTCTTTTATTAAGTTTCCAGTCGGTTTCTTTTCTATCTCTTTCGTAGATACTCTTTGCTGGAGTAATTACAGTTGTAATTCCAAACGCTACAAATAATACTGTTGTTGCTAACAGACCTAAAAATAACCAAAACATATTATTTCTCCTTTACCTCTTAAAATCTCAGTTTTATAATGTTTGTATTTATAAACAAAAATAGCGTTAATGCTTATAAATATGGACATTAACGCCGTTTTTGTAAATTATAATTTACATTGCGCTCATTTCTTTTGTCGCTCCGCACTTGGTACAGCGGTGTATTTCATATGTGTGCAGTTCAGACCCCATAACCTCAGTGCGTAAATACTGCCAATCATGATTGCAATATTTATCCTTTTCTAATTCAATCATTGTCATAATACAATAGTTGGCCATGTCCATTAGCGTGTCTAAAATAGACTCGTCTTTTACTTTTCTTTCTTCTTCTGATTTTGTGCATAAAGAAACAAGTCTATTGTACTTATCTGAAATTCTTGTAATGGCCGAAATAATACCCAACTTATTAAAAGTTTCTCCAAAAGAATTTCCGTAATCTGCATTTTTATTTTTGTAAGTTTCATTCATTTTTTTGCATATGTCTTCATGCATTTTAATTTTGTCCACTAGTATCACCCTTTTTATAAGTACAGAATTGATATTTTATATTGTTGTATTCTTTAATTTCGCTTGCTGATTCTATTTCCCATTCTGGAATATTATCAATATTTGGGAAATAAGTATCTGCATTATCGTAACAATGGAATACCTTAGTAACATAAACTTTATCGCAATAAGGCAGTAATTCTTTATAAATCTGACCGCCTCCAATAATATAATAATTCGCCATTGATTTTTGAGACAGCGTATCAAAATATGTCTTTATAAATTTCATTGACACATAAGATGTCGCATCGTTATCATGCGTCTTATTCTTTTTTGATGTTATTACAATATTTGTTCTATTTGGTAGCGGCTTTAATGGCAATGAATCATATGTTTTTCGTCCCATTATTACAGCGTTGTTGGTGGTTTTATCCTTAAAAAACTTCATATCTTCTGGGATATGGGCAAGTAGCTTGCCCTGATAACCAATTCCCCAATTTTCATCTACACATACAATTGCTGAAATCATATCTACGCCCTCTTATAGAATGTACATAATGATATGTCCTTGTTGAATTTCAATCAATGTAACATCAGGCTCTTTCATTTCATAAGGGAAGTTAAAATAGAAGTTGCTATAAACCTCTTTATTGGAACAAGCAGTAATCAAAGTTACATACTTTGAATCACCATCTTTGATGTGTGACATCAATTCTTTTACCGTTGCTAGTGTACTCATTAAATCACCTCTTATATGCCAAGTTCTAGTTTAATCTGAGGTTTCATAGGGTCATAATTCTCCATAGTGAAATCATCAATGGTCATATCATAGAAATTAGTTTTCTCAGGATTTAGAATTAGAACTGGTTTCTTTCTCTCTTCGTATTTGCTACGCTCATAATCCCGAACCGCTACTTTACCAACTCTATCGAGCATTTCCTTTGCCTGTTCTACATGTCTATCATATATCTGTTCATTAGCTACGAAATGAGTAAACATACCGGCCTCATAACCACAGTGACGAGCAATCATCATTAGCAGTGCTGCATACTGGATTTCGTTAATACCACCTGCACCAGAAGCCGTTAACATATCTCCGCTACGCTGAATCAGACACATATCAAGATATTCATGTCCTTCTTTATCATTTCTTACATTCCAAATGGTCAAGAACGCACATGGGGCAAGACCTTTTGTTTCGTGTAAATCTGTTTCCTGCCACAAAGAAACAATTTTTCGTCTGCCATATGGGTCGTTCTTGATATCATTGATTAGATTATTGATTAAGTCATAGCGACTAACTGTAGCACCATAACGTTGACCAATAGTGCCGTCACCAATGTCCCAGTCGTCCCACCAGTTCACACCCATACTCTTCATTTCTTCTAGGTTATTAGTTGGTTTCTGGTAGATAGTGAAGATTTCTTTGATACCAGTTTTCCAAGCCATAGGTCTCAGTGTGCAAATTGGGAATTCACCGTCGGACAAATCATATTTTCTTACAACATGATTAACTGATAGGGTATGTGCTGGTGTACCGTCTTTATACTTAGGACGAGGATTAGTATCAAGATATCCATTGTCGAGAATATTAAGAATATCTTTTTCTAAGTAAAAATCCGCTCTTGTCATAATTTTCATCTCCTTATAACCTTAAGAGTAATCTTCTTCTTCAAAAGGAATTGAAGTTTCATAGTAATCCTTGGTTACTACAATATCGTAAGACTCATCGCTTTCATATCTGCTTACGTTTACATAAAGATTTCCACAAGCAGTGAACCAATTGTAATCATCCTTATTCTTTCTGAAGTAATCAATAGCTCTACTAATACACTCTTTAATTTCTTTATTATTACAACAATCAACAGCACCTCTTTCAGAACATGTATGCCAGAAGTGAGTCGGGAATTCAATATTATATCTAGTCAGAGTGAGTTCATTATCGCTTTCATCGTAAAGACAAATTTCACCACCACACAGAGGACAATCTATATATGCACAACCAAATGCTCCAACTCTAATATCGTTTTTCTCGTATTCCAATTCGCTACTACAGTGTTCACATAATGTCTTACGAGGATAAGTGTTTGCTTCAATCTGCTGAATTTTTGTCTTACTAAAGTTGTCTTTTAATACCTTCATTTTATTACCTCTTACTTTCTTGCCATGCAACCATAGCATTATTACTTAATTCAATTTCATTATTTAAAGTCTTCTGCTTTTGTTCAATGCTGTCCCAAATAATCTCTGGTCTAATCATCTTTATTTTCATCGGCCTTTGGTCATTTCGAATTTGTTTTGCCGTATTAATGAAATTAATTATCAGAAATTCTTTGGGTGCTTGCATTGATTGTTTTTGAGCTATCTTGTCTTCGATATAAATTTCAAATGTAACTTCTTGTATATCGAACATACGCCACCCCTTAAATCTATATTTTATGTTTAAAAGACCACAATATATGGTATTTGTTTGTCAACATAAACACAATATATTGTGGTCTAATTATTTATTTTTATAATTTTAGTGACAATAATTGGAATTAAAAGGACAGTCGAAGTCTTCACAATCATCACAGTCTAAATCTGTGTCAAGACATTCATCTAGCTCTTCGCAGTCGCACTCATCACATTCGCACTCGTTGCAATCACCATGACAACCATTTTCTTCTTCCCACAGCCACTGCTGTAGTCTGTAACCTTCCAGTTCCCAAATCTTGTTTGCAATCTTATCGAAACAAATTTCAGCACCAGTATCCTCATCATAGTTTTCGGGGCTTACACAAGCAGAAGATTCTACAATTACAAAACCATTGGGCAGACGACAGGTTACAATAGTACACTTGTTGAACGCAGTATGGATTTCAAATTCAGAATTCTCCATAATGTCCGCAATATACTCTTCGGTAATGGTAGGAGCTACAACCTTTGCTGTCGTATCTTCGAATTTCTTAAAATGTTCTTCGCATTCAGCAGCATTCATAACACCCTTGTGCATAAATCCGTCACCGAATGCAAAAGAAATCAGACCATTTTCACCAACTTCTACTACGGTAATGATATCACCTTCGTCCAGAAAACTTGCAACCTTCTTGGTCACAACCAGCTTATCACCATTATTAACATTCATACATTATTCCTCACTTTCATTATCTGCATTGTTTTTATTGTTAATTTTATTTGCGTACCATCGATTCCACTTATCTACGACTTCTTTCTGTTCGCTTGTAAGAGGATGATTATATCTCTGTAATGCTTGTACAATCTTATTGTTACGAACCTCGATTGTTACTAAACTCTTATCAAGACTATCCTTATGTCTTAAAAACAAGATATGACACTGACCGTCAATGACTCTTTGAACATAAGAAGATACACAGTTACTCATCTGTACAGACTCATCCTTAATCTCTTGAATACACTTCGGATAAATGAAGCGATAATCTCCAAACGTGCGTTCCATGTCTAAGTTGATTCTGTTCTTGAATTTTTCTTCATCAAACTGATGCTTTAGTCTATTATAATTTCTACTTGCAATCTTATGAGTTGTTAGAAAATGTCTTGGATACTTATCAAATTTTGGACTAATTTCTTTCATCATACCTGCGTAGTCTTCAAGCTCTCTTAGTATGCTGTCCATATTGTCAATTGCCTCAAATGTTTTTAAGTGGTCTATATACATTAGTAATGCTTTTGCATTATATCCATACTCGTTAACCAACTTAATGAATCTTGAATAATATTTATAAGACCAACTACGATTATCCCAATTTCTGTCATAACTATCTAGGATATCGTAAATATCTCTGTCGTCCAACGAAACATAATCCAAATTATATGCTAAAAGATACGCATCTGGATTCTGTTTATAGAACTCTAAAAAATAATCAGATAATCTGATATTATGTGATTTGCAAAGTTTGATTAATGACTTTGGGATATCGCTGATACTATAACTAAAATTTGGAGATACAACATCTTCGATACCTGCTGAAAAGATTTGCTCAAATCTAGAAAATTTAGGAACTCTATCTAAAACAGTTCCGATATTCTCTATTCTGCAACCATATTCTGCTCCATTTCTTTTGACAAATCTTAGGAATTTGCCGTACTGTTTATCAATGCAACAATCGCAAAGTTCATCAATAGTAAGACCTCTAAGCTGATTACACAAGTTACTTACAGGTTTTCCTCTTTTACCAATACATGTCTTTGTAGCAAAATCATACTTTACAGTCTGACCGTCTTCAAAGTCAAAAATCAAAAACTGTTTTTCCTTGTAAATCTTCATACTTAATACTACACTTTCATATAAAAATTAAATGATTTTACGCCATTTTGCTATTGTTTTATCGCTAACTCCGTATTTCTTTGAGATAGCAACATTAGATTTAAGTTCGATAATATCTTGTTCTAACTGTTCTTTAGAAGGCCAGTCACATCTTCTCTGTTTGATATGCAAACATTCTTGACAAATATTACCACGTTTTGTTTTTAATAAAGTGCCGCATACATTACAATTCCTGTTCGGCAAACTTTTACAATCAAAAGTCCCGTCTTCTAATAAAACCAGTTCTCCGCCTCTATGGTAAGTTACATGAGCGTTATTACTTATAAAAACCATTAAATTATCTGGGTCGTTGTTAAGCTTGTCTTCATCTTTATGATGAACGCATTCTCCATCTTTTAATAGTCTGCCTAATTTGCGTTCTGCCAGAACTATATGCTCATCTACATAACCATTTTTCTTAGCTCTATGGTGGTTTGGAAAATATAATTCTTTATATTCCATATTGTCTTACTCCTATGAAATTAAATTGGAGCAGATGAAGGGAATCGAACCCTCGACCTCAGAGTGGAAATCTGATGTTTTACCACTAAACTACACCTGCATATCTGGTGCCGACAAAGGGATTTGAACCCTTACGCTATCACTAGCATCTGATTTTGAGTCAGACATGTCTCCCGATTCCATCATGTCGGCATATCAATCTGCTTTTTTCAACCAACCTACGGCAATAGGTACAGATTATGAGGTATGACAATTAACTTATAAATACTCACTCTAGCATGGCGGCAAGTGTGAGATTCGAACTCACGGTGGATTCATCACCCATCACCAATTTTCAAGATTGGCTCCTTAAACCACTCGGACAACTTGCCAGATATCTCCAACTAAGCAGTAGTTGGCACTGTCGAAAGTACTTTGGATATTATTTAATCCTTCCTTTCGAAATAAGATGTGCAGCTCTCAATCTTCGCCTTGTCATCGGCCTAATTCACTAAAAAACCTAACTGCACTTAGGGACTGGAGCTGTAGGTCGGATTCGAACCGACGAGGGCAGAGCCGACGGCTTACAAGACCGTTCCAATCGACCACTATGGGACTACAGCATATGGCGGAGTAGGAGGGATTCGAACCCTCGCACGATTTCACTCGTCTACTTTCTTAGCAGGAAAGCCCCTTATAGCCACTTGGGTACTACTCCGTATGGCTGCCCCGACTGGATTCGAACCAGTGAATGTCAGAGTCAAAGTCTGATACCTTACCGCTTGGTGACGGGGCAATATATGGTGCAGATGAAGGGACTCGAACCCTTACGCCGAAGCACATGAGCCTAAATCATGCGTGTATACCAATTTCACCACATCTGCATATGGCACACCGTATTGGACTTGAACCAATAACCTACGCTTTAGAAGAGCGTTGCTCTATCCTATTGAGCTAACGGTGCATTTTTATTTACCAAGGAATTACATTTTCGAAATCTCTTGGATTATCTTTTGTACTAATTTTCTCAAATCCATCGTCAAGACACTTCCAAAGAGTGAATTGCTCTTTTAAAGGATTCTGAGTAATAAGATATTTATCACCAGATTTTGTTATACAATCTACTCCTGCTCCTGTTTCGGAGCTTGGAATTGTCTTGACGATTTTAGAAGATGTTCTAGCCATTTACAGAACCTCTGGATTACTCTCAAAGAAATTGTAGAACTTTGCCTCGTCATCGGCCTCAGAACAGAACAGTTCTAACTTATCTCCCTCGAAACTAATCAATGCGCTAATGGCAATGTACTGAGATAGCTTAGACTTCAGATTGATTCTGTTACCGTCAATAGACTCAAGCCAAACGTTTCCTTTACATTCATCTACGGTTTTAAGGAAGTTGTTTACTTCTTTAATATTACTAAGTTTCATATTTATACTTTCCTTTCTTTATAAGTTTATTTGTTTATGGTCTGAGTGACGGGACTCGAACCCGTAGCTTCGTGAACCCAAATCACGCCGTCTACCAAATTGACCTACACCCAGATATTTCGCTGTCTGTCCAGCAGTCAACCGTCTTTCCGATTTGTCGGTGACACCATTATGTCTCTAAGGAGAAATCAATGAAGGGGAAGTATCCCAGCCCAACCCCTTTGGTGGTTCCAGTGTGACTCGAACACACAACTAGACGGTTATGAGCCGCCTGCTCTGACCAATTGAACTATGGAACCATATTGGTGCTACTGACGGGAATCGAACCCGTACTCTGTTCCCAGAATTGGATTTTAAGTCCAAGGCGTCTACCAGTTCCGCCACAGTAGCATATTTGGTGACTCGTTTGGGACTCGAACCCAAGACCCATAGCTTAAAAGGCTATTGCTCTACCGACTGAGCTAACGAATCATGTTTGGTTATATAACCTTATCAGTTATATAACCAATATTTAATTTTGTTTTAGTTAAGTTTTGCTTAGCTCTCTTAACTGTTTGTATTATATCATATCCAGAAGCATTTGTCAAGAACTTTTTTGAAGTTTTTCAAACTATTTTTGAAACTGTATTGCTTGCTTACTTGGATGTATGTATTATACCATATGTTTTACATTTTGTCAAGAACTTTTTTGAAGATTTAGAAATATTTGGCACAAATCATTTGCCTCATCTAATTCCTCTTTATTTTCTTAACTGTATGTATTATACCATATCGTATCCGATTTGTCAAGAACTTTTTTGAATTTTCTGATTTTTTTATTTTGCAACCAGATAGTTGTTTCGTTCATTGACTGTATATATTATACCATATAAGTAAAATCTTGTCAAGAACTTTTTTAAGAATTTGCAGAAATAATTTCTTTTAAAGTTCTTGGAGTCCAGTCCATATACGAACACACCGCTCCAACATTATATGCTTTTGCAGGAGGACAGTCAGTGTAACCCTTCATTGTCCTATCCTTAAAATATTCATTTACATAGCTCAAAGAATGTTTGTACACTTCCCACTCGTCAGACATATGAACGTGCCCATATAAGTGCAGCCAGCCTTTATGTTGCCCATTCCAGAATAGAATAGGATAGTGCGACAATACAATCTTATTGTTCATACCATTGTAGTTATCTACAATCTCTTTATAGTCACAGATTTCTACGAACAATTGACGCAAACGAATGTCTTTTAATGTATCATGATTACCTGCAATTAGAGTCTTCTTGCCTTTAAGAGTAGCAATAATCTCAATAAGCTTCTCAGTATCTTGATTATTACCAATCTTGCCAATGTCTCCTAAAATATATACGTTGTCCGCATTTGTTACAACACGATTCCAATTTTCTTTTACAATTCTATCATGGTCTAAGGTACGCATGTCAAAACTATTTTGACATCCAAAATGAATATCGGAAATATAATAGTTCATTATACTACCTCAGTCAGTAACTTCTTCATCATCACGATTAAGTATTTCTGCAATTACTCTTTTGCTATTGTTCTTTCTGCCCTTCTTACGCCTCTTCAGTTCCTTGTGAAAGTCTACAGCGTACTGAGTATTACGATATGCGTTCAGACTACCATTCTTATTTACGACAAATACAGTATGCCTCTCTTCGCTATCAGTTATGTAAAATGCATTGTTGTCGTCATGTGCGATAAAGGTGTAGTTGCAATTGTTCTCATCGCAATAATTAATTGCCAATTTTCTAGCTTGTTTCAGTTTCATATAAACACCTCTTCATAAAATTAGAATTTTAAATAGTTTGTGACCACAACATATAGTGGTTTGTTATTTGTATGACCACTATATGTTGTGTATAGATTTACTTATTGGTACTACCAAATCCGCCAGTTCTAATAGCATCAGTATTGCCATTGTCTGCAACTAAGAAATTAAAAAATGCGCCCTGACCGATTCTATCGCCCTTGTTAATTGTCTGCACTTCATTACTAGTATTCTTTAGGAAGATACCAATATTGCCGTCATTTCCCTCATTAGAATAATAGTCTTGGTCAATCCATCCCTGAGTATTTGCAAGCATAAACTTACCACCCATAGAACTACGAACATTAAGAATCAGACATTCGTTCTCCTGCATATACGCCTTTACGTCAGTCCACACCTTAGCAACATCATTAGGTTCAACCACGTAATCATCGTTTGCATAAAAGTCATATGCCATTGCAGTGCTAGAGCCTCTGGTTGGCAGTGTAATGCCACCAACCGTCTTTCTCTTTTCATCAATTACTACTTCAAAACCTCTAACTCTATTCATTCATTTTCTCCTTATAACATTATAAGTCACATTTGCTCCAGCCACATGCCTTACAGCTATTGCAACCACCTTCAAATACTAATTCTTCTCCACAGTTAGGACACAGAATCTTACTCTTCTTTTCGGTATGATGCTCTACTTCCTCTGTATTTTTTGCTACTTCTGCAATAACAGCATTTTGCATAAAATACTCGTTAAACTGTTTATGCATATCCTTTAACGCATAACCAATTGCCATAGGACAGCAAGAACCCTTGCTCTTACCACGCTTGGCATAGCTAGGACAAGCACCAGTAGACATCAACTGGTCTACGATATCATCAAGAGAAACACCTGCTCTAGCAGCAGCAGAAATCATTCTGGACAGACCAATCATAAAGTTGTTACATCCACCAGTAGAACCTTTGCTCAGATAAATCTCTCTAAGTTCACCATTTCTCTGGTCAAAGAATGCCTGACAATGCAGAGAACCACAGCCAGTCATAAGCTTGCGTTTCAGACCAATGATGCTATCATCAGTAGCAATAATCTCGCCACGCTTTAACTCATGCTTTTCTTCAATATCATCTGTTTTAGTTTCGCTTGTAGTCAAAATAGCGGTTCTCTTGCATCCATCACGGAAAATAGTAACACCCTTCAAACCAGACTTCCAAGCAGTCATATAAAGGTCTTCTGTTTCTTCTACAGTAAAACTATTAGGTACATTAACAGTGGAACTAATAGAAGCGTCAATATGCTTCTGCCACACAGCTTGCATTTCGATTCTATTCTTGTAGTCCAAATCCTGTGCTGTTACAAAGAAATCTGGCAGCATAGTATCCTCTGTGATATTGTGCTCCTTCATATATTTCTCTACAATAGGTGTATATACCTTATAGTATTCATCGTGACCAAGCAGTGATTCAGTCTTTCTTGTATAGTAATTAGCAAAAATAGGCTCAATACCACCAGATACACCAAGCATAGAAGACAGACTACCTGTAGGAGCAATTGTCAACAACTGAGAGTTATTAAGTCCATACATCTTTACGTCTCTATAAGTAGCATCTATGACATTTGCTCTCAAATAAGGAGATGTTTCGACTGCCAGAGAATTATACTTTGGATATACTCCATTGTCTTTTGCTATAACGGCGGATGTATAAATTGCTTGGTCTGCCATTGCGAAGCCAATTTTATCGCACAGAGCGATAGATTCATCACTACCGTACTTAATATTCATTTTGATAAGCATATCAGCCAAACCAAAAATACCAAGACCAATCTGCCTCCAGTCTCTTACAGAATCTCTCTGTTCCTGTAGCGGATGCAGTTCAAGGCCCTCATCAAGAACTTCGTTCAAAGCTTTTACTGCAATGTTTACTGCTTCAACAAAGCTGTCATAGTCAAACTTTTTATCCTCTGTTACAAACTCAGCAAGATTGATACTACCTAACAGACAGCTACCACCAGCAGGAAGAGGTTCTTCTGCGCAAGGATTAGTACCTGCATAATGGAAGTTACTATCATTGCTCAACATATTCCAGTTTTCAATTCTGTCCCAGAACAACATTCCTGGCTCTGCATAATCCCAGTTCATTTCACAAATCTTATGGAACAGTTCTCTGGCATTAATTGTCTTTGTAATAGTATCGTTAGTTTCTTCTCTGGTAAAAGAAAGAACAAAATCTTCATTGTTCTCAACTGCTTCCATGAACTTATCGGTAATACGGATAGAAATATTAGCCTTAGTTACTCTCTCAAGGTCTGATTTAATCTCAATGAATTCTTCAATATCTGGATGGTCGCAAGCAAGAGAAATCATCAATGCTCCTCTGCGACCGTTCTGACCAATAAGACCAGTAACTAGAGAGTATAAATCCATGAAAGAAACAGAACCAGAAGTTTCCTTTGCTGTGTTTCTAACCTTTGCACCTCTAGGAGCTAACTTACTAATATCAATACCACAACCGCCACCATAAGAATAAGTTCTTGCCAGTTTTGTAGCGCATTCAAAAATACTCTCGATATTATCTTCAGGTGGTGCAATTACATAACAATTAGAAAGAGTTGTCTTAATACCCTTCTTATCAAGTCCACGATTAGACAGGATTCTGCCGCCAAACAAGAACTTCTTTTCAAGAACCAGCTTTTTTACCTCTTCATTTTTACCAGAAATTCTGTCTAACCACTCATCAAATGTTTCATTTTCAAATTGATATTTATTTGTCCAAATATCAATGCCTAGTTTATTATCAATTCCAAGCCATTCTTGAACAGTCATGTTGTTCCTCCATTATCATATATATTTATTAATTCAACATCTTAATTAATTCTTCTTCAGAAATAATAGGGACGTTTAATTCCTTTGCCTTTTTATTTTTACCGCTTGTGGATTCTGTGTCATTATTCACTAGATAAGAAGTCTTAGCACTCACACTTCCAGAGACCTTACCGCCAGCAGCTTCAATCTTTTCTTTTGCCTCATCTCTGTTTGTAAAATGATTCAAACTGCCAGTAATACAGAATACCTTTCCTGCTAGATTATTGGAATTAGTTGTAGTTTGCACAGACTCAAACCACATTTCTTTTGCTAGATTGCCAATCATGACTACATTCTTTTCGATATAATCATTAATAGAATCATTCATAGCTTCACCAAAATCATCTAATACCGTGAAGTCAAATCCATTTATACAACATTCTTTATAAAAACGGTCAAAGTCGTAATTGAAATGCTTGGCGATAGTCTTACTTGCAGAACGACCAATCAAAGGAATGCTAAGCGCATAGATAAATCTATCTAGCGTAGTATTTGTACTCTTATGGATAGAAGACAACAGATTCATAACAGACTTAACACCGAAACCTTCAAGCTTCACCATATTATCTCTCTCAACGTCCAAGTGGAAAATATCTTCAAAACGAGTCAACCAACCAAGTTCAATGAATTTCTCTAAGGTGGCCTCAGAAAGACCATCTACGTTCATTGCATTTTTAGAAACAAAATGTGTCAGCTTGCCAAGCAACTTACCCTTGCAATTGTCATTTGCACATACAAGAACAGTAGAACTATTTTCGGTTACAAGTTTAGTTTCGCTATGACAAATAGGACAATAATCTATGCCATCAACAGTAGGAGCTTCTAGTGCTTCAATATAGTCTCTTAATTCTGCGCTAATATTTCTTTTTACCTGTGGTATGATTTGATTTGCCTTATAGACTTCGATTGTATCTCCAATGCATAAATTAAAATCTCTTAGAATTGAAATATTATGCAAAGACGCTCTTTCAACTGTCGTGCCATCAATCTCTACTGGCTCAAACACAGCAGTCGGAGTTAAAACGCCAGTCTTGCCCATTGTAAATTCAACATCAATTAGCTTTGTTTCATACACTTCGTCTTTCGCCTTATAAGCAATACCATTTCTGAAGTGATGACTCGTAGCACCTAAAGACTTGCCGTATTGAATATCATTAAACTTAAACACGATACCGTCGCAAGGAAGACCTTCTTCTTCTGCAAAATCAAAAATATAATCAATGTTTCCCTGAAGATTCTTCGGATTTAAACCATTAGTAGTATTATTAAACCAGAAAGGCACAACATCAAAACCTAACTCTCTTGCCTCATTTAAGTTGTCATTAAGACTATTTCCACCACCATCAATAACATCCCAAGCATAGAACTTCAGCTTTCTTTTTGCTACTAAAGACGTATCTAAAACAGAGAGAGTACCAGCAGCGAGATTACGTGAATTCTTATATTCGCCATTTTTATTGATTTCAGCAAAATCCTCGTCAGTAATAATAGCCTCACCGTCAATAATATAAGTTCCAGTTCTATTAATCTTCAACGGTACATTCTTAAACTGTTTAATATGCTCAGTAATATCAGAACCGACATGACCATTACCACGAGTCTCAGCAGACACAAGAATACCATTCTTGTAAGCTAAAGACACGGTAAGGCCATCTAATTTAATACTTGCTACCAATTCTTTGTTATTAGCAAACTTGATAAGTTCCTCTACCGTATGACACTTATCCAAGCTTAACATGGGATGGTTATGGGTTACTTCATTTAATTCTGTTAATACTTTATAACCAACATTCTGTGTCGGAGAGTTAGCAAACACGAATCCCGTTTCTTCTTCTAACTGTTTTAGGTCTGCTAGTCTTGCATCAAACTGTGCGTCCGTCATAATTGGATTACCAGAATTATAATAACGGTCGCTTGCTTCATTGAGAATTGATACAAGACCCTTCATGATATCTAATTCAATTGCATTCATATGTATCTCCTTAAAACATCACTAAGTCTTCACGAACAAGATAATTGTCACAAGAAGAGAAGTTGATATGTGCTTGCATAGTACATTGTTCGATTCCCTTTTGTGAACAATAGTCAAGAGGTGCATCATAGAACTCACAAGTTGAACACTTAATCTTGCACTTCTTATTTTTCTTTGACTTCTTCTTTTCTTTGTTGTCGTTCAATTTTATTCACCCTTTTCTTATAACCTTATTGGTTAGGAGTTTCAATAATTGAATATTTTTATATATTTGAAACTCCTAACCTGCTTACTGATATTATACTACAATAATAATTGATTGTCAAGAACTTTTTAACAAATTCTGCATAAATGTGTGACGAGTCAAGTTTGCTTTCTTTTTAACCGCCTGATTCACACTCTGCAAGCTTCCCAAATGATACAGCTTTTCTTTCATTCGTGTTAAACCAACATACAACAGATTAGAATTTAACATGAAAATATGGCTTTGTGGTGTACACAGAATAACAGTTTTAAAACCGCCACCCTGAGATTTATGAATAGAAATTGCGTAGCCCAGCTTAACCATGTTCATATCGTTTTTATAATACTTAACATATATGCCATTGAAATCAGCGATAATATAAGTGTTAAAAATCTCTTTTATAATTCCAGTTTCACCATTAGCTACAAACGCTGTCTGAGAATCGTCTCCATACAAATCATAACTACCGTCAACTCCGAATTGGTCTACTCCAAATGGACTTATCTCAAATGGGTCTACCGCATCTGTTGACATCTTTGTTACTGTCACCATTTCTGCATTGTAGTTATTAACACACTGAAGAATCAAATCTCCTTTATAATATGTGGTATCGCCAATTTTCATATTGACTTCGCTACCATAATTAGGATTCGCAACTCTCTGAATCATATTGTTTAATTCGACAGAACCGCATTCACCAACGTTCTTTGCGGTCAAAACCTGAATATCCTCAATGCTGCTTCCATTGTCTAATAACTTCTTGTACAATGCAACCGCATTCTTTGTAATCATTTCAGAAGCTAAGTCAACAAACATATAATCTTGGTTGTCGCCAAAGGTAGTTGCTTTGTTCTTCATATTGTTGTCAAGATACGACTTACAACAACGAGTATCTGTGGCAACACGCATCAAACCGCCACTAGAATATCTGAAAATCTTATTCAAAGTAACAGTCGGAATTATATTTGCTTCCATAAAATCATGAAGCAAATTGCCACAAGATACGGAAGGTAACTGTGCATTGTCACCAATCAACAGTAACTTTGTATTCTTAAAGTCAATAGCGTCTAATAGTCTTTTAAACAGCCAAATATCTACCATTGAGAATTCGTCAACAATGATAATATCTGAATGAATTTTTTGCCATTCGTTATATGTCCATTGATTAGGAGGAACATAACCCAGTCCTCTATGAATTGTAGATGCAGGTTCGTTCGTATTTTCGTGCAATACTTTTGCCGCTCTACCAGTGGGACTCATCAATCTAAAGGATTTATTATTGTCTTTGAGCATGTTAATAATTCCTTGTGTAGAAGCAGTTTTACCAGCACCTGCAAAACCATTTAAGATAGAAATGTTGTTCTTGCATACTACATCAAGAATCTGCATCTGCTCGTCGGATAATTTGAATTCGTTAACCTCTCTATACTTTTGAATATCAAAATCCCAAACATTGTCGTCATTGTATAAATTAGTTAAAATTGTATCTGCAATATACTTTTCTGTTTCATAGGTGGAACGAAGAGCTACTTCCATATTCTCTTTGTTATAGTAAATGCTATCATCTTTAATAACATCAACAAAGTGCTTTGCACAAGACGGAACCATCTTTAAACATTGCTGTCTAAGGTCTGCAAGATTCATATTGGTATGACCTTCGTTTTCATTCTCCTCTAACAAATATAACATGCAAGAAAGACATCTGTCGGGAGAGGTTTTAACATCGAAACCAAAATTAACAATGTTTTCATTCTGCAACTGTAAAACGATACTGTCTGCTGTCTTGAAACCAATTCTTGAAATGCGAGTCAGAGTAGTATATGGCTGTTCCTTTAACTTTTCTTTTAATTTATCAATAGAAGAATATGCATCATAAATCTTCTTAATGATACTCATTGATAAAACGTTTTTAAATTCAATAACCAATTCCATTAAACAATAATTGGTTATGATTTTATCTTTAATTTTCTCAAATGTTTTAACGCCAATACCCTTTAACTTAGACAAATCTACGTCTGCCAAATCATTATTTTTTACTTTTTGAATGATGTCGGGATGATTTTCTATCAAAACCTTTGCCTGATTTTCAGTCAGAATTTCAGAAAGAAATAAATACGTTCCTTCAGCAGTAGTAGGTATGTCTCGTTTAATATTAATGACTTTGTAGCTCGTACCATACTTGTTGTTCTGTTCTTCTGCTGTAACCTCGTATTCTACTCCAAGCGTTAAATCAGAAAGTTCACCCAAGATACTAACATTGTTATATTTATTTTGTTTAACGTCTGGATAGTCGAACTTATTGACCGACATAGCATATATCTTGTAATCTGGCGTATTATAAGTACACTTAATGACTACACCTTTAAACTTAAATACTTCATTCATTTTACAACCTCATATGTTTCTACAATAACCTCAAGCTCATCCACTTTTTGCCACTCACCATTTACTAACTTTGTTTTATTTTTATATGTAAATCCTCTGATATCTAACACAGAATATAAACCAAATGGTTGTTCTTTATAAACTTTGCCTTGTCTAATTTTTGTTTTTATACTTTCACCAGTTTTTAAGTTGTATAACGTAAAATAAGGACGAGAAGCATCTTTATACTGTTCGAATTCGGTTACAATATAGTAATAATCTGCTACATTCGAATTGGTGTAAATAGCATATCCCAAGTATTCCATTTCAAATTTAATTTGTTCAGAAATGGATAGTGGTTTGTTTTCTACTTTACTACATAATTCTTTAATCAGACCAATATTATCTAACTCTCTATACTGAGATTTTGTTTCTTTGGCAGCATATTTGTTCATAAGATACTCTGTTACACCAAGGGATTCCATTTTATTTTTAGCTATAATTTTAGCAGTTGCAAATTTATCATAAATATCGATTATTTTTAACAGATAATCATTTTCACCAAAATCTTCAAAATAATTTAGAGAAGTCAAAATGGTTAATTGCTTAGAATTAATAGACGTTTTTTCTTTAATATCCTTTAATAAATCCGTGAATGTATCATATTTGTTTTTTGACAACTCTAACAATTCTTCACCGATTTGAGCATTAAGATATTTAATACTTTGAACACCCTTATAAATCTGATTATTTGTTTTATCCATTGTATAGTCAGAACCAGACTTACCATATCTAACAGGTTGAATTGTAATCCCGAAGTAAGGAAGTTCCTCAATTAACTTAGATGTTCTATCAATATCATCAGCATATAATGTTAGCACTACCGTAAAGTATTCAAGAGGATAGTGAGATTTCAGATAAGCTCCATAAATACTATCGATTGCAACAGACAATGAGTGGGATGCGTTAAATGAATAATGAGCGGCATCTTCAACAACCTGCCATGTTTCAGAGAATCCATCTTCTGTTCCGACGTTCTTTACCCAACCTTGCAACAGTTTTGACTTCAATTCCTCTAGTTCTTTTTCTTTGAACTTTTTCTTTGCAATCTTTTTAATGATGTCATATGTACCCTTTTCTTCGATTCCTAACCAAACAAGATACTTCATAATTGATTCTTGGTATGTCAAGTAATGGAAAGAATCTTCAAGAATATCATCTAGTTCTTTAACGCCAGTAGTGTATGGGAGTCTGTCTAGGAAATTATTAAGCAATGAAGCAAAGCCAGGTCTGATAGCAGCAACCCACGCAGACATTTCTGCCAGAGAAGTAGGCTTATATCGCTTCAAGGTCTGCTTACCAAAATCTGAATCAGACTGGTTAATAGTGGTTGTTAAAGCATTTGCGTATACGTCCCATACTTTATCATCACAATTAGCAAGCAGCGTATCAATATTGTCGATTGGTCTACCAATCAGTTTGTATACCTTATCAATAATTTCATACACCTTAACTGTCAAGTAGTCGTTTTTTAAATACTTGTAAACGTCACAATTATAACCGTCGATTGCGCAACACATTGTATAATTAGTTGCGTTACCAACTCTTATTAGACCTACTTCTTCAGAAATAGGTTTGTCTAGCAGCAAGAATGAACATGGAGACGGTGCAATACTTTCTATAACACCTCTAAAAATCTTACTGTCTTCTATAACCTGTTTCCATCTCTTGTCTTCTAGGTGGTTTTCCAAGTCTTTCGCCACCTCGTTATACTCATCGATATGATATCCATTTGCTTTACACCAAAGTCTGAAAGCAGATGATTCCTGTAATGGTTTGTATGCGACCATGTAATAAATGCCATCTTCTCCAAGAATGTCTTTAGACGCTTTAATTACTGGTTCTACATCAGCAAAATTCAAATCAATATCGGGAAGAGAACGTGAACTAAGAATACGCTCAGCACTCATAAATCGAGTGGGATAAAGAGTGATTGGAGCTTTTAATCTATCAATTTCTGTCAATCCCAACAGTCTATTGACATAGAATGAAACAGCACTACCTCTTCCACTTCTAGTAAGAACAGCATTGTATTCATCAACTGCTTTCTTGATAATCTTATGGTCAAGAATGAAGTAGTCTGCCATTCCGCAGTTCTTTATGATATCCATTTCATAATAAATGGCTTGCTCGTATTCCTTGATTCTTTCTTTGGGAATACGTTTCTTCTCTTCTTTCCATGCATTAGAGATAATTTTTCTAAGCACAGTATCGCTGTTTCCTTCTGTAATCTTTGGAATTTTAAACTCTTTATCAAGTTTGACAACCTCTGCGTTATCGAAAACAAGCGTGTTTTCTAGTGCTTCTTTGATTTGTTCATCGCTTAATACACCCTGATTTTTATATCTTTCTACAACGGTATCTCCATCTGGATAATCTAGGATAAAATTGCTTTCATCCTCATAATGCATTCCCTTTGCATTCAAAAACAAATCACGATATTCTGCGTCTTCTGGTTTAATATAGTGACTATCGTTCGCATGAATTAATCCAATATCGTATTTTTCTTTTACTTTTAACAGCTTTTTATTGTGTTCAATCTGTACCAATTCGTTATGATTTTGTACCTCTAAATAAAGGTTTTTGCCAAAATGATTGTATACTGGAATTAAAAATGCTTCTTCCCAATTGTCTCCCTTAAACATAGGTGACGCAACACAGGCAGTTGTTACAACAACGTCGGTAGGAGTAAGAGATAATAGACATTTCAGGTCAATTCTTGGCTTATAGTAGAAGCCATCGGTATTTGCCAGAGACATAATTTTATTAATTTCTTTTCTACCGTTATCATTCATTGCTACAAGCATCAAGTGATAATTACTTCTTGAAGACTTGTCGTGCATATCTTCTACATAATATGCTTCTACGCCATAAATACACTTGAGTCCATATTGCTCACAAAGAGTATGAGCCTCGTAAATGTTACCTTGAAAACCATGTTCTGTGGTGAAATATGTAGTATGTCCTAGCTCTATCGCTCTTTTGATATAATCTTCAGGTTTAGATATGCAATCCAATGTCTTGATGTTACTGTAATGTGTGTGCTTATGAAA
>JAEIGA010002090.1_pt1 | contig 31872 bp, 18 predicted proteins | sample 9270691 | NCBI WGS metagenome assembly JAEIGA01 (sample SAMN17057246, study PRJNA624740) | gut metagenome | biome: biome; isolation source: fecal sample | host: Bos grunniens | place: China: Xizang | collected 2019
CTTCCAACCCACCATTGGGTTCGACAGCCGCGAGAAGCAGGCACAGGATGCCGGTGTGGATTCCGAACTTTGTCAGATGTTCGGCTATGGGTACTACGACTGCGAAAACCCACCAACACCTCCGCAACCACAACCGTCAACGCCAAAATGCCTGACGTTCACGGTGGAATCACTTGATGACAAAGAGAACACGTTTGATATGTGTATTGAGGTGGATGCCAAACTCACACCTTTTATTCCAACATTGGAATACAGCACGGACAACGGAACCACTTGGAGTTCATACACGTTCACCGAACAAAGTGGTGAGCATATTGTGCTGGACACCGTCGGGGCAACCGTCATGTTTAGGGGCAACAACGAAACGCTGGGAACCGAATTCCAATCAGTGCAGTTTGCCATTGACCGAGGAACCGCTGCCGCCTCTGGAGACGTGACGTCTTTGCTGAACGGCGTCGGTGGTGACATTCCAGCACCAGAGTACTGTTACCACAGCATGTTCAATGATTGCACGTCATTGACACAAGCGCCCGCTTTGCCAGCCACAACGTTGGCAAAGAACTGCTACGATAACATGTTCAGTGGTTGCACGGGTTTGACTGAAGCCCCTGCGTTGCCAGCCACAACGTTGGCGCAGAACTGTTACAACAGCATGTTCAATGGTTGCACGTCGTTGAATTATGTCAAGGCAATGTTTTTGACGAACCCAAAAGACGGCAAATTATATCCGTATACATCTGATTGGTTGTATAACGTTGCGGCAGAAGGAACGTTCGTTGCAAACGCGGACGCCACATGGGTTGACTCCAATATACATAACGTATCATCCATACCAGACGGTTGGAAAGTCCAGACGGTGTCCGAATAAAAGTGTTCGAAGGGTTAACGTAAAAACGCCTCTCCGACTGGAGGGGTGTTTCGTTTTTTCCACGTCAGTGTTCAACTTTTAGTTCAATTTTTTTGTTGAAAAACTCCCCACAGAAAGACGTTGTATACTCAATAACTTTTGCGTTACCGACTATTTTTTCTTTACAGCAAACAACTTCAGGCTCAGTCTTGCCGTATACGCGTTGGTTTAGCCAGCCAAGAATACATATAAGACTATCCGAGGCGTCGAAATTTTCCTTTTTCAGTTCACCTTTTTTGTCTAGAACCCAGTTGATGTTCGGGAAACGTTCTGAAATGTAACCCCATATAATGTCTTTTTTGGCGACGTCGAACGGATACGCTCCGAATTCCACCAAGTCGTTTTCGTTGATTGCTTTCTTTATTTTCTTGTAGTCGTATGTGTCCCCTTTCTTGTTGTGCTTCCTGACAGCCATTAATTGTGGCATTCCGAATTTTCTTGCGTCGTAGCTTGAGATGTATTCGGGTATAACCCCCAGTACTTCGTAAACTGTCCAGGATACAATACCGTTGAATTTGAGAAGCGTGCTCACGGTGTATTTGTTGTTGGACGAAAGGAGTGGCTCTTCTATAACCACACTATCAATGACGTATTTGGAATGTAGTTCCTCTATCTTTTTTCTGAACATCTTGTTTTTCATGAACAGTGCTTCAGCGTCTTTGAACCGTGTTGGTATGTTAAGTTTCAGATGTGTGACTTCCACAGGCATTATGTTGCCGTTGTCATCTTTAACCACGAGGCTTATTCCTATGGTTGCCGTGCTCACATCCAAACCAAGAATCACTCTCGGTTCCGGCTTGGGTTGAATGTCGTTTTTCTTTGTCATTGCAATTATTTTTCCTTAATGTGGGAAAAACAACATTATTTTCAAAGTTAACAAAAACAGCACCAATAACTATGTTAATGACGCCGTTTACAACCTTCAAGTTAGGGAAGGACGCCCGTTGTAATATGTGATTGAATATTCAGCCGCTGTGAATTTCGCGTATAGCGTGTAGCTTTCATCGACTATTACGGTTTCGCTTATGCCCGAACTGTATATATTTGTGCAGTTAGCATCCAAATACCAGGCTTCAAACGAATATCCTGTGCTTGGTGTCGCATATAGCATGCAAGATTCTCCCGGTAAAAACATTTTGGTAACAGTTGAACTGGGCGTTTCGTTATCGATTGTTACCGTACCATTTCCCACGGCTATAACCGTAACTGTCGGTTTGGTTGTCAAAAGAACAAATAACGTTTTATCCGTTGTCATGTTAGTGAACTACCCCCACCTGAAGGATGGGGCTTCCTCCTTCATCGATGCTGCTTGCACCAAGGTTGCCCTTAGTGTAGTGGCTGCATCTCCAGAGGCGTGAATTCCGGCAGTCCCTGCCGTATTATAATTCTCTTCGGTTACTACACCGTAAAAATATTCGCGTAGGTTCAACGCAGCGTTTCCGTCCCTGTCAAGCTCCACACCACAGTGCGGACACGTCCAACGCCTGTCCGACAACATCAGGTTGTCGTTCTTGCAACCGCATTCGTGACACGTCTTAGAGGACGCGAACCACTTGTCGGTGTACATTATGGCAGCGTCCCGCTCCTCGCACTTGTACGCGAGGTACCTTCGGAACTCGCCGAAGCCCATGTCTGTTACTGACTTGCCGAGACGCAATGTACGAGACATTGCCTGCAAATCGATGTCCTCAAGGACTATGACATCATACGTGTCGGCATAGTGCCGCGACATCTTGTGCGCGTAGTCCTTACGGCAATTTGCGATGTGCCTGTCCAACTTGGCAAGACGCTTACGCGCCTTGTCGCGGTTCGACGAGCCTTTCTGCTTGCGCGACATTTGTCGGTTCAGCCTGCTGCGACGTTTTTCACTCGAGCGGTAGTGTCTGACATACTTGGGTTTCGTATCGTCTTCGGTACCTTCAGAGTCGACGGCAAACTGCGACAGCGACATGTCAATCCCGACAACATTCAACTTGTTGTAGGACGGCAACTCACGTTTTGCGTGCGTGTCAGGCAACTCGACGGCGATGGAAGCGAAGAACTTTCCGTCACGCGTCGCTTCGACGGTGCACGACTTGATTTCGCTTTCCACTGGACGGTGAAGTTCGATACTGACGAAACCGACTTTCGGAAGCTTGATAGTTTCACCCTCAATGCGCACCGTGCCGTGTTGGTTGTTCGTTGTGTAGCGCCACTTGCATTTGTGTTTCTTGTGCCGCTTTGGAAACTTCACACGCTTGCCCTTACGTTCACCCTTGCGGGACTTGAAGAAGTTGCTCAACGCTGCGCCGAGGTTTTGCTTGGCGTTCGCCAAGGCGAGCGAGTCGACTTCGTCCAGGAAATCGTTCGACGCCTTCAGTTCCGACACCTCTATGAGCTTGGGTTTCACACCGTCTTCGAGTTGCTGCTTGTAGTTGTCTAGGAGGTTGTTGTAGACGAAGCGTGCACAACCGACAGTGCGGATGATGAGTTCCGCCTGCTGTTCGTTCGGGTAGATTTCGTATTTGCACGCTCGTCGCATTATTTATTTTTCTTTGATATTAAACCTTGTGTTTCAGGAACCGTATTTCCGTTATTTGTTTGGCAATACATTGTATAAGGTGTCGTTCCTGTTGTACTTCCAATATAAGTTAACCAAAATGCCATATATTTCGAAAAATTTTCATTTATAAATAGTCAACTTATTTGTTTTTGAAGTACGTTTCAGTCGAAATCAAAAATAACACATATGGTTAAAAAGATTATACACATTGCGGACACCCATATTCCAAACGAAACGTCGGTTCGTCCGTACGACAAAATGATTGACAAGTTCATCGAAACAGTTATCCGAAACGTCGAGAAACCCGAAGAGACTCGTATTGTGTTGGTTGGTGACATATTTCACAACAAGATACGTACAACAAACGAAGCAAAGGATATTTTTCATCACATGCTCAACTTTTTTGACAAAATCTGTCCAACTTATATTGTCGCAGGGAACCACGACATGCTCCAGAACAACACCGACAGGATGGACTCAATTACGCCAACGTTTGGTATAGACAGTGTATACCCCAACATCGTTTTTGCTGACAAGGAGCTTGGTTACAAAAGCGGATTGCTCGAGGATGAAAACGTCATATTTGCTTTATATTCCATGTTCGACGATTTCGCCAAACCACAAATGGATGGTATACGAGAAGACAACCCAGACAAACGTGTTGTGGGGCTATATCACGGAGACGTGGCTGGTTCTGTAACCGACTTGGGTAGAATGAGCGACTCCGGAATCGACACAGAATGGTTCAAGGAGTGTGACTGTGTTATGGCAGGACACATACACCGTTTCCAGGAAATAAAGAAGAACGGTGTGCCAATAGTATATTCAGGCTCCGTATTCCAGCAAGACTTTGGCGAAAACACGACTGGACACGGTTTTGTCGTGTGGGATTTAGAGAATATGACGTACAAACACATAGAGGTGGAAAACGAATACCGTATGTTCAAATTCTCCGCCAATTCATATGAGGATGTGGAAAACGACGTGGAAAAAATTCTCAATCTCTAGAATGCTTCGTTTTCATAACGTATGGTGATTGAACAAGTATCATGTAAATCATCCACATTTGCCAACGTAACTACATAATAGGCGTCGTCTTGTAGAAAGCATCTTCCATAATTTGTAATCCTGACAAAACGCCCGTCTCTCACCACCTTCAAATCGTTGCTGTATTTTACCTTTTTAAAAACTGCTTGTGTGACGTCATCAAAAGCCACAGGCTCTGAAACAGTGATTGTGACACCCCCATCGCAAGATTGTGTTGTTTCGTAAACGCTTCCGTCACCCTGTGACACAATGTAATTGGAGTCTAACTCCCCAGCATATGCATACTCGCTCACGTCACGGACAATGAAACCGTTTCGCGGACCAGATGCAGCAACCTCAACACTAAGCGTCTCCTTGTCAGGGGACGTTTTCTGTGTTAACCAATGAAATGTGTGTTCAAACGACGTTCCCATTATGTCACCATCTCCTTCATCATCCATGTTCTCATACTCGTAGGAGACAAGTATCAAATGAATGGGTTCATATTCCTGGTATATTGGTATTTGAAGTGTCTCACCATACACATCGTCCGTCATGGAAACGGTGGCTTCCCTGTCACCCCCAGAAGTATTTGTCTTTGAAGACACTGAAATAGACTGCCCTTCAATGTCAGTTAACAAAAACGAACCAAACACATCGTAAGTAAACGATGAAACAGTTCCATCAACCAAAAGGTAAAGAGAAAATGTGGCGGATTTTGGCGGCATAACCACCATACGTCGGTAAAAACTGTACCCACCACCATCGGAAACCCTAATAAACTCTGGGCTATCGGAAGACTCGGCGTCTGGTATGGAAACGTTGTCCGAAAACGTATTGCTTGCGTCCCAAACGACGTTTTGCGGAACGTAATCCAATTCGCGGTATTCGACTCGAACACCGTTTTCACCGTTAGTTTCTACTATGTAAGACAGACGTCCCATTTTTCAATCAAACCACTGTCACATCATCCAGCCCGCTATAATAAGTTATTGTATATCTCGAGCCTGAAGATCTTGAGTAGATTGCAGTCAACATAATGTTACGCTGAGCTGCCATGATTCGCGGAGATGTGAAATCGTTGGAACCAGCCACATAAGGTATAAACTTCGTATCAGTTGCATAATCAGCAGGATCAAAATCATCTTCATGTCCATCAAAATTACCTATATACCACCCCTTGAAATCGTGCACATCACCATCAATCCATAACGGATTAGAAGTAAAGTTTGGTATACAAGTAAACGAGTGCCCATAGAGCGATGTTGGTATGGACGGATTACTGCTAGAACTATATGGTGGATTCGACGGATCGTAATGTGGTGGATTATTTTCATCCCATGAATTGAAAGATTTTACAATTTCTGTTGTTCCATCATCCCAAGTCAACTTAAATTTTATTTTTTCATTATCATTCCACGGATAACTCGTTACAGAATTCGCACTGTCACCATTTGTCCTGACAACAATCTGCATATCGGCACCATTCAGAAAAACCGCCGATTCTTCTTTCAAGCACAAGTTATTAAATACGAAGTTATTAGCTGATGTGTTCGTAATATAAGGAAAATCATAAGAATCAACGGTGATATGCACATACCCTTGCCAACCAACCAATTCCGACGTGTTTGCCCAAAACAAAAAATAATATTGATTGTTATTTGGTTTGATTATAAATTTTGTGCCTTGTTCGTTTCCTGTGATATTAAAAGTAACATTTTCATTTTCCCCAAAAAAAGCAAAAGAATGGTGTTGTGTATCAGGCTCGTGTCCAACCCCAACTGACACGTTGTCGATTAAATCTGCGGCAGTCTGTTGTGGATTGTCAACCGAAAAAATATGCGTGAGCACTTTTTTCCACCACGTGGCTTTAACCTCGAGACTTTCACCGTACGTATAGTTTGTGCCTTCAGCTAACGGTGCAGAATATCCCGATGGATTTATTATTTTCCATTTGTTAACTTCATCAAAACGGATGTTATTCCTAAGTTCGGCGTTTTCTGGCCAGTTCCATGTGCTATCAGGACGCCTTACTGGTAGTATTCCATCTGCATACACTTCAACTTCTTCTAACAACTCGCCTCGTGGATCTTGTGAAAACATTTCTTTATTTTTTTCAATAAATAGTCATTATTCAGTGTTTAGGATATATACCGCCGTGCAGTTTAAATTTCTCGTTACGTTCAAATTTATTGTAGAAGTTCTAAACGAACCGAGTTGTGTTGTCCAATATGAAAACACGTAATTACCAACGGTTGAAGGAACTGAAAACTGTGCTGTCTCACCATACGAAACGCCGTAGTATCTTGCGGTTGTGTTATAGATTGTAGGACGAAAGAAATTGTGGTCTGAACCGATATTTGATATAATGTTTATTAACCCTGTTGTGTCTTCGTTCAACGGAACCACTGTTAAACTCACGGTGAAAGTAGAAATCTCAAAGTTTAATGTCAGTTCTACGCTGTCATCACCAACAACATACGGTATTTCAACCGAAGACGTTCTATTTTCTGGAATCCATACAACATTTCCCCCGCCGTCAGTCATCGACACAATGTGTTTACCTTCTGGAATTACTGGGGATATTATAACTTTAGTACCACTTAAACATCTTGCGTTAATGTATGTACCCCAATCATATGAAACGTTGACGTAACCAGAATAAATCACACAGGAAACTGCACCGTTTAAATTCACTTTTACTTCATATAAACTGTCTTTCCGTTTAAAAACCGCAACATAGTTAGCATCTGACACAACAGTGAATTGTCTACGTGGTGAAGTAAACCCATCTTTCCATTCCACAAATTCATAACCATCATTCGCAAACGCTTCGGCTGTGAAGGTGTCACCATATGAATAAACGCCGTTGACAGATGGGATGAAATATCCGACGCCGTTTGTGTTTGTCTGTAAAGAGATTTGGTAGGTGTTCCTTTCAAAAAATGGCACAACGGTTTTGTCTTCATCTGCTATGAACCCCAATGTTTGTGTGTTATATTGAACACCATCGACAAGCCAATGCGAAAATTTCCAGCCTGAATCCGGAACAGCTTGTAACGAAACACTCTTGCCTGTTTCATAGGTACCACCGCCAACAACCGCGCCACCTTCCGATGGCGTTATATCTATATTATTTTCTCCAACCTCAAAAACACCAACATAAGTCTTGTTACCTAACACGGTGACGGTTCTCGGATTATTTGTAATCCCATCATTCCATTGTGAAAAATAATATCCCTTGGCTGGCTCTGCTGTTAATGTTGCAGTATCATGTAACCCATACAACCCACCACCTGCACATGTCCCACGATTCAGTTTGTTTGGTTTTGACACAATCAAATATTGGATAGCCTCATAATTCGCGACAAACGTAACGTTTTCTGTAACAACATGTTCAAAAGAATGTACCTCTGAATACAGCACACCGTTTTTTGTCCAATTAACGAATCGACAAGACGGGCTATCTGAAGCATCTATTTGTACAATATCGCCATAATGTGCATAAATCGTGTATGGTCTAAAGCATCCGCTCGTTCCGCTAACATTAACCGTATATTGGTCAGCGCAATACGAAGCCAGATATTGTTTTGAACAATCTATGTTACGTATAAGGTATGTATTGTTTCCAAGTGTCGTAAATGGTATTGGTATACCGTCTTCATCAACCCAACCCCTAAACGAGTAACCCGGTTTTTCTCCAAGAACAAAAACAACATTGTCCCCATCGTTCAAGTTTAGAGGGTCAATAGGGTTCCTGTTCTCGTCAAGTACCGTTATGTTGCAGTTCCAAGCGTTTTCACACAATATGTTATCCAAACATGTCGTCGCCATTTTTCATATTCGTTTATGTTGAAAGCGTTGGGCTCCCGCCGCAATCCATTATTTTACATCCGAAACCGATTCCACAATCCTCGGCGAACACCGCCGTATACGTCTTGTTACCACAAGCCATCACGGTAAGGGTGTCTTCATAACCACCAAACGGTTCAAGTTGTGTGTTATTGTTATCAGAACTCCATGTTGAACGTCCGGATACACCCCTCCATCCGACAAAATGCCAACCGTCTGCGGGTACAGCTTTAAGCGTAACCATAGAAGTCTGGAGATAAGTTCCAGCACCATATACAACACCTTCACCATTCACAGCTGTGGCTATCACGGCGGTTCTATCGGAAATATCCTCAGGTGTAATGAAATTGGTAAGCACGAGTATTGTTGTGGATGGTATGACTTGAGCGACATACTTCATGATAACATTCCTCATATATTCCAGATGCATTCTATAATCCGGATTTGAGGCAACTATCGCTGCACCATTGTCGTATAACGTTATCTTTAGGTACTTGTCGTTTATCAACGCATAGTTAGTGTTTTCGGGTTCTGTTTGTTCGTTTTCACTTTCCAGATTATCTATTAGTAGTTCATCATTTTGTTCATCATACACAACAGTTTCTGCTGTCACCACCATTTTTCCATCGTCTTCCTGTGTCTGTTCATAAACGCTCTCAAATTTGAATTGCGACGCCATATTGGCGTAATATTCGTCGTCATAGAGTTCATTATCAGATGAATACCTATATGGGCGGGACATTAAATCTTTGAAATTATCACCCATATCATACCTATCATATCCACAGTGTGGGTTGTTGAAAAGTATGGAAGGGATTATCGTGTCCAGATGTTTTGCGTGGAGATAATCTTCACGTGTTACACCGTCGATTCCTGAATATCCACCGTTTTGTATGGGTCCTTCAATCGGAACATTCACCCAGCTAGAGAAACGTGTTGAATTGTATTTGTCTTTCAATTTGAAATAATTCGACAGATAATATGGAACGTTAGGTGTGTATTCGTAGTAATCCGAAACGTCAGCCACAAAATAAATGTCCCCGTTATTCACACCATTCGTGTTCACACTGAACAAATCGCTTATCCTTTGTAGTATGTGGAGATACGGTATTGTTTCTGTATAGTCCCATGTGTTTTCACCTGTGTTCATCCAGCCACCCTTACCTTCGAAATAAGGGTTGCCTTCGTATGTTCTACTGTTATCCATAAACGGAACAATAAGATGTTCGTTCCCATTGTAGACGTCTTTGATTGGAACGCCTGAGTAGTAGTCGTCATACACACGTTCCGTTGTTCTGTGAGCATACAACAATTTAATTACTTCCGCCACCGTATATTCACCGTTTAGTTTGTAATACGTGTCATATGAAGAATCCGAATCAATCACAGTCTCAATCATAATATACTCGTCACTTTCTGCGTCGGGATTGACTGGCAACGAATCAACGGTTTCAACAGTGTGTCCTTCAGCTTCTTCAGGTGTTATTTCTTCATAGAAATAGAACGTAGAATCATATTCTTTTGCAGTGTATTTACCATATTGTTCCTCAATAGTGTAATCACCGTAAGGGTTCTCGTTCTCGTCGTATTTTCCGAAACCAAAGAGCGCAAATACCATTTCAATTGATTCCTTCGTACCCTTTGTTTTTAGTATTCTATTAGAAGATAGATTCAGCATGCGGTTGAAGAGAATGTCCGTTGTTGCGGTTGTCACTACGTTTTCGTTTACCGACTCAAACCACACCCCGTTCACGTAGTTTTCATTGTTTGTTTCTATTGCTGCATCGTTTGGCAACAACTCATAGTATCGTTTTCCGTTGTTTGATAAAACTAAAACGTAATCTTGGTAGTTTATGCCATCGAACAACTGATATGGGTATTCATTGAATGTTGCGTACGGCTGCGAAAAATCGTAACCAGGTGTCACAGAAGCATAACCGACTTCCGTGTACAACCTTCCGTATACGTTGTGCCCAACCCAAGGGTTTTGTTGCTTATCAACAATTGTTTCATTGTAAAACTGCGTGTCAAGTGAAATTTCAGAAACTGGTGTTGTCTTTTTAATATAATATTCCGTGTCAACGGTTTTAGGGCACGTCACCGAAACTAATTCTGGACTCTCCTCATCAACATTGACTGGTAAAACTGGTAAAGGTGTATATCCTTCGCCGCTTACATATTTTGTAATCTTTTCATACCAGTAGAATTGATGTTGTGTAGATGTTATATCCCAACCTTGAAGTATGTTTCTGTCGGATATCTGGGCGTTTGGACAATTGTTGTAACCGTCGTATGTTACTGTGTTGTACATGGATATGCCGTCAACATAGCGTTTCGCTGTGTCATATATGATACCGTACAAGCGCATCACATCTTTCATACGGTTGCCACCCTCGATGTTATCTATTGCGTCATTGTCCTCGTACTCTCTCCTGTAACTCCAGTCGAAATTCTTCACGGACTCATGTACCATACATCTCCAAATCGAATCACACCATAAGTTATCGTATACGCCACACAATTCCACCATGCTGTTGATGAAACTGTCATAATCAGTCGACTCGATATCAATCCACATGCCTTCGGAAGGCCAAGTGTATACCCTCCTTACGAGTTTCCAGTTGCCGTTTTGTAATTGAACTGGCAGAAGAAACGTGTTTTTGTAATAAGGCTTCGTCTGCCTGTTGAGAAGTTTCCATTCAAATCCTTCCAATGTTCTGAAATATATCTCAACAACATCCGCGTTTGGACATATTGCAAAATCTTCAGGAACATACCAGTCGCTCAAATCAATTGTTAAAACACCATCACGTGTTGAGACGCTTGAAGAACGGCTGGATTCCACATCCAAGAGCCCGCTATAATATTCAATAATGAATTGAAACCAGTCTGGATCTACAGGTTCTTCATCATCTTTTGTGCGATAACAGTATACGATTTTTCCATCCACAAGATATGTGTCGACTATCAAGAAATCATTTTCATAGAAAACAATTATATTACATAGTCTGAAATACCTGTGTTCACAGTCATATTCAATGTAGTCTGGATATATTCTGTAGGATGTGATTGGTACAACATTTCCACGCTCGTAATCCTCAACCACATATTTTTCCCAGCTCAACGCAACATATTTCAACAAATCGTCCACGTCGATGTCCTCATCCGTATCGGTATGCATGTCTAAACCAAACGGATTTCCAAGAATATACCCAGGAGCGTTTGTCCACCACTCATTGTTTCCGTGTGTCGGATCGTTAGGCCAATGGTGGTGAATAGCAAGCTTTTTTTTAGAGCTTCTGAGGCGTCCGGGAAACGTTTTGATAATATGTTCCACCGAACCCCTGAAAAGCTCTGTCATCGAACCCCAGTAGGCATAATCAGAAAGATTTTCACTGTCCGTATTGACTGTTATCTTATTGACAATATCCTCGGCGCCCATGACGTCTTCGTACACGTAACTCCCAACCCATTTTCCATTTTTCCACTTTTTTTTGTAGACTGGAATTGTGCTCTCCGTGAAAATAAAATTGGAACTACCGTATACGGCGCGTTTCCCGGGTTCTAGACGGTGGACGTTCCCAATGGTTGTCCAGTCCCTCTCGAACAAAGTCCCCTGCGACGTATCCTGATGGTATTTCGCCAGAATATACTTGCTTGCTATTTTCGTGTATCTACCCATCTATGTTCAACTGTTTTTGAGGGTTTCAATTGGTAGACTTGTGTCGAACCTGTCTGTTGTATCCTGTTTTAACTCGGCAACACTAGAGCCAGTGTAACTATCTTTGATCGTTGAGAACTCATCCTGATGATACGGCTCGCCTTCAAAATTGTACGTTGTGACGCGCCCGTTGTCCAGATTTCTAACCTGTTCACCCTCAAGCATGATGCTAATGGTTTCTATGTCATGATCCACCATGTTAATCTCGAGTGCAACAGGATCAAACTTCGTGTTGACTAATGCAATCTCTTGGTTCGGTATTCCAATAAAGGGTTTGGCGTTGGCTTTGAACGAAGGGGCTGTTGAAGGCGTAACCGTGACAAACGACAACGAACTGCTGTTGTTAAAACGGTATTGGTGTGAGCTAACAACCTCACAAAGGTTCGAACTAGTCACAATTCTGTAGTAGCTTTGTCTTTTTCCGCTCTCATAATAGTCAATCCTATAACCCGTCAAGTTGTCGTCCGTGAACAATGCTCTTCCGTTCGTCAACGAATCGGTGTCTATGACGAGCCCACGTATATCCGGATACGCCAACAAAGTTCCAACGTCTTTAATTTGACACTTGATTTCCTTAGGTTTGATATATACAGTATAAAACCCTTTGCTTCCGAAAACGGTTGCCGGGAGTTTCAAGTTGTACATACCAGGCAGCCTCGTATCCGTAAGGGTACTGTCGTCTATCACGGAAGGTGAGAACACCTGGTTACTGTCAAGCTTCTTCCATGTGACATATTCCTCTTCCTCGCTGTTTCTATAAGGTTTGTAGTTGTAGAAAATGTCGACATCGTCAGCCGTAACGACTGAAGGCTTTACTATACCGTATGTGCTGCTGCTTGGCATTTATTTTTTTGTTCTCTTTTATTATTTTGATGTTTTACCACCCGATTTCAAATATCGTTTACGTGTCGTACAATAAATATCCTATGCACTAACTTTGAGAAAGACGGAAGAATCCACCGTTCTGGTAGTTAACCATATCCTCCATGGTGTGTATTTCACCCAAACGGATGTGTCTGTCAAAAGACGCTCCGTTTCCTCTATCAATTGAAATGTCGGACTTAACTTTCGGCTGGAACCACAATCCATTCATCCAGTCCTCACGAACGGTAGCCGAGTGAATCATGTTGCCGTTTGCTTCAAACGACGCTATGCCAGAGCCCTCGACGGAAACACTACCGTCAATAGCAACAACAGGAATCGTCTCGAACGGGAACTTCTCGTACATGTAGTCATCCATGACTTCCTCGTTACCATCAACATATGCGTTAAAACGTGAACCCAGACTGCGTATAGAATCCCCAACACATCTGTGCGTTTCAGTAAACAACACACCGTCTCCAGAATCCTCGTCAAGCCTAAAATTAGTATAATATCTTATTACGTTACCATCTATGTCTGATTCTGAATAATCCGCGTCAGCTATCAAATGCCCCCCAATTACATATTTAAACGTGATTGTGTTGTCATTGTTATCGAATGTTATTGAAGTAATGGTGTTTCCATAGGCATGTAAATCGTAACATGTCCCAGTAAAATCTTCACTGTCGCTAACAATGTTACCAAGGCTGTCAGTTTCAATCACTTTACCACTGATTTTGCCAACCTTGTAATACCACAGCCAATCTTCCCCAACTCCAGGTTCCTCAACGTTTCCGAAACCGTCAATATACTCCCTGTAGCCTCTTAGTGTAACAAGTTTCGAATTGGTTGTTTCAGCTATTGCGTTCTCGTTTCCATCCGTGGCGACATACTGTCCATCATCATCATTCCATGCAAATATGTTGCCATTAAAGCTTATATAGTCGTGTATGCGATATGAAGGTATGTAATCCATATCCACAAAATACTTTAGCTTATCGCCATCAAGGTTTTCGCTATCGTACCATTCGTCGTGGTTTTCAAGTTCGGACAGTAAAACGAAATGTTGGCTGTCGAACACGTATCTCTCACTCTCATAATCCCATACACCCGTTGAATATTCCCTAACGTTTATCACATGATATACTTGTGTTTCTTCATCCCACCTATACCATTGCGAATCAGCAACAATAAAATCCGTTACACGTTCATCTGGAACCCCAGCGAACTCCGAAACATATGTAATGTTCGAGTTCGAAACAAGAAGATATCCATCTCCGTCCAAAATGAAAGTGCCTTTGACATAAACCCCATCCACCTCTACAACCTTCCTTATGTATTGGTAGTTGTTCTCACTTCCGGGTATCAACCTGTCCAGCTTGCAAATATATGTCCTACCATCATACGTCAACAAATCACCATCATAATACCTGTTTCCTGGTGTAAAAACGTTTTCGAAAACCGTCTCCAGTCCAACAACCGCCGTATGTTTCAACAACATGAGATTGATGCCGAGCCTTAACGGGAATTCCTTGTTATCTGCCCTACACTTGTAATAGTCAGCAATATCGTAAGCCTTCTGAACCATTTGACCCAACCAGTTCCTCATATTGTCACCACCCATTCTCTCGTATTTCTCAGCTTTTTCTGCCAACGTCTTGCTTTCCTTGCCGTTTGCTAGATAATAAGTTTGGTAATGATTATACGCACTTCTTAGCGTGTCGTATTTTGATTTCAACGATTTGACTTGCGAAAGGTACACAAATTCAGGCACTTCTGGGTATTTCTCGACGTCTTCGAGATTCAACAAAAACCTGTCCACGACGACAAGCCCCACACCCCTTTCAACAAACTGTATGAAAGAATTTGTTTCACCAACTATATCCTTGTATTTGTAATAACTGTTTATTATAGTCCTATATGAATAAGTTTTGCAAGGTTTAATAATGTCAACCCTCTCATAATATCGATACTCCCCATATTTTGAATAATACTGGTATATGGTTGTCGCGCCGCAAACAAGTGGATTTCCGTTGTAATCAGTCAACGGTATTTTAATGAACTCTGGACTATCGTCTTCAACATTTTCAGGCAATTCATCCAGTTCCTCAGCTTCAGGAATATCCTCGTCAGTCGGCACATATGCGTACCAAACCGCTTTCCTTAAATAAGACACCCCACTAACCGAAAAACGCTGTGTTAAATCACCGTACAAGCCAACCGTATTACCATCGTTCCATTGATATACCTCTGGTATCTGGTTTAAAAGAACTGGCATGTAACTGGTTAACCTTACGCCAGCCGGTATTTTCATGTTATCGACAATTCTCCCGTAGCTACCGTTCGGGGCGTCTGTGGCAAGGTGCGTTTCCGTGGTTCCATCTGGATTCCATTCAATATAAGGAAACAACGCCGGAATGCGACACTTGAACTCCTCCAGACTTACTTCTATTTGTTGGGCTTCCATCATTCAAAATTTATTTTTGGTTCATAAAGGTTTAACTCCAGTTCGTCTGGCGTGGCATCCCCATACGAACTCAAACCATAAGTATCTGGGTCAAGGTAATAAACATGCTGACGGTTATCACTGTCATACACATATTTAAAATGTATGTAAGAGTACTTTTCGTTAGCCCTGATTCCCCAACCGTTTGGTACATTGTTTGTCCATTTGTTAAATATATCCACAAATGTGAATATTGCGTTATCCGTCGAATTGTCCATGTATGGCATTGTCATTGGAACCACCCTACCATAACCAGCGTGGTTGAAATCCACCCTCATGTAGATATCCGAAGGTAATGCACCGTTGTCATTGTCTGCCCACAAATAAAGATAAAACCCTTCCGAAGACGCATCTGACAACCTGTCAGACACCACTATTTGTGATGACAACCTAAATTGTTCAACTTCTTCTATACCAACATCATGTCCATTATTGTCAAACGTTGGTTCTGTGTTTACCTTCAAATCATCATATAACACGTTGGAACTCGTGCCTGAGATTACGTAGCGTTTTTTACGGTTGGCTCCTCTCATCATTTTAGTGAACAATTTTCCGCTATCCATAAAAACAGTGGAGTAACACAAAAGGTTCTGGTTGGCACGGTTTGGTGAATCATAAAACGACAATCTTAAAAACGATTTTTTTAACCTTGACTTCTGGTACTTTATATCTGCATTGTTGAAACCCAGGTAGCACAACAAATCAGATTGCCTGCCTCCATCAACTGTTATATCAACACTATTGTCGACATAAGAGAAAAACTTGGTTTGGTCATTATCATACACAGTACCATCAATATAGCTATCGTTTCCAGCGTGCATTCCATTCCACAAGCCGTCGGTTTTTACAATCCAGCCTTCTTCATCCCTCTCCCTGAAATGAAGGTTGAATTTTATCTTGTGTATTGGCTTGTATGACACCAAACCGTTTTTATCTTCAACCTTGAAAACCGGATGATATACCAGTTTCTCCATCTCCACCGAATTGTTCTTGGATGCTTCGAATTGTTTCCTCACGAATTTCTCGTTTATGTTTTGCTCCTGATACGTGTTGTTGCCCGTTGAAAGTGACAAAGGTACAAGAACTGACGCCAACGGAATTGTGACGTATATTTCCACGTCGTTTACATTCTGGTATTTATAACCCAAACGCTTTGCCGTAACACCAATCAAAGTACTGTCGTTACATTGTTTGTCATAAAGCAGCCATTTGTCACAATTGCTGCCACGCGACATCATTACATAAACTTCCTGTAAATCCTCCGTGTTGACTGGATACTCTACCCCATTATCCAGAATGAACACCTCTCCAGTCGAGCCACGTGAAATATTCACGTGTATTTTAAGATGCATTTCGTCCGTGAAACACGCCGTTTCTGGAATTTCACTCACTTCAACATAATTATCCAATACAGCATCACCGTTGTCCACAAACCCGACAAACTTGTATTCGTCGTTACCGAAAACCGAGCACAAAAACTCTTCTATACCCTCAGCATTTGCATCATATCGCCATTTAAGTTCCATGTCACTGACATACTGACAATTCTCAAAACAGATATCAGAACCATTAACATTTTCACCGTTTGGATAATTCACCGTAAACGATATTTCATGTGTTTCCCAACTCCTGAAATAATGCCACTCAAGAAATGAAAAATGTACAAACAAAACATTTGCCTCAACCTCCATCCAAACAGAATCCAATTTCAATTCATGGTATTTATCTGCAATGAACGAGAACGTCTTGAGAATGTTGTCAGACTGAATAACTGTCATTTCATCTGATTCAGCCACGGGATATCGCTCACCAAACTCATCCTCCCTGTCAATGATATTTGTAACAGAAAGCGCTTCGTTCGGATATATGGTGATATCCGACGTATGCTCTACACGCACCTCAACTTTTTGAGTGTCTGCGTAATATTCGTGTGTCGAAACAGAGAACAAATCCAATGCCTTTGTGTTGTCATTGAGCGTTCCAGTCCTTAATTGATACTCTAGTAACATTTTATCTCCATTTCTGTCTTGTATTTGTTATTCGGCGTAGGAAGCACCTTGCCTTCAATATCACCACCCTTTCCAACATAAAGCCCGTTTATACCATCGGGATCCTGTCTCCTAAGGAAAACATTCGCAACCGCATCCACATAGAACGCGTTGTTAGAAAACGGATGCCTATAGGAGTCCAAATCAGAAAGCTCTGCCGGGTTGATGACGTTTCTCCACATGAAAAGGTTTTCTCCCACACGACTTGCATAATACGGTATTTTCTCGTTTTGCACCCTGAGTTTCATGCTACCATCCCTGACACCCTCACAAATGTCAATCCAGTTCACATACGGCACACCGTTTCTTTCAACATCATCCTTACTAGGTGGAACCATAGCAAAACTGTAGTTGTCAAACACCTCGGAAACCGTCATTTGACTCCAATTTTCTCCATCACACAGATAGAGAACCGTATTAAACCCCACCCCATGCATTGTCATTGTTGCCACTTTTATATATATGGCGTCTGACTGTATCGGACGGCAGTCCCCGATTCTGAGAGTCCTATGTGAGCCTTGTTCGACGTTTTCAGAGTATCTCAACAACGGTATCCTGGTATGCGGCTTGTAATAGTAACCTTCTTTTCTCCTTACAGTCAAATCATGTTCCTCATCAACAACAAGTTCAAACTCATCAGCCACCTCATTTTGTCTTAACCATTTTTTGTATGTTCTTACAAGAAACGGCTTTGTCCTATTCTCATCCGTTGGATCATAATCATCATATAATAATTCATCATACGAGAAATCAAAATCTTCATATTCTCCGTCTCTCCCAATTTCACGTTGTGCTGTGTTGAACCTGAAACAAGCGTCGGACAACACTGTCTCGGTACATCTGACAGGATTGTATTCAACAACGTCTCCGTAGAAAACGTCATCTGTTTCCGTAATTTCTTTAGCTTCACGACTCGAATCCCAGTCTTCAACCGAAAACGGCTGTAAACCAAGAGCCTCATCATTGCTGTCCCGATATATTGAGGTAACTGAAGACATGTAGCCTTTCAATTCACGTGTCCTGCTCTCCCTGTCGTAAACGTCATCCGCATCCAAATATTCAAAACCCGTTGTTAAACTACCAAAACATCTGGAATATTCGACTTCATCACCGTTTGACAATCTGTCAGTCTCACCACCCATGTTATCATACCACGTTCTGTAACCCTTGTTTCTTTTCACAATGGTAGAATAAATCTCCGTCACAGGACGTCCGAGATTGTCTGTTAGGTTCGTAATGTCAATGTTATCAAGGAACGTAACCTGCGCAACGTCATCACCGTAGAGCGTTTTGGAAAATGCCAATCTGTAAGTCTCGGAATCGAACTCAAGCATATTACCATCGTCATCTGTGGCGTTCCTCGAAAGAAAATCATTTAATTTATCAACATTGGATGATACCCCATCGGGCAACGGCTCCTCTGAGAATTTGAAATTCGGAAGTTTCTTGAACTCTCTTATATAATATTGACAATCTATGTTATTAACGACTTTCACAAAACGCCACTGCCACAAAGGCCTGTCAATGAAACCGTTAATCAAATCGTCTATCTCTCCGCTTCTTTGTGTGTAATTCTTTTGAGCAACGCTATAATAATCATACGTTTTGACGCGTATTTGTTCTTTTACCTGTTCGTCTGGAACATCCGTAAAAGTATTCCAATCACCATATTCCACCTCTGGGTTGTAGACAGTCTCAACGTACTCACCAGCATTTTCATCCCAACTCATGTATGTGTAACCTTTGTTCCAAACTCTAATATCTGGATAAGTGGGATATAGCGGATTAACCGTCTTTGGCATATTGTCAAACGTCGCATTACTATCATATTCTGGTAAAGAAGATGCAGTTTCATAATAATAAACCGTTAACACCGTACTACCAGAAACTGTCGGGACATCAGTAATCTCATGTGACACGCCGTACGATGGGCTGGAACCTCCTTGATTATAAAAAACACCCATTTTTCCAGCAAAAACGTCATTCAACAACGTTTTAGTCGTTATACCGAAAAAATGTTCCGTGTTATTTCCGTCGGAATCACCAAGATAGTCAACAGTATACTCTCTTGGAAGCCTATTGTAAGTTTTTCCACTATTGGTTGAAAGGTATATCGCAACTTTATCGTTCAAGGTCAAGCCGTGTTTAGTGAACGTCCTAAACAACATGGTTTCCCGGTTGCTCGACGTTTTCGTTCTCCAAACCCTCATAATCGCCAAAGCATTAACATCATTGTCAGCATTGTCATTCGTTCCGAAGATTTTTACATTTTTGACTATATTGTGCTCATAAAAATTGCGCCAAGGGTATGTCAAAAAAACATCCCAATTTTTCTCATAACGTTGTCTGAAAGAATTGTATTTCGGGACAAACGAATAACGTGTCCTGTCAGGGAACATGTCAACAAACCCACAATTCTCTACATTATTCAACGTGCGTGAAAATTCATGCTCGGAATTGATATTCGTCTTGGAATCGTTCTTGTCAGTAAGAGATGTGGAATTAACAAACCCGTACCACCCGTTCTCTACCATCAAATTGACTTCAGAAGACGAACCGTCTATGAAAGACAGGACGTTACTGTGCTCGTACATGTGCATCTTTATCCTCGTGTTGTTCTCAATGTCGCTTTTTGAGAATCTGGGTAAAAATGTTATGACATTCCCCTCCTTTGTTCGCAAATAATCCCTAAGCGTGTTAAAATTCTTCCTTTCACTTTCAGGAATGTTCAAATATGGTAAAACCGGACGAAACGACAAACTCCTCAACGTATGATTGTTGAATATGTCATAGCCCGGAAGATATGTGTATCCAAGAGGTTTCTCCGGGCTCGAGTATTCCGTGTTCGTCACCATATAATTACGGTACAAACCAGACGTTTTTCCGTACACTTCGTACGGCTCTGGATTGCTCGTTGACGATACTGGCTGTGCATCCGATACAGGTATGCATTTTTGAGAACCCTCATCCTTAACAATCTCAGTGCATACATTATATAAGACGTTTGTACAATAAGGCTTTATGGTAAGAGTTATTCTGTACCGCTGACACACCGCGTATTCCTCCCTGTAAACCTCATACAAGTCGACAACACTCTTCACATCCATTCTCACGAGCGGTTTAGATGTGTTCTCTATTTGCAATGGCAGCGTGTTTGTCTCGTTGCGGGCACCACGGCGTTTCTTTTTTCCTATTAAGAGTCTACTATTGTCCATGTGTTAAATAAACCAAAACAATGTTTGAAATCATTAGTTGTATCAAATTGTATCATTTCCCTAACAAGCCCTGTCACATCAGTTAAAAATGCTTTATTATTTTTTATTCTATTCATTAAATCTTGTATCATCACTACAGGATATTGCTGTTGGAAATTTTCTAACTCAATTTTTGCGTACATAATGGAATTATTAAGTTGATCATGATATGTTGATGTATAGCCGCCATTGACAATATAATGCTTAAAGGATTCATCATTCTCCATAAAATCAAGAGTAAAAGTATATTTCCTTAAATAATAAAACCCCTTTTCCAATGTTGAAAAACCATTTGAATTTTGTTTAATCAAACCAATGTTTAATGCCATTATTAACTTATGATTTATTCGTGTTAAACCTGTTGAAATTTCCATTGGGTCCAAATCATAATCAAGATAAACACAAAATTCTAACGGTGTCAAGTCATATGTTTTTGAAACCGTTCGGCGTTGCCCGTCTTTGGATATCCTTACAGTATATACTGTTGTTATTGGATATATTCTATAATTTCCATACGTAATTACATTATTTGTTCTTTCAAACACATTGCCGTTGATATTGTATGAATACAAAAGTGTACTATTACCATTCAAATTAACATAACAATTGTAATTGTTAACTTCATTGTTTTCATCAAAATTAAAATGTCTATCATTAAAATTCATTCTGCCATAATAAACTTCTTCGTTTGGAGAAGGTAAACCCTTTAAATATGGGTTCTCAAAAACTAAGCATTTTTTACCATCGTTTGTTAAATTGTGCATTTCAACTTTTTTCTGGTATATTGGATTGTCTTTACCATCATAGAACGTATAACACCACCCTTCATTGAATCTTGCATCAACTCGATAACCATAATTAAAATCTGAAATATCAAAATATGTCACCGTCGGTGGTGTTACTTCATCATATAATGGTATTACCACTTCATTATTTTTCATATCAGTAATTCTGAATATGTTGTTATCCCCAAATATAGTAAAATGATTAACAGTACCGTCGTTATCTGTAAATTCAAAAGCAGTTTCTATCATTGAATTCAATATATTATCGTTGTAATCGGATTGTGAACCATCTGCAAATTCATAGTCAATATAATTTGAATTATCAACAATATCACTGTACATCAATCTTACAACTGGAATTGAAGATTCTAAAACATTGCCGTTTTCATCAGTTGTCAGTGTAACAATTTTCACATTTTCATCACTCGTGTTGCCACTGATGTTTTGTGTTGCAAAAACTGTTTCTGGATATAAAGAATTGATTAAATCAGTGTAAATATAATTTACATCACCCCCACAAACGAAACCAGCAAAAATTCCACGCAAAAATATCTTGGTTGCCATACCTTGTGGAATCGTGCCGGTGGTTTCGTTATAATATGGTACATTATAAATCGGGCTCCATAAATTATAAACAACTTTTAAACGTTTCTCAAGCATGTGAACCCCAAACATGTCCTGTGATACTACCTGAATATCACCAGACAAACCATCATTGTTGTTCTCGTTTTCACCTATTGCTACCGGTAAGGTTTCTTTAATGCCATTTTCTATCCCAACCAGATACGGTTTCTTGTAATTCGTAGCGTCTATTGGTGTGAAACTATAGTTGCCTAACGTCTGTAAAGATAGATCGGCTGAATGATAAGCGAACGCACCTTCATATAAAACCACACCAGTGAGTGTCGACACGTTTATGCCACTCAGACTGTTCTCCACCAAACCATTGTCAAGTTCCACATACTCCGTAGACGTCCCACTATCCGTATCCGGCGAATAATATATACGCGTGTTCACAGGCCTTTCATACGTCAACGAATCCACGTCCAAACTATATGAAGTTTCTGTGGACGTCATTACGAACGCCTGTTTCATGGATTCCACGAACTGCATTCTTCGCTCCGTAACCTCGTTAAGTTTGATTATGTAGTCGTTTTTAGTGTCCAAATCACTGTAATCATAATACAGTTCCGTTGTTATTTGGTTGACTGTGTGTCCATCAACCAAAAACGGTTCGTATCCCCCAGCCCCTTCGTTTAGTTCATCATTCCAAACATAGAACACATAATCATCCGAGTTTTCGTCCACCCTAACAAGTATGAACGCGACACCGCTCTGTCTTTCATTAGGAACAACATCAAACCTGTCGATTGTTGTTAAAGCCTCACTTGGATTGAAAACGTATTCACCAACCCAATTGTACGGCGTGCCGGCTTGCTCGTAGTTATTTGTCAGTTTATCCTCCGTATCTCGAATATAACTTTCAAAATCACCATCATTTTCTGTTTCTTCCGTTAGCAAATCTAACAACTCCAAACCATCAATGTTATCGATATCCATCCAACCGTGGAAATTATCAGTGAAATATTCATCAGGTTGATAGTTTTCAGGAAACACTTCTCCGTTTTCAAAATGCCAACCAGGTTTGAAATTCTTGATTATCTCGTAATCAACACCGTTTATTATCATTTTGAATGGAATGGGTTCTGGAACTGTTACTGTTGTGTTTATCTTGTTTCGTGTTGGGTAATACCTACCGTCTTTATCACAAATCATGGTAACTGTCACTCGATATTTCTTACCACCCAACGGTACACCAAAACGAAACTCATACCTACCGTCTTCGGTTTTATACTCAGAATCATCCCCTATCGGGGTATCTGGATACTGAGGACAATCGTAACCATACGGACAATACGGTGGAATATTTTCAAAACACTGGTTCATCAGTGTGTGATCATAGTTTATAACAGCAGGTGGTGTCAGTTCCGGACTACCAGCTTGATGTACCTCCATCCATGAACCATTATACGATGTCGTTGTTTCTGGCTCCACATTGTCCCTGTTTCCACCTCTATCAGCCCCACCCATGCTGGCTGGAACTATCACTACCCCAGTGTTGCCTGTTTCGAATAAGGGTTCAACTTCAATCCTGTAATCTACGAGCTGACTACCATCTTGGCTTATATCTGAAACTTTAATAAAGCCACCTATCGGCGTTCTATCTGACATGTTCTCACCTGTGTTACCTCCCAAACGTGCTGTGTTGTTTAGAACATCACCACCAGAAACATATTCACCCAATTCTTCATTTTTAACCCTAAACGCGTTCCTGTTCACGGTAGCCCGTATGGAAGGCTTCGTGAAATCAATATACTGCCTAACTTCCTCACCGTTTGCGTCAACTATCGTCAATCTGTAGTTTCCGTTCAACAATGCGTATGGCGTACCATCTTCACCCTTCATTTGCACAAACCCGTCACTTTCAAAATCATTCTCAGTATCATCACCTGAGCCGTTTTTAGGTTTGACTGAAAAATAAATTCTAGGTTCGTCAACGTGCTCGATATGAACGTCATACGTCGTGTCACCTGACATGTTATCAATGTAAACGTCATACGGAGCATCCATGTACGTCGCGTCAATCTTCAACCAACCGTTTCCAGGTTGGAAATGCCCGTTGTTGGTGACTTCCGAACACCAATCATTAGCATCGAATTCCACAGTAAGCACGGGATGTTCACCGTCGGTGTCCCGGCACTCACTATAATAACGCGTCCTGAACTTGTCAATAGCCGTGTTACCAGGATTCAAACCAAAATAGAAATAGAACGAGTTCTCATACTTCGGGAACCTTCCGTTGTTTAAACTGTACGGATATGAATACAGACTGTTCTTCCTTATACTGTCATAGTACTGTATGAGCTCGTCCTCCCTGTTCCTGCCATACCTGAACCTCAGATACGCCTCACTGCTCTCCTCAGCCACATAGTTGTTGTTCTGTGGTGACGGAAGCCTATACGCTGCTTGATACGCCATTATATGCCTTAACGTACCATCGAAATTCTCCGGATAGAGGTACATGAAATCATAGACTGGGAAACCGTTCTTCGGGTTTATCTTTGTCCTCAAGTTGTTCCCGTTCATCGTGGCGAACATTGCCCTGCCGTCCCTGTCATACAGTTCGTCGTATGATATGAAGCCGTCTGGCGCCATGTGTTCGTAAGGCCATTCACCGTCTTTGTTTAATTCCTCCACATTATAAACCGGATTCTCCTGTGTCTCGTCCAACGAAACGCCGTATTCACATACACGCGACAGGTTTACACACGATTTCGGCTTCGTATACGCCGACCAGCACGTGAGCCCGTAGAACAATCCACCGTAATCGGGTTTTTCAGCCTTGGTTGGATATATGTATTCCTTACCCGTTAACCCATCTATTTCGTTATAGAAATCTTCTATGAATCTCCCAGTAACTTGATCTTTACCATAATTACCCCAGTCAGCACCCGTCTTGTCTGTGAAAATACTGTCTGGATTAACTGAATTGGACACGTCTATGTCTTCTTCCTGATCAGCCAACCCTTCGTCTCCGAAATGCATCTCGCCATTCATGTTGTTAGCTGAATCTGAATCAACAGCCCTATCCTCGAATTTTATTTTTGTCTCATCACTGTCATAGTCCATGAGAACCAAATCCGGTGGCATGTTGTATGTCGTACCCTCAAGCTTCTTGAAAAACTGCGGCACACCTTCAGCATCACAATCGTTCAAGCTTCCCAATAACACTATATCAGTCGCGAACAACATCTTCACGTCGCCTTTCCCATTTGCGTCATACTGACTCTTGAGGTATGTGTTGTCGTATTCAACCGACTTATAATAATATACGGTGTCGCCTCTAAGTGTCTCAATAGGTATAATCAATCCCTTTGAGAGATTAATAAAACTAACCGTTTTCTTGTGACACTTGTAACCATAACAATTAGCTTCGCTCAACTGATTTCTAACTGTTATCAGTGTACCTCCGTTTATTTCGCCCTGAGGCAACGGTTTTATACTCTTTTTACCATCAATTTCTTTTTTCTGCGCACACGTTTGACATAATGACAAACCATCAGCAAATTTACTAGAAGTTCCGTCACACCACTTATCCTTGGCACTCAACGGTATGAGATTGAAAAAAATACGCTTTTTACTCCTGACTTTCCGATACCAGAGCGGCGCGTACAAAACACCGTTTATCCAGTCATTGTTGAAATTGAACGACGTACACTCTTGATCTTGAGCTAACTGGTTTTCAACGCAATTGAAAAGTCTACGTAAATTGAAATCATAATTATCAGCTGAGGTTGAAGGAAAATCATATGAATCACCACAATCGTCTACAGTGTATGAATAAGTACTGTCTGTCATCAACTTTCTCCATAAATCACTACCTGTTGGTATGTATGTTGGCGTAGTGAAATTACCGTCATCACAGAAATTTTCAAGCTTTATTACCATTTTTTCACACGCTTCAAGAAGTATTTTTGCCATGTGTGTATAACCACACCCACCATCAAAAATATCAAAAACCGCTACAGGCCAAAGAACCGGATTTAAAATAACACCTAGTTTAAACAATGGATTGCTATCAATATAAAGCATTACTGAAGCTAGTTCATAGAAAATCCACCCAATAAAGCCTAATACAGTATTTATTGAATACACCAAAAGACAAAGCAACGTCATCAACGTACACAGGAACCTGTACGTAAACGTCAGCCTGACAAAAAGGTTGTTGAACGGGAACGGGTTGTGTCCTCCGGAATGGTTGACGTTTTTGATACCAGTATGTACCCTTCTCCGCATTGCCTTGGCTTTCTGCAACCTTGGAATGTAACTCTTGACTGTATATACCTTGTTCCAGAACAAGTCACGGTAGCTCTCCTCCTTCGTAAACGTTCCGAATTCATAGTCAGCCTCGTGTGTCTTCTTGAAATGCGGGTAGTCGTCATTCAACTTAGGATTGTTCGGAACCAGAAAACGCGCACGCTTCCTGGCAGTCTCGTCGGTTTCCGTCTCGTTCATGCTAATACGGAACCTCACACGAGCCCTTGTAGGAATACCCTTGCTCGGATCGTCAGTCGGAACCATGTTTCCGAACTCATCAGTCATGACATAGTCCAAATTCATGGGAATCTGGTAACACCACACACCGTCCCCATCAATAAGGTTGTTGCTCTTGATTGCGAACTCCTCAACCTTTCCGTCGAACGTCTTGCGAATCATCTCAATCTTTCCCTCGCCGGCAACCAACTCAGACATCTTTCCAATCTCGTCGTCTGGCACACACCTCTGAGATATAGCCCTGTCACCTGTGTCACTAACCATGCTTCCCATGAAGACACAAGTGGGTTCGAACGTATAGTCAATGTTGATATCGCACCTCGTAATGACACCGTTCGTCTCATCAACCGTCGTATCACCCCAGAACGGATAAACCGTAACAACACTGTCCTGTGAAAATATTTGGGGGAGATTGTTCAAGTTCTTGCTCTTCTTGAACTTGTTCGGGCTGTCGAACATGTCCGCATTGTACCCCTTGTACATCATGTCCCTAGGACGCTGACTCAATACACCAATGTCAGACAAGTCCAAATCCACGTGAACCGTCTGGGTACCAACTGGAACACCGTATATGAAATAATCACCACCAGCGTTTGTAACCGCCGTGTATTTGTAATACTTCTCGAAAACCTGAATCAACCCGTCATTGTCCAACATGTACTCCTTACCATACATGGAACCCACATCCTGATGACACTCCTCGTCCAAATGCCTGGGAAGCAGATTGTACCTCACACCCTCACCGTCCTTCGACATGGTAGACGTATAATGATACAACACACCATTGTCCTCAACCAACGAATTCCTGTCATACGGTATGAAAACCGAAACCTTCGCATTGGGAATACCAAACCCACCGTTAGCCAACACACGCCCAACAACCACACCGTATCCAGCGGCAGGCATCTTGTAGAAATTCTTCTGACTAATCTCAAGCGACAGAACGTCAACCGTATCGAACGTCTGACTCAAATTGACGTTTACCGATGGCGGAGCGTCGTTTCCGACAGCCGTCCGAATCCTGTATGTCTCCCTATTCTTTCCCATTGTGTTTCAGTACTTTCTTTAAATCAATCGTCACACCTTTACCGAACGCCGCGGAAAAAACGACGTATACAACGGCGAACGGCAATGCAATTATAACTATAACCGAAATCAAAATTCCGAGAACAACACGCAACACAACAGCAAACACCTTCCTTAAGCCAGTTAACGGCTCAAGGACGCGCCTCCCATCATCCGAATGTTTCTTCACACCACTATACGTGTCTTCCTTACAATTACAACCCATATACTAAATCCCTTGTTTTTCAACCCTTAATGTACAAAAAAGGCACCTAGTTTCCAAGGTGCCTGCTCCAAAAAAATCAAACAAAAAAAGAATGCATTATCTAACTTTAACGTTCACTCTTATGTCACCACTGTCAGGGTACCTGATTTCGAACATACTTCCAAAATCAGAGAACAATATTTTATCTGTAGACAACAAGTCAATCCTTTTCACGTCATTACCGTACCTGTCGTCATCTATCAACGGTTGGGTAATCTCTGTGTCTGAGTAACCCTCACCCGTCTTGTTGTAGCATCTCAACTCAATGAGGTTGACAACGCCATCCAACTTTGATATATCTTTTTCCAAATCGCCGACGAATATGTCCTCACCCATCTGATGACGGCGTATGTCCATATAGTTTTTCACAAGTTCAATCACCCTCTTGCTAACCTCACCCTTGTCATAGTCAGCGCCGACGAACAAATCCACATCGAATGAAAGGTTTACAACTCTTCCGGAACGTATCTCCACAAAATCGTTCACCATACGGTACTTCGACAGATACACCTTCATGTTGTTGGCAACCGTCTCGGACAATGCACTCGACAAACGCCCCATGTAATCCAGTCCCAACGAGTAAACGACAATCTTGTTGTTTTCCTCAGAGACGCCACACCTGAACGGAAGCCCGTATTTCGCTGGCATTGCAAGGAGTCTCGCATAGTAGTCTCCCACGGTTACACACCGGTTCTGTGCTGAGGAAATGTATTTTATCATGTTCCTAACCTCCTCGTCACTCGGAGCGTCTTTTCCTCCATACGACGGAGACGGGTTCGTAACCCTGATAGAACTCCTCACACTGCTCTTCTTAGCAACATCGTCACTGTCACTACAGTTACCAGGAATGTACACCGACATGGACAACGGTGACTTAACGGTTCCCTCACCCACATTGGACATTTCACCCCCACCCACACGGTACAACACATACATTGTCGTGTTGGGCTCAGGCAAAACACCCATATAGTCATTGGCGTTCATCCTTGACATGATGTACTTCGTGTATTCACGGGCGTTCTCGGGTATCTCTCCGTATACGTTCCTCAACCCACTGCCAAACGTTATTTTAAGGTTTCCGTTGTCTGTGAATTCAGTCACGAATTTGTTCTTCAAACGCTTCCACAACCCCTGACAGGCGACTCTCAAAGGTGTGACATGTGACTCACCACCGTCAGCCTCAACAAGAGCGTCAACCGTTTCCCAAATCGGAGAGTAATATTTAACGTACGCCCTGTTGTCCACGTCGCTTGTCACAATGCTGCACTCAGTCTCGGCATATCCAAAACGGTACTGATCAACAAGGTTCTCAACCTCGAAGAAACGCAACGTCGGACGCCCCTTCATATCCTCGTAACTCTCTCTATCCACATAGAAATCCGCAATGTTCGGATCGTCACTCAACGATTTTCCCTGCTTCAAGATAATACTCTCCACACCAAGAATGTCGTTGTCCTGAATATTCACGGAAAAGAACGGATACACATCAGAAGGTGTTATATAACGTTTGTACACCTTGCTCTGCCCAGCGGACGCAATCGAAAGCTTCTTGTACCTGTACCCAACGATGCTTCCGTTCGAGTTGCGTATAGGGTTCATCACACGGTTTGAAATGCCGTTGGAATCGAACTGCTCCTTGAAATCCACGTCTTCCGTGAGCTCGAACACCACCTTGCCGTCCGTGAAAAGGCTGCCACGACGTATAATCGGGCAATAACTCTCGTCCGGCAACGCCTGGTTGAAATCACTGTTCGGAACCTGAGACGTATTGACTGGAATGTCACAGCTCAACTCCAACTCCACAATGGCGCTCTTCGGACCAGGAATCTTCACTCCGAGACTCCTAGCAATCGTCAAAAGCGAATTACGCTGCGAAGCCGTGTCAATGTCCGTCTCCTGATACGCCCTGTCAATGTTGTACATCAACGTGTCGTAAATGTCCGAATTCACGTCAATCATCCACTGCCCTATCGAGGCGTCGTTCAACGAAGCGTATATGTTCCCGTAGTACGTCCTCGTGATGTCTATGAGCGAGTTGCGTATCTCGTCATAGTTCCTTACAGTATATTGTAACCTGTTCTCACTCATCGTTTTCTTATAGTACTATATGAATATCTTAAAGCTTTGTAATAGTCTGGTACTCCCTGTTCACGCCGTCCTGCCTAACAGTGTACTTTATCCTCGCATACAACTCTTTCCCGTCATCACTCTCCGCAATCTCCACGTCAGTCACACTGCAATCTGGAACGTACCTGGAAACGGCATTCCGAATCTCATGTTTCACGTCTCCCCAAGTCTGGTTGTCGTTTGGGTTGAATATGTACTGGATAAGCTCCGTACCGAACTCGGGATCACGAAGCCTCTGCCCCTTCGGAGTGAACAACACATGCATCATCTCCGACGTCACACACCCCACAAGGTCGTCCGACGTGTCGAACAACGAACCGTCCCCGCTTTTAATGGTGATAGGGAACGAAATACCGTATCTCTGTCTTCTAGCCATACGTATATAAATATGAGGTTTTGGAAAACGGAAAACAAAAACGGGAGCACCTTGAACGGAACTATATACCAGTTGACATAAAAAATGGGCGGTTCAAAAAAGCCGCCCTTATGTTGAATGCCTTGAATGTTGTCACATTTGATAAAATAAAAGTAGTTAGATGTGCTGTTTAATCATAATCACCATATTCAAACAAATATGCGATTTTTTCAAAATTTTGTTTAACGTATGCGATTGCCGCATCACTATCATTTTTAAATCTTTTAAAATCAATCCATCCTTGTTTTCCATCTAATAACCCACTTCTATCTTCAGGTGTATCCATTCCATAGTCAACATCTGGTAATACCCATATTTCATCAACAGGTAATAACCAACTCATTTTTCCACCATGTTCTATATATAACAAATATCCTATTTCTCTACCTTTGTAACTTATAACTTGTCTGTGTGTGTTTCTATTTGTCATATGCGAAGGTCCAAAAGTGAAATCATCATCTACATTATCTTTATATTGCCCATGTTCAGTCTCACCTATTTCATTCAAAACTTTTTTCACTGCTTCCGTAACTATTTTTTTTACAAAGTTATTGAATTGATTTTCGTTCAATTTTATCGTTTGTTTCTTGTTCATTTATCAACAATTTTCTTATAAATAGTCAGATAAACAAAAAAAGTCATCCTTCGTTAGACTGACTTTGTGTCAACTGGTATATAATTCCATTATAAAAAGATGCTATCTAAGTTTATAGAAACGAGGAGTCCAATCTTCCAGTCCAAACGTCCCGTCCTCCAAAGCGTCCACCTTGTAAAAACGCTGATTGGTGGTTTTACAATCCAACGCACCGTACTGCTCGTCATACGGGCCAAACTTCACGTAATCCAACACGTCGTAGTTTTCAGGAAACAAATCGGTTGACTCCCAATAATCCCTCGTGCGCCCAGTGTACCAACACGTCTTCAACCCGAACTCCTCGTGCACCAGAAAAGCCAAGTCGAGAACCTCGTCAGGAGAAGCGTCGCCACCCATGAACGCAACACAAGTGATACCTGAGTTCTGATTGATTAAACGCTCCAGTTCGAAAGACGTCAACGGAGTGCCGATATCATCCCATAAATACTTGGAGTGACAGGACGGACAGCGGTTGGGACAATTCGAAATGTTTATTGCTAAAGTGACTTCGTCGGGCACCTCAGCGAAAACTACTAATGTTTCAGTGTATTTTAGCATCGTATTTATTTTGGTAATTATATACACGTTGGCACAAATATAACCGTACTTATTTAATATGACTCGGCGAGAAGTCCCCTTCGTTTACGTGGGGGATGAATCGCCGTTATTTCAAAAATAATTTTCTTGATATTTATTATCAAAGATAATAAATATGCGACGAGCGTGCAAATACGAAATCTACCCGAACA
>JAEIGA010002091.1_pt1 | contig 31838 bp, 55 predicted proteins | sample 9270691 | NCBI WGS metagenome assembly JAEIGA01 (sample SAMN17057246, study PRJNA624740) | gut metagenome | biome: biome; isolation source: fecal sample | host: Bos grunniens | place: China: Xizang | collected 2019
GTCGTAAAAATAACGTTTTGAAATTTTCAAAATGGTAGGGGGAGTCATTCCTGTTCCCTAATCATGGCCAACGTTCTCAAATAATCTGCATCAAGCTCGCCTGCATCTGCTTTTTTGTGACATCTCTGGCACAAACAAATTAAATTTTCATTCTCGAGCAAGAGCTCTGGATATTCAGTAAGCTTTTCAATGTGATGAACTTCAAGATTCTCATAGATGAATCTGCCATTGTCTCGACACACCTCACAAAGGTTGTTGGCCTTTTCCCTTATCTCAATGGATTTTGCTTTCCAATCTGCTTTTTTTCTTAGCTTTCTTTCATCTCCACCCTTGAACACTTTGCCTTTTGTGCAAATATAATTTCTTGGATGAATCTTTCCACACCTTGAGCATGATTTAAACATTCAGCACCTGCCCAACAAATATTTTGTTTTTGTCCTTGATGCCATTCTTTCTGGCCAGGTCATCCACTGTTGTGTGATACATGAGAGCAATCTTGCTCAATGTATCACCTTTTTTGACTGTATAGGTTTGAGCTTTTGGAGCACTTTCTGATTGAGCTTTTTGTGGCTTTGCATTTGGGTTTAATGACTCTGAAACCTCACTAAATCCATTGAGCCCCAACCTCTTAATTGCCTTTGGAAAATCTATGTAACAGATATCAGAATCCACCGTCTTGCCACCAACCTTTGCACTGTCGGTATATTGCCACATGTCGAATGCAGAAAATGAAACCTGTGGCTTTTGGTTGGCTCCAACTGACCATCTGGCAACCCATTTGGTTATTTTATCGATTCTTGAGACATCTATCTTGTTACCAAACCAAGATAATGAGCTGTAAACTCCTGCATAATACTTTTTTGATTCAAGGAAATCACAAAAGCCTAATATTGCATCTGTGACCCCTTTTTTGTCGTTGGCCTGCCATCGGATTTCCTCAACGTCTATGTAAATTGGCATCTCAAACTGCTTGCCTTTGAGACAATTTTCATGCAAAAATCTTGCCTCATCCTCACCCTCTGCATAGTTTTTGGCACATGAGTAGTGATAACAGCCAACTAGCAAGCCAACTTTTTTGGCCTGCGCATAGAAATTTTCAAAGCATGTATCTTTTGACTTTCTTCTTTCAGCTCCATAGCCTGTCACAGAGCCTCTCAAGATAACAAAGTCATAACCTGCTTTTTTGACATCACCAAGCTTGAGTCCTGCGTTATGTTTTGAAATGTCAATCCCTTTCATAGACTCCACCTCACATCATTTGCCAATAACGTTCTTGAATCCAGAGAAAAGACCGCAAGCAGACAGTCCAAGAGCAATTCCAAGCACAATGCCATTGAGCAATCCTTGTCCTTGTGCTATGCCATAAACAAAAATTCCACTTGTAAGACCAAGAGCAAGGTCAACAAGTGGAATCCATCTCTTTTCAATTCCCAAATCTTTGATTAATTCAGCAAGACCGATGATGAGAGCCACCTGCACAACGGGTGTCAAAAGATATGCGATGATTTGTCCAACGTCCATGTAAATACCCCCCCTAATCTGAATCACAATTCTACAATTCAAACTATACACGGATTTTTCTCGCATTTTCTCGCATCTTTTATCCAAACCATTCTCTTGGAGTCTTATATCTGAATGCACAACCCTTATGATTTAGCCTAAATCGGTCATTTTGATGCCTCCAAAATCAAGCTTGGTTTGTTATCAAGCCTGGATGTCCCAAAATCATAGGTCACAGTGCCTGTGAGGTTTAATGTGTCGTTGATTGTGTCAACCTTGACCTCTGCATAGTCTGGATAAGCTGATAAAATATCCTTTAATTCTTTTATAGTCATTTTTTCACTCCTTTTAGTGTATTCTAACTAAACATCCATTGAGAGCGTGTGCAACTTGAATTGAACCAGATTCACTAAAATCTGGGATTGTTTGGTTTTCACTTCTCACCATAACCCAATCATCGGCCATGATACTAGATTCAAAATCCTAATCCTCTCTGTAACATGATGTATATAAAAATTCATAAGTTTCTATGCCATATATAAATGCATGAATAACATGATATACAAGACATTTTGACACTTTTTGCCATTCAATGACTCTTTCAAGGATTTTTGCAGGCACTTCAGCAAATCCTCCTGCATCAGAACAATACAACTTGTTATTCTCTTTAAATTCATCAATCACTGAGCTTGGTAGACCAAGAGCAATCATCCTTGAGCAGGATTCCACTTTCATCGCATCTTGATTCATTCTTGAGTGTCCTCCAAAATAAAAATTTTTTTAACTCTCGACTCATCTCCATGCTTATATCTAAAAGCTCCTGCAAGTGCCATGACTCTGCAATCATTGCAAATATCATTTATATCTTTGACAAGGTCATCAAAATCCTTGTCAAAATCAAGTGTTGCAGTAATCAGAGAGGCTGCCAATTCACCAAATCTGTTATGTCTTTCCTCATCATTTGGTTCTGCTCTGTCTATATATTCAATTATCTTAATCAAAAGATTTTCTGCTCTGTCTTTGACTTTTTCGCTCTCAGTCATTGCCATTGTAATTCTCCTTAAACCACTGTCTCTTTTCGCATCTGCAACATCTCATGCCTCCATCATTGTCATCACATTCAAGTGGACAGCACTCTGTGTCTGGCTTAACACCAAACACCTGCTCAAATTTCTCTGCATTAGTCATGTTTTGTTCCTCCTCTAATAACCATTTTGTCAAACCATTGGCCTAATTCATCTTCACAATCTGGACACAGGTCAACTGTTCTCTGGTATCTGCTTTTTTCTCGGAAACTCTAGATAGTTTAAATAATTGGTCTTTCCGTCTTTCATAAAGAGCTCCACATCTGTCACATTGAGTCGCTAACATGTTTTACCTCCTTATTTCCTTTTGAATCTTGTCTAAAATCCGATATATCTGCGATTCTGAATAATTTAATGATTTAGCTATTGCATAAGGCCTTTTATTGTCAACGTACCGCAAGCAATAAATCAAATCTAGCTTGTCTTTGGATGCCCTCAACTCTTTTTCCTTGAGCTTGAGCAATCTTTCCCTGTCCTCAAGCAATTGTCTGGCCTCTGCAAGTCTCTCATCAATTTTGTCCTCCTCTTTGGCAATCAGATATTCATCAAATCCATTCTCTCTGAGCTTTCCACCCTCAATCTGCAATTTGTCATATTTGATTGCGTTTGGTTGTGTCCTGGTAAAGAGGTTTTCTTTTTCTGTCAGAATCTCATTGTATTTTGCTTGAATCTCAATATATTTTTGCTTAAAAATGTCATACTCAGTAAAAACTCCCCCCATGCATCATCTCCCCCTCTTATTGCCTATCAATGCAAGAGCTACCAACGTCACGCATATCATTGCAGTTATTATCACCGGTGTTTCCATACTCTTTCACCCCCTTTTCATAGCAATCCTCACAAATCTAACCTCTGTCTTGTCCAGAAAATACCATCGGAGCATTATTGCATCCGCAAACAGGACAAAGGTCACAATTAAACCCATATATCATCACTTTTTTCTCTCTTTTTGGTTATGTTTCAATGGTTCTGGTGATGGACTTTTGCCTCTATTCATCCAACTATCATAATGAGAATGTTCAATGTGACCCACTAAAGCGTCCTCATTATTAACTCTATCATTTTCATTCTTTTGCTTAACTTGATAATCTTTATATTTTGTGCAGTTCGAATGGCAAAGAAATTTTCTGTCTGTGCAATTTTTGCATGGTGGTTTAATATATCTGAATTGCATGTTTCACCCCCCTATTACTTTTGGTTTTGGCTTGTTTTCTTCAAACTGCGAACACACAATTTTAGCAGTAAAAAATGGATGTGAGATTTTGATATCTATCTCCTCATACTTGTTTCTTGCCTCACAAACATTTTTGTGAATGCATCTGTCACATGGTTTTTCTTTAGGCAACATAACTCTTGACCCCCTTATATTTATAATTTTCCCTGCATATGTCGCAGGATTGCATGTCCATCTGCCATAGTTACTCCTTTAATATTTGATTAATCTTGCACATATCACTAAAGCTATTACTTGCGTCTTTATTCCATGCATTAACTATCTGCTCAATCTGTTCCAATTTCCTCACGCAATCTTCAAATTGATTATGTTTTTGTCCTATAGCTTGTAAAATATCATCTGTTAGAACTTCAAAAGTATGTATTGGAGTTAACAATCCATATATTTTTTTTATTTGAAACTCTGTAATTCTCAATAACTAAACTAGTGCCATTTAAACCTTTGAGAACATATACTTTTACTATTTTATTTTCCATAGTCATTTCTTACCCCTAAATTTAAAATTTTCCTTGCAATTGTATTTCCCAGAGGCAATCATCACAGACATATACATGAAAATATTCAACTGTGGCTTCTTTAGCTCTAGCCACTGTGACTCTTGTTGAGTGGATATTCTTGCAACCCTCACATTGACATAAACCTAACAACCATTTGATTGTTTTAAATTTGCTCATGACAATCAATTTTTCACCTCCCTCACGTGGATCACATGAGATTTTCTAAATCCATAATAAACACCATTGTCTAATAAAACGTGATACCTATATGGCAATAAACCATTGCTATGGTCAAAAGCATCTTGCCATGTAAGAATGCCTGTTTTCTCTGTTTTATCCCGAAATGTCACAGTCACTTTTTTACCAAGCAATGCATCAAGCTTTTCATCCCTTTTTGAATTTTTCATGCAAATCCCCCCTCAATTTTCACTAATCTATAAAATCCTCAATTGACATCTGTCCTGCCAATTGGTCATCCTCAATAATTGTATCAACTTCTTTGCGCACTGAGATTTTCATGGGTTGTTCCGGAGGATAACAATTAATCTCTAAATCAAAGTCATTATGAGTTAAAAGGTCTCCATGGTATAGTGAAATCCATCTTGGCAGATAATCGCAAACATTCAGGTCAAGAATATTTTCCGGAGTTCTTCTTGGATCAACACATATAACTTTCATGGGCATTTTTTGATAAAATCGGGATATATCATAAAACTCTCCCTCTTTTAGCTTATAATCTTGTCTGTCAAAAGACATTATCTCTTTAAACTCTGCACAAAATTCGTTTTTATAAATCTTAGCATCTGGTCCAATCCTAAAGCCTTGAATCCATTGACCATTTCCTTTTTCACGGATAACAATCTCGATATTTCTTAAAAAAGGTGCACACTCAATCAAATCTCTAACTGTCATTTGCGATTCCCCTTTCTATTACGTTTCACAACATTGGACCTCATAATCTCATCCATAGTCCTAAGCATCACAATGACCTCCTCAAAATCAAGATCACCTTGACTTTGTATAAACTTTATAAGCGAATAAATTGACACCATCACCCCCATGTCATTCATGTTTCCATCTACATGTGTGACTCCCTTTTCTACAAACAAATGCATTTCTCCATAGCTTGAATCAAGTCTCTTTTGTATTTCTTGCTTTAATTTTTCATCCATCTTTTTTCTCCTAAACCTTTAATCTAACCAGGTGTTATCCAGGTAATAAAATCCAAACACTGCCAAAATTATCAATATGCTCCAGGCAAACCAAAAAATGATAATGCCATCCCCATCTGTTAAATTTGCCCTAACAGACTCAATTGTTAGATTTTTATAAAACTTAGTATTATCTGCAATTGTGTTGTCATGAACTGTTGTGTAAATGGTCCCAATGCATTCTGGAGCAGAACCATAATAGACAAATCTGGTATCACTATCATCGTAAATGGTCTTAATGTATTCTGAGTTTGAATAGCCTATTTTTTGGACATCAAACTCAATTCCCAAAAAACTAATCTTTGTGCATTGCAATGACTCTGAATCTGCCCAATCCCATGAGTAATATACTTCTGTGGTATAATATTTATTTCCCTTAGAATCCTCATGCTCCACTTCTCTTTCATGCCTTGTGTATTCCTCTCGCACTCTTTCGATTTCATAATATTTGCCACCAATTTCCGGGAAAGTAACAGGGTCCAAGGCTTTGAGCTGTCCATAAGCAAATACATTTCCAACATCAGTTTTGAGGCCATAATCAAAGAGTTCTGGAGAATCAATTTGAATTGCTTGATTGTATTCTCTTTGCTTATCTGCTATGCTTTCGCTAATTTTTTCTGAAATCATAAAACCAAAAGCCATCATAAAAGCTACAATCACAACACTGCCAATTAACTCTCTTTTTGTTATTTCAAAATCTATAAATTCAAAGACTACCGTGTCATGGTCTGGCTTAATTAAAGAACTGCATTGCCTCATTGTCTGTTTTATCCGTTTTGTAATATTCATAGCTCACAACCTCATATCCGATTAGGCTTAAACATTGCCTGTTAGGAAATTTTTTTACATACCTGTTGTAATTTTTGACTGACGCATTATAGGCCTGCTTGTATTGGGCAAGTAGATTTTCAGTGGTTGCGATTTCTTTCATGAACTGTTTGTAATTGTCCTGGCTTTTCAATTCTGGATAAGCCTCTGCAACTGCATTGATTTGTGCAACAACCTGCTCACTCTCCTGCTCTGAAATGTTTGAACCTCTGGCCTCAATCACCTTTGTCAATGTCTCATACTCATGAGAATCATATTGCTTGACGCATTCAGCAAGCTCTGTGAGCACGTTGAATCTCCTTTGTAGCTGTGTGTCAATGTCACTCTGTGTTGTGTTCACACTCTCCTCCAGAGCAATTGCTCTATTGCCAAAATGCTGTGGAATGAATACACATAACAGGACAATTGCTAAAACTGCAACGATTGATATTATTAGTGTTTTATAATTTTTCATCTTTCCCCTCCGTCAATTCTCTGTATAGTCTCTTGGCTTTGTCATTCCAAAATGTATTGATGACATACATTTCATCGTTGCATTTTCTTGCAACAACCAGACATGGACTTGACTGAATGTGCTCATTGTATGCAACTATGATTCTGTCCTCAATGTTCATGTTGCTCCTCACTTTCTCTTGAATCCCTCTGGTAATGGTCTCCAGGCAAGCAAATCATCTGGTCCCTCATAATCTTCAAACACAAAATACTCTGTATGGTAGAATGTCTTTTCGACATCTCCAGAGCTTGTGGTCACAAGAACCTCTTGTCCATCATCTGGGAGCTCACAATCGTACATCCAGATGATGTCTTGATGTTGATAGCTTAACTTTTCGTCATAGGTTAATGGTCTGGTCTTAATCTCAATCCAACCATCGTCATCAACTATCTCCTGCAGCTCCTCAAAATGTTTACAAATAACACCTATCCCAAGACCTGCGCCAAATGGGATGCATGAATCTTGAAACTTGAATGACTCTTGTTGAATGTCAGTGTTGATATTATTAAACCATTTGTCCAAAGCCTGCTCTTTTAATTTATTTATCATCCTGCTCCTCCATGTCTTTAAATTCTTCATAAGGGATTGCAATCGAGTCTGTAATATCCTCATAGAGCTTGAATGTAAAAGGATTATGCATATCCGTCTCAACCACAATGCCAAAGAGCAATGTGGGGTCATTAGGATAGGCTAGTTGATGTATAAAAAATGGTCTGAACTCTTTAAAAACCTCAAATCCCAAAACCCACTTGTATTTGTTTTCATCAAAATCCCTGTCCTTGAGAGTCCTCAAGGTATGATAAATAGCATTTGCTTTTTCTATGTCTGTCATCCTGTGCCTCCTGTCATTTTCTTTTCTAAGGCATCAAAGTCTGTGTTCTGCCTTTGTGAGAAATTGTTGAACTGATTAGTTTTTTTGGACCCAAATGATTGATTGTTATTTGCCAAATCTTTTTTTATCCAATTGCGAATTGTCAAATAATGGTTTTTATATATCTTGCCTGTGTTCTCAATGTATTCATCAAGCTGTTGAATTTCATAATCAACTTTTTCATTTCCAAATGTCTCACGCAATTTTGTCAAATCGTTATCTGCTAATAAAACATGTTTAAATTCACCATATTTATGACGAACTATATTATTTTCTTTATCTTTAGATAAAGAATAATTCTTATTCTTTATCTTATTCTGTTGCGTGACGTCACGTGACTTGTCACGTGACACACTATCTTTGCACTCTAAAAGTGCCATTTTTTGTCTTTCTCTTTGCTTTTGCTTTCTGATTCTGTTTTGCTCCCTAACTTTTTCCATTCCATCGGTTTGTTGATATTTCTCCCAATTGGAAATCATCACAATATCATCAATAATCTCAATCATTTGAAATTTTACAAATGTCTGGAGTGCAAGCCTCACAGTGTTTATTGGTCTATTAAATTCTTTTGCCATCATTTCATCTGTGTAAGGAATTTCTTTTGTTAAATAGAGCAATCCATTATCATTGATTGTTCCTGCAAGACATAAGAGTTTAAGCCATATAACAAGCAATGTGTCTGCCTCTGGCAGAGTTTCAATCTGTTTGATTTTCCTGTTGTCAAACATGTCCGTCATGACTTTAATCCATTTTATGTCAGTCATTTTCATATCCCCTTTTAATTAGTTAAATGGCAATTCCTCATCTATTCCATCAGGAATGCTCATGAATCCATCAGCATCCGGTTGAGGTTGTGGCTCTGGAGCTCCTGCATCCTTTCTTGAATCTGCAAAGTCAAATCTTTCAGCTATGCAGTCGTTGGTGTAGTATTTTTTGCCATCTTTTTCAAACGAACCAGTTTGCCATCTACCCTCAACAAGGATTTGCTGACCTTTTCTGAAATACTTTTCCGCAAATTCAGCATTTTTCCCAAAAGCGACAATGTTGATGAAATCTGCACTCTGCTCTCCCTCTTTTTTGTATGCTCTGTTTACTGCAAGAGAGAACTTTGCAACTGCTTTGGCCTCTGTGCCTGCTGAGTATCTAATTTCTGGGTCTCGTGTGAGTCTGCCCAACAATATGACTTTATTCATCCTCATCCTCCACTAATGTGCCTCGTTTCAAAGACATCTCAAGAACAAAAGGCTCATCATCCTTTTTTAATTCAAATTTATATTTCACTTGGTCTGCATCAAATGTGTGCAGGTTTTCAACCATTGCCTCAAATGCATCCTTTATCTCTCTCATTTCATTTCCTCCATTTCATCACTCATCCTTGTCCTCCTCAAATTCCCATGTCATAACGTTGAATCTGTATTTCTTTCCATCGCAGGAGAACTCCGGATGTGTTGTGAACTTGCACTCATTCTGGCAAGCTGTTTTCCTGCAATCTGCATTTTTTGATGGGTCACACTTGTAAAATGTCGTGCCCCTGTTCATTGGAAAAATCTCATCATTTATCATCTAAGTCCTCTTTTTTCTCCCAATTTTCAAAAGTTGCAATCTCTAATAAAAACAACATATTTTCTGCAACTGTTTTGATTGTCTCATTTGGACTCATCTTATTTTCAATGGCATAGGATGCAATCAATGAAATCACCTGCGTCAGTAATTCACCATCCTTTGAGATTGGTATAGATTCTGTTTTCCCATCTGGTTTTAAATCATCCCTACGGTCATTGATTGCCTCTTTGAGTGTTCGACAATAAACATCAACATCAATGTGCGCTTTTTCTAGCACATCCATTGCAATTTGTATTGATAATGCTGTTAAATCAAATCCTCTGCCAGATAGCTCAACCTCGCTATTGCCTGTCACATCTATTATTTTTGCATTGATCTCTGCGGGCTCAATGCCCCTCAACTTTTCATAATCGTCAAAATTCATTTTTTCTTTCTCCTTTTATAGCCTTTGCCCTTATATGCGCAAATCTGGCCATATGTCTTTGGGCTCATATTTTTCAAAAGTTTTTGCCACTGCTTTCCGGTGAACTTTCTTGGTGTTTCATACATTTTTCTAAATCCTCCCTAATGGCAGCAACATTCAGATAGCCTTGCATCTCACACCATCCAAGTAATGTGGTAGGCATGAACTCAATCCGTTTGTCCCTGCAATAGTCTTTGAACATCTTCACAAGCATTGTCCTCTCAGAGAGGCTTGTTGTAATTTTCCCCATCATTTGTCCCCTTTTCCTGTGCATGAATACTTAATAATTTATTTCCACCGTCCCTGTGCGCCCAAATTCTAAATCTGAGCCACTTTAGAGCACTTAGGCATACATTTATCCATCTTGAAAAAATAGACCCCTTGTTAGCTGAATTTGAGCCTCTCAAGGTTGTGTCTTTTTTGTGAATCTGATGTCCTTGTATATAATCTGGTTGTCTCCAGGGAACTATGTCCCAAAATGTCAGACAGGTCATTGAAATTGCCACCATCACTCATGTAAATTTGCGCAAACAAATGCCTAAAGCTATGAGCATGTACCTTTTTCTTTTTCACTTTGGCCAATCCTGCAAGCTTTTTCATTCTTCTCCAGATGGTTACATCTGAGACCATATTTCCATCATTGACAGGTGACGGAAAAAGAAATCCCTTTTTGATGCCCTGCTCTTTGGCATATTTTTTCAAGTCCCTGCGCAAGTCTTGTCTCATGATGATTTTTCTTTCTTTGCCTTTGTTGGTGACATCAATGTAATAATCATCAAGATTTTCGACGGTGAAAAATTTCAGCTCACCAACTCTGATTCCGGTCATAACTAGGATTTTCATGATGTTATATGTCTGAAAATCCCCAATTTCCTTGGCTTTTCGCATCATTTTTTTATACTCTGCGATGGTAATTATTTCCTCGTTTGACTGTCTCCTCTGGACACGGAAAATCTTGACTGTGCAGTCTTGATGACCAAGCCACTTGAGAAATTTGTCCACCACAACAATGTTGTGATTTCTGGTGGACGTTGCTCCAAGCTCTTTGGTCAGATATTCCTTGAAATCCATCACAAGCTCTTTGGAAATCTCACAATCCTCCGGGATCCAATCAATGAATCTCTGGACTATTGGCCTATAATTGCGCAAGGTGCCATCTGCAAGCTCCTGCATCTTTAGCTCCTTAATCCAGACATCAATTTGGGCATTCAGCTCCTCTTTTGTCATAAGCCTCCCCCTATTCAGTTTTTTATATGTGAATGAAAAATGAGATCATCAAGATTTGACGTTAGAAATCTCTTTTTCATAACTATCCCCACCATTCAGTCTGTCTAATATTTCGTAGACAACTGGAAACTGCTCTTTCTTGATGACGATACCGCTTATATCATCAAGCACAGTCCCATCTTTCAATACATGTTTGACCATACCTTATTCGCTCCATTGGAATAATTCAGCTATATCTATGTTTTCGCATTTGAGTGCCTTGCGAACTGCAAGAGCCTCTGGCAAAGTCCAAACAATTCTATTGCTCATCTTTCCAGAGAGAGTGCCCTGCGATTTTTTGAGCACCTTAGCAAGCTCTCCTCTGCTCATGTTTTGTCTTGCAATCTCTGCATTTAGATTTCTGTACATGTTGCCTCCTAAATTATTTTTTATACCAATTTAGAACAATCAAGTATTTTTGATGTTCATAAATCCCATTGTATCAATTTTTTTTTATAGAGCAAGTCATATCATAAATTATGGTTTAGTTTTGTTAATTATGTATAAAAAGAGAATTGTTTAAGTTGAGAGTATAATTTGTTTAATATAATATTTTTTAGTAGCAATAAAAAATATTCATTTTAATTTACATTATAGAGCGAACAATTTAACACAATTTGAGAGGTAAAAATGACCATAGAGGAATCTTTGAGGGCATATATTTTGGAAAAATATTGCTCAATGAATAATTTTTGTAATGAAATTGGATTGTTGCCTCAAACAATGTCAGCGATATTCAAAAGAGGCATCAAGACCTGTTCTTCTGGAAATCTTTTCAAAATTTGTGATGAATTAGATATTTCAATCGACAGTCTGAAAGATGGACGCATTGAACCAAGAATGGAATTCGGAAAATTTAAAGTCAATGTTGATTATCTGGTTGATTTTTTAGATTCACATTGTATTTTGGAGACAAATGATAAACCTTTAAATCAAAGAGATTTAGCAAGATTTTGCAGTTACTTGGATTTTTCGTGTGAGCTGATGAAACATGCTCAAAAAGGTGAGCATGTATATCCATACATGGCTAATGTGCCAAGTATTGAGGATGTCAATGACATAAGTGAAAGTGAGTTAAAAAATTGAGAGTAGGTTGTTATGTGCGTGTTTCCACCCAGGAGCAAGCAAAAGAGGGTTACTCAATCCCAGAGCAGACAGACAGACTCAAGAGCTATTGCTCTGCAATGGGATGGGATGTTTTTAAAGTATATACGGATGCAGGCTTTTCTGGAGCTAACACAAACAGACCTGCATTGCAGGAGCTCATGAGGGACGTTGAGAGCCATTTCATTGAAAAGGTAGTGGTCTACAAGCTCGACAGACTTTCACGCTCCCAGAAAGACACTCTGCACCTCATTGAGGACGTGATTTTGAGCAACGGATGTGATTTTGTCTCTATGAATGAGAATTTTGATACCTCCACACCATTTGGCAAAGCCATGATTGGCATTCTGGCCGTATTTGCCCAACTTGAGAGAGAGCAAATTAAAGAGAGAATGCAGATGGGCAAGGATGCAAGAGCTAAACAAGGTCTATTTCATGGATCTGCAAATAATCCAATAGGCTATGACTATGTGGATGGCCTGCTCAAGCCAAATCCCTTTGAAAGAGTCATGATAAAAAAAATATTTGATATGTATTCAAAAGGCTATGGCTATAGTCAAATTGCTGATGCTTTAAATGATGCAGGCCTATACCATCATGAGACATCCATCTGGCACAGAAAAGTGGTGAGGCATGTCATCAGCTCCAAGGTCTACATTGGAATGATTCCACACAGAGGGCAATGGCTTGAGGGCAGTCATGAGCCACTCATCTCCAGGGAGCTCTGGGACAGATGTGAGGCTCTAAGACTTCAAAAAGCAGATAATCCTGTGAGAAATCGAGGAGCATCATCATCCTACCTGTCTGGACTGCTCACCTGCGCTCACTGTGGTGGCAAATATGCCAAATTGAGCAAAAAGAGACAGCTCAAGTCCGGACCCATGAATTACACCACTTATATCTGCAACTCAAGGAGCAAGAGGACTCCAGAGCTTGTGATTGACCCACATTGTAAAAATAAGATTTGGAAAATGGATGAGCTCGATAAACTAATTTTCGATGAAATTGAGAAATTGGCAGTTGATGAGGACTATTTTGACCAGACTGCATCATCTGGAGAGGTCAAGAGCCAATCAAAAAAGCCTTATGAGGAGAAAATTGCTCAACTAGACAATCAAATCTCAAAATTGATGGATTTATATTCGATTGGTGATGTGCCTCTGGACATTTTACAAGAAAAAATTGTAAATCTGCATCAGCAGAGAGAAAAAATACAAGAAATGATAGCGCGTGACAACGCAGAGCGGGGCAAATCCTTATCAAAACCCGTTGCCTTAGAAAAAGTACGTTCATTCAAAAACATTGTCTCAAATGGCGAATTTGAGGATATAAAGACCATACTTGATTTTTTAATTGATAAAATTGAATTAGACAATGAAAATGTGACCATCTTTTGGAATTTCTAAGATGGTCACATTTTGACTCATAGTGTGGACACTGTTTTAACTGTAGGTACATTATGAGGCAAAGGAGAGCCATTTGTTTGTGGCTCTCCTTTTTAATTGAAAAAAGACCCTCTCTGAAGGTACAGGACCAGAGAGGGCATACTAGAGGGATATTTATGAAAAAACATAGAGAGAATCAAAGTTTTCCATCGAGCTTGAGCTTTTCAACCCTGCGCTCAATGTAGGAGTTGCCTCCAATTTTCAAATAATGCTGATATTCCTCCCAGAATCTTTCTCTCTCAACCTCTGAGAGCTGATTTCCATGCTCAAAATCTCCAAGGCATCTGGAAAGATAATTTTTGCATGATTCCATGTCAACTTGATTCACTTTTATGCTCAAGTCATCCATGGACTCTTGAAATGGCTTAAATTCATCGGAGATTATACTTTTAAGCCATTTTCTAATGTTATTGTAAAAATATGCCATGCCCCCAAAGAATCCCGCAAGGAAACTGAGAGCAATTGCAATGTCTTTCAAAGTTATATTTTCAATCATTATGGCTCCATGTTCCGCATACATGCAAATTAATGTTGAGAGATGAGCTCTGGGAATTAGATACAAGGCCAATTGAGACAGAGCTTGTCTGTTCTTGCACATTGGATGTCCAGGTGACAACTGAACCTGCGACCTGTGCTGTTGCTTTTGCTCCTGTCACATTAAATGGCAGGTTGATGCTCTGGGATGCCTTGTAAAAATTGGTTACAAGGCTTGTCCAGGTAATTCCTGTGAGTGATATCGTTGCATCAAGCTCGCAGAATCCGTTTTTATACTTGATATAATGCCATTCACCACTTGTTCCCTCATCAACAATTGCATCTGCAATCTCTTGACCTGCAAGCTTTAGTGAGCCATCTACTCCAATTATATTGATAAACGGTCCAATGATGCCTGTGGTTGAATAGCTCACTCCAGAGCTGTCAATCTTGATGACATTGGTTGCATTTTCCTTTGGGATGGTATCGAGAACAAGCATTTCATTGCCATAATAAGCAACATATGAATCACTTAATGTTGCAATAATTGCATCTGCTGATTGCATGGCTACATCTTCAACCTGTCTAATTTGCGTTGATATGTTACCCATCAGATTGGAGAGCTTTGGCTTAAAATTACCAAATTCAAGCTCTGTATATTTGCCCAGGATGCAGTCATAGTCAAAAGAAATGACATTTGTGGAGATATCAATCCCAAGTTTTTCATCAATAACCTCAATTGAATCTCCGACATCTGTGATATTTTCAATATTGGCTTTTAAGGTGTAGTTGACTTTTGGAACACAATTCTCCTGCAAATATTCGGTTGCCTGCGCTCTCAAATCATCAACTAAGGCCTGCTTATAGGCCTGTTCATCAATAACTCCCTCAGAATCTGCATAATCATTTTCGTTTATACTTTGCTCAAAATTCACTGATTTAGTGAATGGCAAAGGATAAGAGACAGATGCCTCCAGATAGATATCTGCAAATGGATCTAGCGCATTTAAAAGGATTCCATCTCTGCCAACAGGCAAAAGCTTTGTCACCACATCTGTCCAATCCTCCTGGCACGAAATCTCTTTTAAATTTTTTGCGTATCTGATGACAACACCATTGTCACTGCCAATTGTTTGTCTGATTGCTATGGAAAAATTGTCTCTAACAAGGTGACCTCCCCATCTTTCCAATATTGTGAAAATGGCATCATGCCATGATTTTCTGACACATCGATATGAATTTAATGTGCTTATGTCAGAAACGACTGTAAACGGATTCGCAGGCTCTGTGGCCTCAGACAAATGAGTCAGAGCTTGTTGACACGTTTTATCTTGCACATAAGAGTCCACAATCAGATAATTTTTTGAATCATAAAAAACATGATAGGCTTTGGTGATAATTCTGGACCTTGTTTTTTGAGGATTTGTGATTCTGAATGCTTGAGCACCTTGAGGCAGGTCAACGACAATGATGTTGCCCTCGTTCATGTATTGAACATACTCAAGGCCACATTCAAAATCCAAGTAGAATGCTCCATTGTCCTCTTTGTGGACTTTCGCTTTGAGAGGTCGGAGAATAACATCTCCATTGTTATTAAAAATTGTGTCTGTTTGGCCAAAAAGTCTTATCATTTTTTTCACCTCAATTTCCGGCTTTGACGGATATGAGAGTAACAGCTCATAGCTTGAATTTCACGAAACAAGAAACTAATATGATTAACTCATGGCTTGAGATTAATCCATTTTTCTATAAACAATTCATTAAAAAGCTTATCCATGCTTTTAATTGTATTATAGGCATTTTTCTTTAAAGCATAACCTCTCCATGATTGGTAGGAGGTTTGTGCATCTTTATAGGTCAAAAGGCCATCATCAACCATTTTGGCCAATTTCTTTAATTTTTGACGCTGCTTTGTCACGTTTAGCCTGGTAATCATCTTGATGACCTTACCTGTCTTTGTGACTTTAAAATCAGTTTTTAAAAATGTAAATCTGTGGGTTATTTTGCAAATGTAAGTTTTATTTTCGTTTAGAGTTAAATTTACCTTTTGGACTTCACTTTTTACTATTTTTAAAATCCTTTTTGCATCATTTTTGTCATTGCAGAAAATGATAAAATCATCCATATATCTCACATACTGCTTTCTATACTTGCAAGAAATCACATGGTCGAACTCGTTCAGGTAGCTAACTGCCAAAATTTGACATACCTGAGAGCCAAGTCCAAGTCCTTTTGATCCAAAAGGGTCAACCATTTCATGAATCAGATTAATAGTTCTTATATCATCAATTTTCTTTTCAAGCATTTCAAATATTTTCTGATGATCTAGTGAATCAAAATATGAATGAAAATCTCCTAAGATGATATAGGCATCATCACCATATCTTATATAATGCTTTCTAAGCATCTGTGTGACTCTATCAATTGCAAATATTGTGCCTTTTCCTTTGAGAGATGCTCCGTTGTCATAAATTAGATCATGAGAAAGCAAAGGCACTAATATGTTTTCACACAAAGCTTTCTGAACAATTCTATCTCTGATGTAAACGCTTTTGATGTGCCTGTGTTTGCCTCTTTCAAGCAAATCAAATTCTATGAATGGACGTTGTTTGTACTTACCTGTTAGCACTTCTTGAGAAAGCTTTAAATTATTTGCAAATAGTTTGCCCTCATACTTTTGAATTGATTCTTTCCAAGAGACTCCCTTTTTGCATTTATAAAAAGCTTTGTTCAACTGCTCAAACGAAAAAGCCTCGTCAAAAGGCAAAACCTCTGGAATGGTCTTGCCTTTTCTTTTGGCTTTTCTGTTGTTACGTCTTTTCAAATGTCTTTCTGCACTTGTCATTTTTACAATCCATGTATAGCTTGATATAGAGAGTCATATAAGCTACATAGCCAATTAACATGAAACATCCTAAGACTCATCAGATGCCATGCAAAAAGCGTACATTAACAGGCATCATGGATTCAATTCACGCAAAATGCGATGGTTGCATGTTCCTTATAGAGTTGACAATGTTATTCACTCCTAAAGAGTTACTAAGTCGTGCCGTAGGCCTATAATCAGAGCGGAACCCCATTAGTGTTGGACGCGTTGTTGTTGTTGAAACCGCCACCGGTGTTGACATTCCAGAAGTTGTTGGAGTTGTTGGAATTAGGCGAACCCAACCACCAATTGGACGCAGATATAACATGCAGCCTATAAAAACTTTTCAAACTGCTTGGTATCTGACTTAATCCAGGCAGTTATCAAAGCTTTTATTGAATTAGCAAGTACGGCCAACTTTTCTACATCCTTGTATGAAACATTTATGAGGATGTCAGAATAAGTATCAAGTAAATTCAAAAATAACGCGCATTCATAAAGAGCATCATTCTGGTGAGTGCGTCTTTTGATTAGATCATCCTTGCATTTGGGAAAAATATTGTTTGCGCAAAATGTGCAGCTTACTATCTTGTTGGCCGAATCATAGAGCGATTTTCCGATAAAATATCTGTGCTTTTTAGGCACCTTATTTTCATTCATTATGATGAAATAGGTCTCTTTCAATAGCTCTTTTGATTTGTTTATAACATCGAGAGGAGATTGTGTCCTATTTCTCTTATATACATTACTCATAAATTTTTCTCTATGCGCACCTAAAGGTGCGCGATTGCTAGATTAACCGATTCTGAAGCAGAGCGGAACCCCATAAGTGTTGGACGCGTAGGTGCCGCCGAAACCGCCACCGGTGTCGACACGCCAGAAGGCGTTGGAGGTGTAGGAATTAGGCGAACCCAACCACCAAGTGGACGCAGATGATTCACCATTTACCATCTTAATCTTAGAATCTAAGATGTATGGCTTGTTGTTATTTACATTTTCGCCCTCAACATATTGAGCGGAACCTCCTGCAATTTCATAATATGTTGGCAACCAGAGGTTGTCTGAGCTCGTAACCATAGATGATGACCATGATGAGCTATAACTTCCTGCCTGATATGAATGAGACTTTGCTGTGATTACGCTCTTTAAATCTGATGGGAGCAATGGATAAATTGTACTATTTAGAGTGGTTTTAATTTCAGATGATGGAAAACCGCCTGAGTTGTTATTTGTAGCATTATATCTATATTTAGTTGTGTATAGCTCTTTTGTAATAAAATCAACAGTACTTTCAGGGTACCATTGACCTGCTGCTCCTGTACCATCATTGATTGAAACAACCTCTGCTGTGTAGGTATTACCCCCAATTGTAAATGTTTTAGTAGCTCCAACACTAAAGTAATCAGCAAATTTGTTCTCTTGGATAAGAGTCTGAATATCAGCCCAAGAGACCTCATCAAGTGATGAATAAAGTTGTACCTTTACCATCTCACCATAATTTACAGATACGTTGACATTACTTATCCCATTAGAGACAGTATATTCATCTAATCCTGGAACTATTCTGTCAACAAACGTGGCTCCAGATGGTATAGTGCCGGTTTGAACGTTTCCTCCACTAGATGTAATGGTGTACTGTGTGCCTGCCATTGCATAGATTCTGATTTTTCCAAATAAAATGTCCATGTAATTCCTCCTTATGCAACAGTAATGCTGCCATCAGCATTAAATGTCATTGTCCTGGTCTCTGTTTCTCCCTCGTCATTCTCGTATGTGTATGAGATGGAGCCGTTGCTGTTAAATTCCACAAGCAGTGAGCCACCATTTGTGAATGTGGTCAAAATAGAACCATCTGACTGAAAAACTGTTGTGCCTTTGTCTGGCAGCACACTTGCTTGAGCATCACTGCCGTTTGTGACTGTGAATGTGCTTGTATCACCATTTGTGAGAGTGACCGTGTATGTGTCTACAAGGCCAACAGTGCTTGTTTTCTCAATTGATTCAATGCTTGAGCCGTTTGTGACTGTAAATGTTGATGTAGACCCATCAGTCAAGGTGATTGTGTATGTGTCCACCAGACCGGTTATTCCGGTTTTTACTACTGATGCAATGTTTGTGCCTTTTTCACCTTTAAGCATTATAATTTTGACATATTGGCCATTGCCAAGATTAACAATCTCATTCATGGTTCCACCTCCTCTGTGACACCCTGCTCAAGCACCAGAATGCCAAGCATGATGGTAAAAATATCTCCATTGACTCCAATTTGGCAGTCAAAATGATAATAACCTGCATCAAGTTCTGCAGTGTCCTCTGGAGCAAGCCTCACAATATATTCATAATCAGCTCTTTTTGAGATGCCATCGGTCAAATCTTTGTGGATCAGCACAGTTGAATCACTTTCATCCTTTTTGACTGTAAAATCCGCAGATTCTAAATCTTGCCCAAGGCCCTCAAATACAAGGCCAAAGGAAAGAGTGTCTCCTCTGACCATATCGATTTGGTAATTAGGATAATTTCTCATAAAATCCTCCCATTAAATCCATCTTGAATAGTTTGATATAACTACTCTTGAAACATTTCCATCAAATCCAAGAGTATTTCTACCCTTTTCAAAGATGATATTGTCATAATTTCCAGAAACAAGCCTGTTTTTCAAGCCTGTGCCATTGTAGGCCTCCATTTGCTCTGCATCGATTATGATGTTTCCCTGGTTGCCAAGCTCTATTGCAAGAGCCATCTGGCCATTTATTGAAACATCAATGTCCCCCTCGCCAAATATCTCAATTTTTGGCTTTGAATAGATATTTCCATTGTTGAGCAAAGCAATCTCCTGCAAATGATTATTAAATTCAAGAGGTAGCTCAATTGATGAATGTTTAAATGGTTGCACATGAAATGTGACTGTTGCTGTTCTGAATCTTAGGAGCCTCTCAAAATCTATCTGACTTAAAAGGTCAAATTTATAAATTTTATAAGGTTCATTTGAGAATATAACCTCACCATATGAATTGAAATATCTTATGACATCATCAATATCAAAGAACCTGGTGAGCCCTATCACAACAGATCTGTCATAAGCCTGGAATCCAAGAGGTGTGACTATATCTCCATCCCTGCCATCTACCTCATCAATCTGAGCTCTCATCATTGGTTTGGTGATTGGAGGCAGTGATTGAATCATCAAGCCTTGGATGGACAGAGATTTTTGTCCATTTATAATCAAATAATTCATGCTAACCTCCTATGTGTAGATAGCTCTGGCAACAGTCTTTTCAACAAACTTGCCTGCGACTTCATCATCTAGCTCAATTTTCATTTCTGAAAGAGCATCTTTGAAAGCATTGATCATTGCATCCATACCAGAGACAGAGCCATATCTTGTCCCAGAGATAGATGCATCAAAGGTCATTGCGTCAGAGATTCCATTTGCAAGGGATTCCACTTGATCTGTGAGCATCGGAGATGCTTTTGCAAGGGAATCTGAAAGGCCTTGCACAAAGTCTGGCATCCATGACTCATATTCACGTAACACGCCCTTATCTGGACGTGAGAAATGTAGATAAGAGGCAATTGTGTTTGCCACATCAGAGGCAACAGATACAAGTGAACCAATCATTGAACGGATTCCATCAATTAATCCGTGCATCATGTCCTTGCCCCAATTAACCATCTGCTCTGGGAGATTCTTGATTCCATCAATGATTGTATTGGCCACATCTCCAATAGCTGACCCTAAATTTCCAAGCAATGACAGGATTCCATCAATTAAAGTCATTAAAATGTTTTTACCTGTCTCTAAAATCTTTGGTAAATTTTCACCGATTGTCTGGACAATAGTAATTATTATTTGTGGGACCATTGCAACAAGTCTTGGCAGATTTTCAACAAGACCCTTGATGAGAGTTGTCATAATTTCAAATGACGCTCTAAGTAACAATGGTAAATTATCAATTAATGTGGTCACAATCGTTCTGATGATTGTTGGAGTCATATCAATCAACAAAGGCAATGCCTGGATTAATCCATTTATAATAGCAATTAAAAGCTGTATACCTGCTTGAATAATTAGAGGTAAATTATTGAGCAATACCTCAATTATTGTTTGAATAATTTCCGGTAGCATTGCAATGAGCTCTGGAATTGCCTCAGCGATGCCCTGGATGAGTCCGGTCAAGATTTGGATGCCTGCATTTACTATCTGAGGTAATAATTTCACCACCAGAGAAACAATTGTTGTGATGGTCTTTGAAATAACAGGCATTAGCTGTGGCAGTGCTGTTGTGATGCCATCTGCTAGAGCTGTGATGATGTCTGGAGCTATTTCAAGCACCATGTCCACGACCTCATTAATCATTGAGGTCACATTTGGGATCATATTCTTAAATTCATCAATCATCCCCTCAATGCCATCTCTGATTGAATTTCCTGCGCCATCTGCGCCTGCAACTAAATCAGTAAATCCATTAATCACCTGCGTAACTGATGGGAGAAAAGCTCCAACCATGTTATTTTTTAATCCTCCAAAGGTCCCTTGCAATTTAGTCAAGGAATCCTCAAAGGATGCAGATGCAAGGACAGCATCATTGCTCATAACCATTCCATAGTCAGAGGCCTCCTGCATCAAGTCTTTGATGCCATCTGCTCCAGAGTTTAAAAGTGGAGCTAATTCTTGATAAGATTTTCCAAAAATCTCATTGGCTTTTGCGTTTCTGGCAGTCTCATCCTCCATGCTTGCAAGTGCATCAATAGAATCTAGGAGCACCTGCTCTGATGATTTCATTGAGCCATCTGCATTTGTGAGAGATACACCAAGAGAGTCAAAAGCATCTGATGCACCTGCAACTCCATTTGCAGTGCCATCTAAAGCCTTGGTGATGTTGACCATGCCTTTTTTTACAGTGTCAATTGACGTTCCACTGCGCTCCATGGCGTAGCTCAATTCTTGATAAGTTTCTGATGAGACTCCAAGCTTTTGAGAGCTTTTGTCAATTTCATCTCCAACTGCTCCAACGTCATTGACAACGTCAATCATTGCAGACCCAAGATTTTTGAGACCATCAATGCAGGCATTAATTGCTTGAGTCGCAAGATTAGCAAGAACACCTTTCATGACTGTAAATCCATCAGAACCTTTGACAGCCTCCTCACCAGACTGCTCTGCTTTTTGGCCAAGCTCCTCAACGGATTTGGCAGTCTTGTTGTATTGCGTTTCTGCGTTGGCCACTTGAATTCTGGCTTTGTTTAAATCTTTTTCTTGCGCATCTAAAGCTTTGGATGATGCAACAAGCTCTTTTTCAAGACCTGCAACAGTTTTTTCCTGTTCTCTGTACGCATCTGAATCCTTGCCCAGAGTCTTTTCTATTTCCTCAAGCTTTTTCTTTTCTGCGTCATATGTTTTGGCCAAATCCTCATTGCTCTTTTTGGCTTTGTCATACTCTGCGGATGCCTGTGCAAGAGAATTTTTTAAACCTGCAATTGCATCCTTTTGCTTTGACAACTGCTCTGACATGCTCTTGGATGCTTGAGTCAAATCCTGTTCACTCTTATCTCCTGCATCAAATGCTGTGGTTGTTGCTTTCATTTCTGCGGAAACAACTTTGAGATTCTGTGTGATTGAACTTAGTGCTTGCTTGTATTCACTTTCACCTGTCAGCTTGACTGAGCCACCAAAAGTTGAATTACCGGCCATAAGAACCTCCTAAAAAATTAAAGCCATTCCTCATCCTCTTGGGATTTAAGGAATGCCTGCTCATAAGTGATGCCCTTAGATTTCAAGAGCATTTCAATGTCAAAATTGTTTTTATAGTGCTTGTAGAGTTTATGAAAAGAGGTGAGCGTCAACCTGCCCACCTCTTTGTCTGTCAAGTTTAGTTTTGCCCTGCCAATAAAATAAAACCATGAGAAATCAATGGCAGAGTCATCATTTTCATCTTTCTCATGGATAATCAGTTTTTTTCGACGCTCTGAGAGCTCTCAATCACAGTCTGATTTTGCAGAGTAACTGCCTTTGCAAGGCCATATTCTGTGATTATTCTGCCCACCTGCCTATTTGAAAGAAATGGATCATTTCTTTTTTCTCTCTCGTTGCGGATGTCGATGCCCTCGTTAATCATTTCAGTAAATCCAAAGATAACGGCTCTGGCATCTGGCTCTTTTGCGAGCTTATCGCCCTCTTGCTTTGCCTCGGTACGATTTCCCCAGGCATCAAGAGAACCATACTCATCCTGAATTGCCTGCATTACGTTCAAATTGAATACAACAGGGTATTCAACCCCATTCAAATTGAGGACTTTCTCAATATCTTTCATCTCATTTCCCTCCTCAAATAAAAAGAGCGGATGTTAAAATCCGCTCTAATCCATATAAATCCTATTTAATCCCACTTATTCATCAATCCAAACTGCATAGAGTGTCACATCTGCGGTTGGTTTGTACGGGCTTATCACATTTGGCTCCTCTGCTGTTGGAGTGGTTGCCCATCCTGCAAAGACCTTGCCTGTTGGTGCAGTAAGTGTTGAGCCATCATCAAGAGTGATTGCCTCACCAAACTCAACAACTGCGGATGCAATTGCGCCCTCGCCACCATTTGCATTATAGATAACAGTGTATTCAACTGTTGGTGGAGTGCCACCAAGTAAGTCCTCCAGATATGCAAGAGCCTCTGCCTGTGTTGCAAATGTCTCTGTGCGTGACCAATCACCATTTTTAAGCTGTGAAACAAGTCCCTCAAGAGTATTGGTGCCAAATTCAAGGTTTTCTCCCTTGGTTGTGTTCTCCTGGGATGGTTCAGAAAACTTTGTTTTACATAAAAATTCAACCTTGTATTTGTAGACACCATTAACCATTTTCACAAGGATTCTGCCGAATCCAATATATGGTGCAGAATCGTTTGCGTTTCTGATCATCTCTCCAGACTGAGAAATTGTATGTCCAAGCACGTCAGCCATAACAGGATCATTGTCATCATCAAATCCTAATGTGACAGCGCCACTCTGGAAAGATGTGTCTGACTCCGCAAGGCCATCATCTGCAAAAAGCTTTGCGGAATTGTTGGTGATGGACACATTGCATGAGATTGCTTTTGCAAGTTTGTGCGCTCCGTTATATGATGGAGTGCCATCTGCTCCCTCATTCAAAATGCCATAGCGGAAATTATTCAATCCAACTTTTGCCATTTTTTGCCTCCTAACTTTCTAAAATCTGTTCATGAATCGCAAAACATAAGGTCTTGTGATAATAGCCTGTGTCATCCTCAAACATGTCTTGAGAATCCCTGTTAGGTTGCCACACAAAACCATTTTCTTTCATCTTCACTTTTATTTGCTCAATTACCTTTGAATAATCACTTTTTGAGTACACGTCAAAATCATAAAATCCAACAAAACCAAGGATTTCATCATCCCCTGCATAGGAACCATTTGCATCCTGTTGCATATAGGTGACATATGTGGTTTTGTTGCCATTGTATCTGAGAAATTTGACCGGAATCTGGACCCCGTCAACAGTTAAATCTTGAAAAATTGTTTCAATCGTTGCATTCATCATGGCTTTTCACCTCAATTTGTTGAAATTCCAAGGATTTCCCAACCTTTTTCTTGTGCCTCCAACATGGCTTGCTCAATGGCCGATTTGGAACCAATGGCACTGCGCAGTGATGGTCTTTTAGGAAAAGGTGCATTGCTCCTGCCATATTCATAGAGAATGGCCAAAAACGTTGCAGGGACTCCCTTTGAATTGTCATATCTGTGTCCCTTAACAACAGATGAAAAATATCTTCTGTTTGGGTCACTAAAAGGAACATACCCAGAAAAATACACTTTGGTATTGATACCACCATCACTAGGAGTCCTATACGTGACAGAGAGTTTGACCTTGTTCTTGAGCACATCAGGACATTTGATTTTTATCCTATCCTGCACAACCTGTGCTCCTGCCCTGGTCATGTCTCCCATTATCTTTTCCGTATTTTGATTGAGCCGGTTGAAACTCTCAATCAAATCAAGGGGTAATTCTGTTTCAAATTTAGCCATTAATGTGTGACCTCTTTTGCCTGGATTTCAAGCTCAACACAAGCCTCATTCACATTATTGAGATATAGAATTTCATAGGTTTTGCCTCTAAAAAGCACAACCATCTCTCTTGTAATCTCCGTTTGGGGATAACGGATTGTGAAGTTAGTGAGAGCTTTTTCAAAATCAGAATTATTTTTTATGATGGTAAATCCCTTTGTTGTTTTGATGTATGCATAAGGACTCAAAATTTCTGTCAACACCTGTGCTTGGAATCCGTTTTCATCCGTCACAATCTCAGCCTGGCAGATTTGGATTTTATGTCTGTATTTCCCTGCATTAATCTGTGGATAATCTGTCATAACAAATTCACCGAATGCAGTCCCAGAATAGCCTCGACAACCTTGTTGAGATTTGATTTGTCAACGTATAGAGCTCTTGTGTCCCACATATCCTGGACTAATACAAGAACCACAATGACAAAATCTTGATAATTGTCTAGCTCCTCTGAGGTCCTACCTGTGTATTCACGAATAAAACTTTTTGCGACATTCAAAAGTGAATTGAGCGTGTTTTCATCATCACTTGTGACCTCATCTAGTCTGATGTATTCAACAAGGTCATTTGCTGTGATATCTGAAACCTTTGTAATATCATTCATTTAATCACCTCCTTGTGATGGAGGTTTAAGATGCATCAACCCATACTGCATATAAAGTCACATCAGCAGTTGGTTTGTAAGGACTATCAATTGGTTCAGTTGCAGATGATGTTGTTGCCCATCCTGCAAATTCTTTGCCCTCTGGAGCAACAATTCCTGTTCCATCTGAGAGCTCAATTGTATTTCCTGCAATAACAGATGCAGAATCAACAGAACCTGTGCCACCATTTGAATTGTATGTCACAGTGTATGTTCCAACATTGATGATTGCATTTGCATACTCTGTAACATCAACCTCACCATTTTCTGTGATGGTCACTGAGCCTGTTGGAGAAATCAGAGTGTATGCCTCTGCAAGGCCATCAGAGATGAGTCCTGCTCCAACTGTGTCATCGATAACTGCAACCTGTCCACATGCAATTGACGTGAGAGCTCCTGTTGATGCATCCCTAATTGTAAAAGGTTTTAATGCTTTTATTTTCATTTGGCTTTCCCCTTTCCCTTAGTAGATGTTTTTTTCACTGCCTCTTTTTTAGGAGCAGGTGCCTTTGGAGCATCTGCCTCAAGAGGGATGATGTAGCCTGCATGAGCTAAATCATCAGCAAGAGAGGCCTCTGATATATCTCTGACCTCTCCTGCTCTCATTGAAAGTTTTAATCCAGAGAAAGAGACAATTGCTTTGTATTCCATTGTCTCATCCTCCTTATCTTATGCTGACTTGCAAACAAGCTTTGCAATTTTCTGCTGATTCTCAACCTTAGAATCAAACTCAAACCATCCTACAACACCAACTGCATGCTCATCAGCATACTTTTCACGGAGAACCTCAATGTTGATGTCCTCACTGAACTTGGTTGCAAGACCAGACATGTTGCCATAGTAGATTGCAGTGTTTCCTGCTCCGATTTCTGGCATGTTGTCAGAAACGTAAACAGGCTTACCAAGTAAGCTTGAGCCAAATGGGAGAGAAACATCATCCTGCAACATGTATCTGCCCATAGAATCCTTTAAGAGTCTGAGGGCTGTTCTTGTTGCAGAGCTCATGATGAACATTGCGCCCTCCTGGTAGTCATCAATGATTGCATCATGCAGTTTGATGACCTCATCTGCAGTGATCGCATTGCTTGCCTCAGTTGTAACTGTTGTTGCAACAGTAGAGAGGCCAAGAACCTTTGCAGGTGTGCCTGCGCCAACGTTTGCAGGTGTGCCAATTAAAAGCTCTTTTTCGATGAATCTCTTAATAGCATAAGCCATTGCGTCAACAACATAGTCAACAATGTTGAAATCTGTGTTATTGATAAGTGAGCGTGAAATCTTTGTGAGAGCTCCTGCAAGGAATCCACCAAGCTCAACAGTCTTAAACTGTCCAGATGAGCTTTCAAGTGGAGAGAACTCTGATGCATAAGCAACTGTGATGTTGCTTGAGCTTGTGTCATAGTAAGGGATTAACAAATTGCCCTTAACATTGTACTTGCTTGACTTCTCAAGGATTGGGCAAATGTTGTAAACCTTTGCAATGATCTTCTTTGCAATTGTCTTTGGAATGAGTGCTCCACCAGATGCAGGGTCTGTCGATGGTGAGAGCTCACCTGCTCTTTCATGAATGATTCTGCCTCTGATGTAATTCTCAAAACTTCTGCGCTCCTCATCCTCACAAGCTCTCTCATCATCTGACTTTGGAGCCTCTGGCTCTGCGCCTGCCTCATCAACCTTGAGCTTTGCAATGTCATCATCAAGCTGTAACATTTCTTTGATTTTCTTAACATCATCACGGATTTCAGCAAGCTCTTGAGCCTCATCATCTGTGAGTTCTCTGTTTTCAGCTTTTGCTGTGTCAAGAATCTCATCAGCTCTTGTAATAAGCTCATTCTTGTGTTCCATCATTTTCTTTCTGTTCATGACTTTAGTCTCCTTTCATCTCTGAAATCATGTTTTCATATTCTGAATAGTCAATTGTTTTATCACCATCAGACTCTTTGGTCTGTTCCGGCTCCTCATTTCTGTGATTAGCATCCTCAATTGAGTCATCCGTTGTGTCCTGCTTTTGGGACTCTCCCTCAGTTTCATCAACAAGCTCAACATCATCAGAAAAAGCCTCTGCTCTCATCTGTGGCTTGTCACCATCTGCTCGAACCATCACAAGTGTGCCATCATAGGCAGGCTCGCAATCACGATTCAAAATGGACACCTCCTCAAGGTCAAGGTCTCTGACTTTTCTCAGTGGGAGTCCTGTGTCTGGGTCAATATTCTTTTCAACGTCCCTGTCATAAAATCCAAATGAGCATCCAATCAGATTGCCATTTCTGGCGTCATTGATTACATCTTTGTCTCTTATGACTGTGTGAAATCTCAAACCAATTGCATCCTCTGTAAGCTCAAGATTTCCATCCTGTTGACCTCCAAGGTCCTTAGAATGGTTGAGCATAATGCGCACATTGTGGTTTCGTGACAATGCGGATGCAAAGGCTCCCTTGCAGATTCTTTCTACAAACTGACCTACTCTTGACCATAGAGGTTTGGAATTGCGCTCAATCGCATTGACATAACCGTCAATCTCAACTGAGTCTGCTCTGATTGTTACTTTCATGAGCTTGCTCCTCCCTTTTCCTGCCATTCATTGCCATCAAAATAAAACTCTTTTCCTGTGTCGAGCTCAAAAAACTTTGAATTAACTCCAATGTTCTCTGTTGGCTTGTCATCATCAGCAACACCCTCAAGCTCAACATAGTTGGTTCCACGATTTAATTTATTTGTGACTGACATCCTGCACCTCCTATCCATCACTAGAGTTTCCACTCTCATCAAACTCATGTGCAAGCTCATGACCTTCAAGCATATCATCCTCTTTTGCCTCCAGAGACTGTGTGTCACCTGTGTTTGGAGTGTAATATGTGTGAGTGTTTGTATCATAAAGCACTGCGCCAAGACCAACATTGATAATGTCAAGTCCCTCAATCTTATTTCTGTTTTCCTCTCTGCGAATTTCATTGACTGTGAGGAATCCTGTCTCTTTTGCAAGCTTGTAAGACTCATAACGTTCTTTGAGTGATGCTCTAATAATTTCTTTGACATCAAACTCAAAGAAATACTTGTCTTTTTCCTTTTCTAGCAAAAGAGTTGTGTTGAGGGCTGTCTCAAAAGCTTTGACAATTGGATAGATTCCAAGCTTAAACGTCTTGTCAAAATCATCATAGATGTGAAAAATCCCATTGATTTCATCCATGAGAGTCTTTTTTGACTCATTCAACTGCATCTCAACTGATGAATTAGATGCCTCTTGGAACTCTAGGCCATTGTTTAATACAATGACATTCTCCTCATTATTGCCTTGATAGAGTTTTCTCCAGGCTGTCTTGAGGATGTTTAATTCATCCTGTCCAAGCTTTCTGTTGGATTTCAAAAATCCTTTTTTGTTGCCTCCAGACTTAACAAGGCCTAATTGATAACGCAAAGTCTCATAAGCTGTTTCAATTGCCTTTGAAACCTCTTGCGTGAGGCCAATTCCTCTGGCTCCATCCTTGGTGTTTCGCAGTAACTTGATGAAATCCTCTGGGTAATACTCTGCGCCCATGACCAAAAGCCAATAATGCTTGTAAATAGGCTCATAGGTTTTCATGATTTCAACAAATCTGTCCTCAACGTAAAAAAGACCGGTCACTTTATTGCGGTTTTTTTCTCTCTGGATGTAGCAATAGCCACCTTGTCCCATGAGGCAATCTTCAACCATGGCCTTTTTCATCTGGTAGGCATCAAGAGTGTCTCCTGTGTCTGAATTGAGCATTCTCACCCTGGAATCATCAGTGACCTCCTCAACATCTCCCTGCTTTACCTTGTAGAGCTTAACAGGCATGGATGCAATGCAACTTGTAATGAGGTCAACTGCTCCAGAGACCGCAGGCAGCGTCAAAGCTTTCTGCCTGTCAATCACTTCACCCTCTAAAAGAGCCCTCAAGAGCACATCATCAACAGGTGGCTCTGTGTTGGGCTGTTGGTCTGGAGTGGAATCTCTAGATCTAAACGCATCAAAGAATCCCATTTTGAACTCCTCTCTTTTAAATTGTTTGGATTACAAAATCCATTTGATTTAAAAAGCAATCCTGTTGCAAAAGGTAGGTTGCATTGATAAGACTCACAACCATGTCAACCTTGCCTTTGGATTTCTTTTTGTTCACATAAAGGTTTTTATTTGTATCTTTTGTACATCTTGCATTCTGAAAATTGATTTCAAGTAATCGATTTTCACAATATTTAAACTTTTTATCCAAAATGGAATCACGCAATAGCTTTGTAGGTGGATGCAGGACTGAGGAATGCTGTCGCACTTCAATCATGTTGTAGCCATGGTCATCATCTCTGCCTCTTTCAAGCTTTTGGGCAGAGCTCAGAGCATTCCATCTGTCATAGGCTATGGCCTGCACACTGACTTTGAACTTTTTCTCAATGTCCATGATAAAATCCTCAATGAATGCATAATCAACCACCTTGTCACCACAGGCAAAGACCTTTTTAGTCTTTAAAAGCTCATAATAATCCACCTTTTCATAGGCTGTCTTTTGCTCAATCCTGCCCTCTGGCACAAAGGCAAAGACTTCTGCAAGGATTTCGTTATCATCATCACATGAGACCATAGCAACAGATGTATTATCGTTGCTCTCTGAGAAATCAAGTCCCAGATAGACCACTCTACCTGTCCAATCAATATGTGAAACTTTGCAAGCCTGCACATCTTTAACATCAACATAGGTCTCTGTGCCTTGACCTTGATAGATAATATTGCAGTGCTTTGTCACAAAGTTTTCTCTTGCGTCCTCAACCGCTATTGCATAGGCTCTTTTCTTGAGCAGGTCTTGCCAAATCTCTTTGATTTCCAGAGCAACCGGATTGGCCTGCTTTAGCACCAGGTCATCTGTTTCCCAATTTGTAGTATTGTCTGGCTCATATAAGAGCGAAAAAATTTTTTCATCCTTGATGAGGTTATCAAGCACTTTTTTTGCATAGGCAACCCTTGATTCAAAAGGATTGTCTATCGTTGGATATTTGGTTGAAATGATAAAACCAAGCTTGTTGAGGATATTGAGCTGACCAGATTCCATTGCATCAATGGGATAGCTGATTGGGAGAGCTCCAACCTCATCAGCACAAAAAGCATTTGGCATCTTGCCATCCATCCTGGACGTGGAAAAGGACAGAGGCTCATATTTGCTTTGCAATGGTTTAAAAAGAATATAATCTCTGAGGATCTTAAATCTTTTTTCACCTCTCCACTCATAAATCTTTGGTGATGAGCGGATAATCTCTGACATGGCCTCTCTGATTTCCCTGGAGAGAGAGCCGTCTGGAGCAACACTGTAAAATTTTGAAAACATTGGCTCTGTCAGAAAAAGCAAAATGAATATTGTTGCAATCGTAAAGGTTTTGAAATTTTTTCTGCATATTTCAAGAATCCCTATTTCATATCTCCTGCGCTTGGGATTGTCCCTATGAACTGTGCAGATTATTGCGGTATAAAAAACCCACTGATAACCGGTTGAGCATTCATACAATGTTTGACCGGCTTTAAGTCCTTTAGGCATGATTAAAAGTTTTAAAATCTCCTCAATCATTTTGACCTTGGACTCATCAACAAAATATTTTTTATTCTTGCCATCATAGTCTTTTAAAAAGACTTTCATCTGCTTTTTGACGTATTTTGGAGTGCTCTTGCACCTTATTGATTTGCGTGAGTATTCAACTGCCTTGCTCAAGCATCATCACCACCATTAATCAAATCCATTAGAGGGTCCCTGTCATCAGATTCACCAGAGCCAAAGCTCTTGATGATTCTCATCAAGGTTGCTACCGTTTTGTTTGCAGAATCAGTTGTTCTGTTGTAGGCCTGCAAGCATGGTGATGCATAGAGATTGGTCTTGCCTTTGACGTAACTCTTTTTAACAGTCAGTCCAGACTCATCAATCTCCTCTTTGAGGGCATCAAGCATCTCGATCTGGACCATGTATCTGTCCAGAGTAGTGGTGAAAAAAATATTGTCTGCACAACCACTCTCATCAGCAAGCTTTTTGATTGCCTCCACTCTCTCATGTAGCTTTTCATGTTCCATAACTGCACCTCTCCATTGTTTTCATCTCATTTTGTGCATGAAAAAAGACCCCTGCCTAAATTCTCAAGGCTTTTGAGGTCTTTTTGACTGTTTTTTATTATTTTTTAAGGCTTTTCGGCCTGTTTTATCTAAAAAAATCACGTTTTTTATTATTTTTTTATCTGAATA
>JAEIGA010002092.1_pt1 | contig 31838 bp, 27 predicted proteins | sample 9270691 | NCBI WGS metagenome assembly JAEIGA01 (sample SAMN17057246, study PRJNA624740) | gut metagenome | biome: biome; isolation source: fecal sample | host: Bos grunniens | place: China: Xizang | collected 2019
CACATTTTTTATAATTCCTTTCTGAGTCTGGCCTTCGGTATTCCGAGCTGATCGCGGTATTTGGCGATGGTTCGGCGGGCAACCTTGTAGCCCTTCTCAGACATCTTGTCTACAAGTTCATCGTCTGTGAGCGGCTTGTGCTTGTCCTCATTATCGACGCACTCCTGAAGTGCCTTCTTCAACTCACGCGTCGAAACTTCCTCGCCGTCCTGATTTTCCATACCCTCCGAGAAGAAGTACTTAAGCGAATATATACCGAAATGAGTCTCGATGTACTTGCTGTTCACAACTCGTGAAATCGTAGAGATATCAAAGCCTGTCATCTCAGCTATATCCTTGAGAACCATCGGTTTAAGATTAGACTCATCTCCATCGATAAAATACTCTCGCTGGTAATCGAGAATGGCCTTCATCGTGCATGACAATGTGTTGTGGCGCTGCTTGATAGCCTCTACGAACCATTTTGCAGAATCAAGCTTCTTCTTTACGAAAGCCGCCGCCTCCTTCTTTTCTCTTTCCGACGAATTCGCTGCCTCCATAAGGATATCCGCATACTTTCTGTTCACCTTCAACTCTGGAACAGAAAAACGCGGCATTGAAAGCAGAAGTTCACCATCCTTATACTCAAGAACAAAATCCGGAACAATCTGCTGAGCCTGATCGCTGTATGAATCGTCGATCTGACCTCCAGGCGAAGGATTGAGCTTAAGAATCTTAGACATAGCCGCCTTGAGATCCTCCTCAGAAATTCCCATACGGGTCATGATCTTCTGATAATGCTTGGATGTAAACTCGACGAAGTGGTTCTTCAGGATTTTCTCTGCATTTTCCACAGCCTCGGAACGGCGTAGATTCCTGATCTGAAGAAGAAGGCATTCACGAAGGTCTCTCGCTCCTACTCCGGCCGGTTCAAACTCCTGAATGATCTTAAGCATTTCAAGGACTTCCTCCTCAGTCGTGCTTATGTTTGCCCTCAGCACGAGATCGTCCACTATACTGTCAATGCTTCTGCGAAGGTAACCGTCATCATCGAGACTTCCGATGATGAACGAACCCACTGCATACTGATGTTCTGAAAGACTTCTGTAGCCAAGCTGTTCCTGGAGACTCTGTGTAAAGCTTTCCTTTACAGAAAATGTGCTGTACTGTGGTCTTTCTTCCTTTCCGCTGTATATGTCTGAACGAAGGCGATAGGCCGGAATCGGATCGTCATCCTTATATTCCGACAATGACACCTCGCGTGGTGCCTCCTCAAGCTCCGACTCCGCAGGCTGTTCCTCATCCAGCACCGGATTCTCCTCTATCTCCTTACGGATACGCTGCTCCAACTCCTGGATAGGGAGTTCGATAAGCTTTATAGTCTGGATCTGCAGAGGTGAAAGCTTCTGGGTCTGTTTGAGTTCTAAGCCTTGTTTCAACATAATTAAACCTTTAAAGTTCAACAGCTATAGGTCTGAGGACCTTGATGGTATCGACCACATAGGCATTGGACTTGTCTACAACCGGATATGAGATGTTTTCCTTCACGACGAATGCGCTTGGGAAAGCTCCCTTGATGTCCGAAAGAAGCGCCATCGCTTCTGACTTTGTCCTGAAATCACCTACTGTGACCTTGAAATATGGATTGGCATATGTTCTATATGCCTTAACCTCATGGAACATTGATTCGAATTTCTTCAAAGCCTCCTCCGACTCTGTACGTGCGGACTGTTTGTTGTCGAAGAAAATTCTTACGCGATAGCCGGAAACAGTCCTTTTCGAATTGTTCTCGACCTGCTTTCTCAACGCCGCCGCCACTTCCTGCGGCTGATAGATTTCTACATCTGCATTGCCACCGTTTGCCTTGAGAGGCATGATGTGGAAAATATCTTTTCCTGCAAGCACCGAATCGACTCGTGACACATGTCTGTACACTACCGAATCCACAAGTTCATAGCCTTCCGGCACCTCGATCGACTGAGCCGATGCTGTGGTCGCACAGAAAGATGAAAGCAGAAGAACGAACACGGAAATTATAAGAAAATCAGATCTTTTCATTGTAATATTCCTCCAATAGATTTTTCACAGGTATATCTTTATATTCTCTTTTCACTTTCACACCCGCCGCCTTGCCGCGAGCCGAAAGATCGATTGTACATTCCTTGAGTTTGCGGATGTCTGTAAATGTCAACATATACATGACTCCGACGCCTTTATCAAGCTCAAACCTGACATTCATGCTGTAGTCATCTGTCTGTCTCGGCTTCAAAGTCACAGGGTCGAGGGCTATATTACCAAGAACCTTGCCAGAATGCTTTACCACACCGTTAAGTTCTTCAAGAGTCATCTTGCCTGCCGGGTTATCCACCCTTACGGACAGGACAGCTTCGCCTGCACGCAAACCTTTCATATTCACCGATTCCACCTTTACGGAAAGGACTTTGACCTCCGTATACTTCTTACAACCTGTGAATGTCACAAGCACAAGCATAAGGACAGAAGTCAACAATAAAACGCCGATTCTTTTCACTTCAATAAGTATTTATATCAAGGCAAAGGTAAGTATATTCACCGAAAAAACCTATCTTTGTGCTGACGTAAAGAATATGGACATGCGCAATATAAAACCTATCATAGACCCTTCCAGACCAAAGGTCTACATCGAAACATACGGCTGTCAGATGAACGTGAACGACAGTGAAGTAATCCTCTCGATCCTTCAGGATGCAGGATATGCATTGACTGAAAACATCGAGGAAGCAGCCGTGATTCTTGCCAACACCTGCTCTATCCGAGACAACGCCGAGCAGAGAATCTGGGGCCGAATCGACCAGTTCAAGATACAGAAGAGAAAGAGACAGGATGTCATTATCGGCATTGTGGGATGTATGGCAGAAAGACTCAAGGATGAACTTCTGAAGGCTGTGGACATTGTTGCAGGACCTGATTCATACAGGACTCTTCCTGATTTGCTGGAGGCCGTGCGTCCCGACAACCCTCAGATCAACGTTCTTCTCTCGCACGAGGAGACTTATGCAGAAATTTCACCTGTCAGAATGGACAAGAACGGCATCTCTGCATTCATCTCTATCATGAGAGGCTGCAACAACGTATGTTCTTATTGCATAGTCCCTTACACACGTGGCCGCGAGCGCAGCCGTGACGCCCATACCATCGTACGCGAGGCTCAGGAGCTCTGGGCGAACGGATACAAGGAGGTCACCCTCCTCGGCCAGAACGTGGATTCATACAAATGGGAGGACGTGGATTTTGCGAAGCTTCTCGAAATGGTCGCAGAGGTAAACCCGCAGCTCCGCGTAAGATTCTCCACATCACATCCTAAAGACATCAGCGACGAGGTCATCTACACCATGGCCCGCCACGAAAACATATGCCGCCACATCCATCTTCCGGTACAGTCCGGCAGCAGCATCATGCTGGAGAAGATGAGACGCAAATATGACCGCGAATGGTATCTCGAGAGAGTGGACAAGATCAGAAGCGTGATGCCGGACTGCGGAATCACCACCGACGTCATCGCGGGATTCAGCGGCGAGACCGAGCAGGATCACCAGGATACGCTTTCGCTCATGGAGAAGGTCGTGTTCGATTCTGCATTCATGTTCGCATATTCGGAAAGACCGGGAACACTCGCGTCGAAGAAATATCCGGACGATATTCCGTATGAGGTAAAGACCGCAAGACTCAACGAAATTATCGCTCTCCAGGGCCGAATGAGCCTCAAGAGCAACGAGAAAGAGATCGGAAAGGTGATGAAGGTACTCGTCGAGGGTCCTTCTAAGAGAAATCCCGAGGAACTCTGCGGAAGAGCGGGAAGCAACAAGATGTGCGTATTCCCTTCACGCGGCGAAAAGCCGGGTGACTATTGCGAAGTGGAGGTCGTTTCGGTGACTTCCGCGACGCTCCTTTGTCGACGAATCGACTAACACCACATAATATGGAGAAATACATACTTGCCCTCGACCAGGGAACAAGCAGTTCCAGGGCTATCGTATTCGACAGACACGGCCAGACCAAGGCAGTGTCTCAGAAGGAGTTCACCCAGATCTTCCCGAAACCGGGCTGGGTCGAGCACAACCCTATGGAAATCTGGTCGTCCCAGGCCGCGGTAATCGCCGAGGCCATCACTTCCATTGACATCAACGGACTGAACATTGCCGCAATCGGTATCACAAACCAGCGTGAGACTACGATTGTGTGGGATGCAGAGACCGGAGCGCCTGTATACAACGCCATTGTATGGCAGGACCGCAGAACATCAGAGTACTGCGACAGCCTCAAGAAGGACGGGCGTACCGACCTCATCCGCAGCAAGACAGGTCTCATCATTGACGCATATTTCAGCGCGACAAAGATCAGATGGATCCTTGAAAACGTACCGGGAGCACGTCAGAAGGCAGAGGAAGGCAAGCTTCGCTTCGGAACAGTGGACACATGGCTCATCTGGATGCTTACCAGAGGAGAGGTTCATGTGACCGACGTCAGCAACGCATCCAGAACAATGCTTTTCAACATCCACACTCTTCAGTGGGACAAGGAACTCATGGAATTGTTCGACATTCCTGAATCGATGATGCCAGAGGTGAAATCATCAAGCGAGGTATACGGATATACCAAGACCACGCTTTTCGCTCATGAGGTTCCGATCGCAGGTATTGCAGGTGACCAGCAGGCCGCCCTTTTCGGTCAGATGTGTACAGAACCGGGATCGGTGAAGAACACATACGGCACAGGCTGCTTCCTCCTTATGAACAGCGGAGAGAGACCTATCATGTCTTCGAACAACCTGCTTACAACGGTAGCATGGAAGATCGGCGATACCGTGAATTACGCGCTTGAAGGCAGTATTTTCGTAGCAGGATCAGTAGTACAGTGGCTTCGCGACGGCCTCGGAATCATCAAGTCCTCATCTGAGGTTGAGGAACTTGCGGCCAGCGTTCCTGACAACGGAGGCGTATATTACGTACCTGCTCTCACCGGACTCGGCGCACCGCATTGGGATCAGTACGCAAAGGGCAGCATATACGGTATCAGCCGTGGAACCACAGCTGCACATATCGCCCGTGCGGCACTTGAAGGCATCGCTTTCCAGACAATGGACATCGTCAATGCAATGCAGAAGGACGCAGGCATCACCCTCAAGGAACTCAAGGTGGACGGCGGCGCTTCGCGAAACAATCTTCTCATGCAGTTCCAGGCGGATGTACTCGAGACTTCTGTAATCAGACCGACTGTAACAGAAACCACTGCTCTCGGAGCGGCATATCTCGCAGGTCTCGCAGTGGGATACTGGGAGAGTCTCGACCATATCAAGAGCCAGTGGGGCGTCGAGAAGGAGTTCAAGCCTGCCGCTGCAGCAGAGGACGTTGCCGCCCTTAAGGAAGGATGGGCCGATGCAATCAGAAGAACACTAACCAAACAATAACCTATTACAGATATGATGACAAATTACATATTCGAGTTCATCGGCACAATGGTGCTGGTACTCCTCGGCGACGGCGTATGCGCCGCAACCAGCCTTAACCACAGCAAGGCGAAGGGTGCAGGATGGATTGTTATCGCAATGGGATGGGGCTTCGCAGTAATGGTGGCCGTATTCATTTCAGGTGCGATTTCAGGAGCACACCTCAACCCTGCAGTCAGCCTCGGATGCGCTCTTGCAGGAACAATGGCATGGAGCGCCGTTCCCGGTTATATCATTGCTCAGATGTTGGGCGGATTCGTAGGCGCAGCACTCGTATGGCTGTTCTACAAGGATCATTATGACGCTACAGAAGACCCAGACACGAAGCTCGGCACATTCTGTACAATGCCTGCCATCGAGGGTCACAAGGTGAGAAACTTCTTCTGCGAGGCCTTGGCTTCATGGCTGCTTGTATTCGTGATTCTCGTATTCGGACTTGATGCAAACATCCCTACAATCGACGCTGAGGGTGCACATCTTCACATCGGTATGGGAGAGCTCGGAGCACTTCCTGTAACATTCCTCATCATGGCCATCGGTATGTCACTCGGTGGTGCTACAGGATATGCAATCAACCCTGCACGTGACCTCGCACCGAGAATCGCACATGCAGTACTTCCGTTGAAAAACAAGAGAGACAGCGGATGGGGTTACAGCTGGGTACCTGTTGCAGGTCCGATCGTCGGAGCAGCAGTTGCAGCACTTACTTATATTGTTCTGTTCTAGAGAATCTCAAACAGTTCATTCGCTATATCGCGTGCAAGGATACTATCAACCTGCGCGCGATATTTTTTATATGCGCCTTCGAACTCATCCTTGAACTCGGACTTGAGCGGTTCTGCAGGAGGAGAGTCCATTTTGAGAGGATTGATAGGACTGCCGTTCTTCCATACACGGAAATCGAGGTGAGGGCCGGTAGATCGTCCTGTAGAACCTACATATCCGATGACCTGTCCCTGGCGCACACGCTGACCGGTCTTGAGACCTTTGGCATAGCCGGAAAGGTGAAGATACGCTGTCGAATATACGGAGTTGTGGCGGATGCGGATCGTGTTTCCGCCGGCGCCTTCATATTTCATGCTCGTGATGACACCGTCGCCGATTGTCATTACCGGGGTTCCCTTAGGCGCGGCATAGTCGATACCAGTGTGGGGTTGCACCTTTCTTGTCACCGGGTGCTTGCGGGCATATGAAAAGCCGGAGCTGATGCGCGAGAATTTAAGAGGCGCTTTCAGGAAGGCCTTACGCATGCTTTCGCCTTTTTCGTTCCAATATATATTGCCGCCGTCTTTCGGATCGAACATGACAGAAGGAAGGTCTTCCTTGCCGCGGGTGAAAACCGCATATCTTACGGTATCTACTGCCACCACTTCCCCATCGCAGACCTTCTCTTCATAAAGCACCCTGAAACGGTCTCCCTTCTGCAATCCGAAGAAGTCTACTGTCCATGCGTAAATATCTGAAAGAGAAAGGATAAGATATGACGAAACCCCGGCATTCCTCATATCCACCCAAAGAGAGTTATTGATGGTCACGTCAGCGTAGCGAGTCTCCACGGTGACAGGTTTTTCACATCTGTGCGCCTGGTACGGCGGCTGACATGCAAACACGATATCCGATGTACGGGAATCCTCGTATACTATGTACTTGAGAGCATCGTCATCAGTGTAGTATGCCTTGTATGAGTTGCCGACACGCAGGGTCTTCACATCGAAGACATCAGCACAGGCCATAGTCAGGTTGTAACCATCCTGAGCAGACATTCCGAGAGATGTAAGAAGATTGGAGAAGAACTGGCCGTTCTTCACCTCTCCCTGAACGCATCTTAGCGAATCAGGATTGAATCCAAAAGGATGAGTCTCAACGGTTTGCTGTTCTTCTGACACAATCTGTGCATTTTCCGATGTCTTGCACGAAACGGCGATAAGCGCCACTGCAAGGAGTATGTATATTCTTTTCATTTCCAATGTTTGTAGACTGCAAAACTACAACTTTTTTCAGAATGGAAGAAATTCCGGAAGTTCCAAGAGAAAACCCACTACGACACGACGAAAAGGACTGACGGCCTCCGGACTTTTTTGCGCTACAGGCTGTTGAAAAACCTGTGAATAATTTTGTGTAAAATTTTGGAAGATTGTGGAAGAAAATGGAAAATTATTTCTACTTTTGCAGACGATAGCGTGAAAGAAAAATACAACTAATCTATGATCAAGTTTTTTGGCGAATATAATGCGAAAGTGGACGACAAGGGAAGAATCGTATTCCCTGCCGCCTTCAAGGGCATTATGCCTGCCGACGGTGACATGAGATTCGTCATCAGGAAGGACACCTTCTCTGACTGTCTCGAGATGTTCACCATGTCGGAGTGGGAGCGCCAGTCGGAAGAGGTCCGTTCAAGACTCAACCCGGCTTTCAATGAAAATCACGCTAAATTCTGGAGAGCATATATGCACAACTGCACCATGGTGGAGCCAGATGCAAAGGTTGGACGCATATCGATCCCAAAGAAGCTTCTTGAAATGATCGGCGTGACCAAGGAAGTCGTCTTTTCCGGCAACGATTACAAGATCGAGATCTGGGCCAAAGAGAACTTTGAGTCCAGTGTCATTTCAAACGAAGAATTCATCTCAATTGCCGGTTCACTGTCTGATCTTAGATAGAGGAGGAATCGGAAATGTCAGAATATCATACATCCGTACTATTAGACGAAAGTGTATCCGCTTTGGTAGAAGCCAAGGACGGAGTCTATGCTGATGCAACATTCGGCGGAGGCGGGCATACTGCCGAAATTCTTTCACGCTTATCACAAAATGGCAGCGTGCTCGCCTTTGACCGTGACCTGGACGCAATCGGCAACAGAATAGACGATCCGCGTCTGACGCTCATCAGAAGCGACTTCCGCTGGATCCACAACCACGTGCTTCACCAGGGATACAAGGACGGCATCGACGGCGTACTCGCAGACCTCGGAGTGTCATCGCACCAGTTCGACACGGCTGAAAGAGGATTCTCATTCAGATACGACGCACCGCTGGATATGCGCATGAACCAGGAAGCCGAACTCACAGCAGCCGATATAGTCAACACCTATGAGGTTCAGGACATCGAAAGGATTCTGAGGATCTACGGCGAGGTGGATGGCAGCAGAAAGATTGCGCAGATGATAGAAAAGGCCAGAATGACCGCTCCTATCAACACGACCGCCGATCTTGGAAAGGCCATCGAGAAGGCGCTACCGAAGTTTGCCGAACACAAATTCCTCGCGAAAGTGTATCAGGCGCTCCGAATCGAGGTGAACCAGGAAATGAAGTCATTGGAAAAGTTCCTGTCGGGAGCGGCAAAATCCCTCAAACCGGGCGGAAGACTTGTGGTGATCACATATCACTCGCTTGAAGACAGGATGGTCAAGAACTTCATCAAGACCGGCAACATCGAAGGAAAGGTTGAGAAAGACTTCTACGGAAACTCCACAGCTCCGCTAAAGGCTGTCAACAGAAAGCCTATCCTTCCGCAGGAAAGCGAAATCGCAGCAAACACAAGAGCGCGAAGCGCAAAATTGAGAATCGCCGTCAAGGAGGAGTAATAATGGGAAAGGATTTTTTCAAGAGATTCAAGGACATAGACTGGAAAAGGGTCAAGAAGATATCCATCGAGATACTGAAGTCCATCGGCAGAGGTGACTTCCTCTCAATAATGAGAGTCGAAAGATGGTTCCCCTACATATTATATACGGTTTTCATCGGCATCCTCAGCATTTTCCTGAGCTACAGCGCCGAGAAGACACTGCACAAGGTGGAGGTGAACAAGGCCAAGATAGAAAGTCTCAAATACGCCAACGCAAACAAGAACTGCGAAATCATCGGACTGTCGAGAATAAGCACAGTCGAAAAGATGCTTGAGGAATCAGGCTCAAAGCTCAGAATACCGGAAATTCCGGCATACACAATAAAGTAACAGACCATGGAAAGACAGAACTCAAATATGCCGGAAGACAAGAACAGAATCAGCAAGATCCTGTTGATCTTCTATTGGGTTCTGCTTCTGGTTTCCTGCGCCGTGATCGTATCGATCATCATCACCCAGTATTTCTGGGAGCCTCCGACACAGAGTATTGAAAACTTCACACCAAAGAACGAGGCCGTGGAGGTGAAGCCGGAAAGAGGAGACATCATGGACTGCAACGGAAAACTGCTCGCCAGCTCCACCCCTATCTATACAGTCAGACTCGACTGTCAGATCCAGAAGGAAGAGTTGGAGAAACGCGCGATCAAGATGGGCAAGGACTCCCTCACCGAGGCAATCTGGAGAGACCTCGCAAGACAGAGCTGCGAAAAGCTTCCGGAAATCATCGGCGACGGCAGGACAGCAGACGACTACTACAACCTGATCATTCTTAACCGAGAGTCGAACACGCGTCCGGGAAGAAGAGACGCCAAGTTCCTTGTGAACATCGACCACAGCACATTGCTCAAGGTGAAGGAGCTCCCGCTTTTCAGACTCCCAAGCAGACTCAGCGGAATGAAGGTGAAGTCGGTGGATTCCAGAAAATATCCTTATGGCGAACTTGGACGAAGAGTGATCGGAGATGTCCGCATCGACCCTAACGAGCCCGACAGAAACCGCTTCCTCGGCATCGAGGGTGACTACAACCACATACTCCACGGCAAGGAGGGCATCCAGTGGATGAAGGTCGCTGACGAAGGAGCAATCCTGAACCCTGACAGCACATCGATAGCAGTAGAGCATGGCGCAGACATCGTCACCACTGTCGACATCAGCATTCAGGATATCGCTGACAGAGCACTCAGAAGGCATATCACTGACGACGAGACAATCGAAGGAGGCTGCGTTGTAGTCATGGACGTGAAGACCGGAGCCGTAAAGGCGATGGTCAACCTGAAGAAGAACAGCAAGGGAGAACTCGGAGAGTACTTCAACATGGCAATCGGACGTGCGGGAGAACCGGGATCCGTGTTCAAGACCGCAACTCTGATGACATTGCTCGAAGACGGAAAGGTGACTCTCGACACAGAGGTGAAGACAAACGGAGGAAAACTTGAGGGATTCCCGAAGGCTCCGATCGACAAGACCCTGCAGACATACGAAAGAAACACAGGCAAGCGCACCATCACAGTAAGGGAAGGTCTGAAGAAATCGTCAAACAACGTGTTCAGATACCTTGCGATCAAACATTACGGAGAAAACGAGGAGAGCATCAAGAAGTTCACAGACAGACTCTTCGAGTACAACCTGCACAATGCCTACAAGTTTGACCTCACCGAGAAGGGAGGAAGCACATCCTCTCTGAGAGACAGCTGGAGCATCCACGACCTCTACTCGACAGCGATCGGATATGCAATCAGCGAGACACCGCTCAACATCCTGGCCTTCTACAATGCTATTGCAAACAAGGGCAAGATGATGAAGCCGTACATCATCGGTTCATTCGAGAAGAACGGCCAGACCGTGAAGGAGTTCAAACCGACCATCCTCAACGGCTCTATCTGTTCAAGAAGCACAGCGGACACTCTTACCGCCGCATTGAAGGCAGTGGCACAGGACGGTACTGCGAGAAGACTGAGAAACGCCAAGTGCGCTATTGCGGGAAAGACCGGCACCGCACGAGTTGTCCTCGAACCGGCGGACAAGCCGATGAGAGGCAAGCCATATGAAACCGAAGAAGGATACAAGAAATATCAGGCGACATTCGTAGGATTCTTCCCGGCAGACGACCCGAAATACTCAGCGATCGTGACGGTATACACAGGACTTACCAGAAGCGACGGATACGGCGGAGGAAACCAGCCGGCCCGAGTATTCGGAGAAGTGGTGAACAACCTCTGGGCGCTTGACAGCAGCTGGGGAACAGAAATAAGCGAACGCGCGAAACTGCCGGAGATGAGACCTTCATACATAGGCACAAGAAAAGGCAGCGGACCGGTGCCGGATGTGAAAGGAATGGGACTGAAGGACGCGATCTACGCTCTTGAGAACAACGGATACAAGTGCACATACGAAGGTATCGGACACGTGACATCGCAGATCCCGGCAGCGGGAACCACATATCAGGAAGGTAAAACAGTACAGATAAGACTCAAATGAGACTTGACAGAATCATAAGGAACAGCGGAGCAACCATAGTGGAAGGCTCAGGCAGCATCGACATCAGCTCTATCTGCAGCGACTCGAGAAAGGTCACTGCAGGTTCGGCCTTTATTGCAGTCAAGGGTTTTGCATGCGACGGACACGATTACATCCCTATGGCCTTGGGCAAGGGCGCAAGAGTGATCGTCTATGAAGACCAGGAGCGTTTCAACTCGCTCGGCCTCCATCCTGAGCAGACTGAAGGAACCGTGTTCGTAAAGACCGATTCTGCAAGACACGCACTCGCGATCATGGCCGCCAACTTCTATGACAACCCGTCGGAGAAGCTTACATTGGTAGGAATCACAGGAACAAACGGCAAGACCACGACTGTAACCCTCCTCCACAGAATGTTCACAGCGATGGGATACAGCTGCGGACTTCTGTCTACAATCGCGAACTATGTGGGCAACAAAGGTACAGAGGCGATCAACACGACATCAGATCCTCTGACCATCAACAGCCTTCTGAATGATATGGTCAAGGCTGGATGCGAATACTGCTTCATGGAGGTAAGTTCCATCGGAGTGGAGCAGGAAAGAATCGCCGGCCTCAAATACAAGGCAGCGATATTCTCCAACCTCACTCACGACCACCTCGACTACCACAAGACATTCGCCGAGTATCTCAGATGCAAGAAACTGTATTTCGACAATCTCGACAAAGACGCGGTAGCGATCGTGAACTCCGACGACAGGAACGGACTCGTGATGGTGCAGAACACATCGGCAAGAGTGGTGACATATTCATGCAGAAGCATGGCTGACCACACATGCAAGATGGTCGAGCAGAGCTTTGACGGAATGTTGCTGAGAATCGACGGAAGAGAGGCATGGACCGGACTTATCGGAAAGCACAACGCATATAACCTCCTCGCTCTCTACTCGACAGCTGTAGAACTCGGAGCCTCACCTGAGGAAGTGCTCGTGGCAATCAGCAGCCTCAGACCTGCACCGGGAAGGCTAGAGAACATGAGAGGTCCGAAGGACATATCTGTAATCATCGACTACGCCCACACTCCGGACGCTCTCGAGAACGTACTGAAGACCTTGAAGGAGATCGCGCCTGACAGACCGCTTATCTGTCTTTTCGGATGCGGAGGAGACAGAGACAAGACAAAACGTCCTGAAATGGGAGCCATCGCACAGAAATACTCAGACAGGATCATCGTCACATCGGACAACAGCCGTTCAGAGAAAACCTCCGACATCATGGCTGACATCAAGTCCGGCATGGACCTGAGCGGAAGAGCGAAATCACTCTTCATAGAGGACAGAGAGGAGGCGATCAGGACAGCAGTGATGCTCGCAGGACAGGGAACAACGGTTCTTCTCGCAGGAAAGGGTCACGAGACCTACCAGATAATCGGAGACGAGAAGAGACATTTTGATGAAAAGGAAATAGTAGAAGACATTTTCAAGACACTTTAGAAGTATGTTATACGACTTGACACAATATTTGGAAAGAATCGGAATAGACATTCCGGGCATGGGACTTTTCGGTTATCTCTCATTCAGAGCGATGGCCGCATTCACCCTCGCCCTTCTCATTTCGATCTTTGCAGGACGCAGAGTCATCGCATGGCTCCAGAAAAAGCAGATCGGAGAAACCATCCGCGACCTCGGACTTGAAGGACAGATGCAGAAGAAAGGCACTCCGACAATGGGCGGTATCATCATCTTCATCGCCCTCATCATTCCGGCGCTTCTTCTCGGAGACCTCAGGAACATCTACACCATCCTGCTCGTTGTCAGCACCACATGGTTCTTCCTTGTAGGTTTTGCGGACGACTACATCAAGGTGTTCAAGAAGAACAAGGAGGGCATGAGCGAGAAGGGCAAGCTTGCAGCCCAGGGTCTCATGGCACTCTCGATCGGACTTGCCGTATGCTTCAGCAATCAGATCGTCGTAAGAGAAAACACCGTCACAGAAGAGGTCGTTGCAGTTGCTGACGCCGAGGGCACAGTCAGCCAGACAGGAATCGAAAAGACAGACATCGTCAAGAGCACAAAGACAACAGTTCCGTTCATCAAGGGTCACGAGTTCGACTACAGCTGGCTCTCCCCTTTCAAAGGAACATGGGGCAGATACTGCAAATGGGCGATCTACGTGCTTATGATCATCGTCGTGATCACAGCCTGCTCGAACGGAGTGAACCTCACAGACGGAATGGACGGTCTTGCAGCAGGAACATCTGCAATCGTGGGAGTCGTATTGGGAATCTTCGCATGGCTCGGAGGCAATGTGGTCAACGCTGAATACCTCAACATAATGTACATCCCCGGCAGTGGAGAAGTAGCGGTATTCATGGCAGCTCTCGTAGGTGCATTGATCGGATTCCTCTGGTACAACACTTATCCGGCACAGGTATTCATGGGAGACACCGGAAGCCTGATGCTCGGAGGCATCATCGGCGTGACAGCGGTGCTTATCAGAAAGGAACTTCTCATCCCTATCCTTTGTGGAGTATTCTTTGCTGAAAGCGTGTCGGTACTCATGCAGAGATTCTATTTCAAATACACAAAGAAGAAATACGGTGAGGGCAGAAGAATCTTCAGAATGGCTCCTCTGCACCATCACTATCAGAAAGACGGTATACCTGCATTGTTGCAGAAGCCTGCAAAGGCCCTTCCGGAAGCAAAGATCGTTGCCAGATTCTGGATTGTAGGAATTATCCTGGCGTTAGTTACAGTAGCATTATTGAAGGTTAGATAATATGTCAAGAGTAGTAGTTTTAGGTGGTGGCGAAAGCGGAATCGGTTCTGCTGTCCTCGCAAAAGTAAAGGGTTTCGATGTCTTTCTCTCAGATATGGGAAAGATAGCAGACAAGTATGTGGAGATGCTCAACGAATGGAACATTCCGTTCGAACAAGGTGGTCACACAGAGGACCTCATCCTCAACGCAGACGAGGTCATCAAGAGTCCCGGAATCCCTTCAACCGCAGCAATGGTGAAGAAGATCGAGGACAAGGGAATCGGCATAATCTCCGAAATCGAATTTGCAGGCCGTTACGACTCTGCGAAGAAGGTGTGCATCACCGGCAGCAACGGCAAGACAACCACAACTTCGCTGATCTACCACCTGCTCAAGCAGGCCGGCCTCAACGTTGGTCTCGGCGGAAACATCGGCAAGAGTTACGCATACCAGGTGGCTACTGAACAGTTCGACATCTATGTACTTGAACTCAGCAGCTTCCAGCTTGACAACGTATACGACTTCAAGGCGGACATCGCAGTGATCACCAACATCACTCCTGACCATCTCGACAGATACAACTACGATATGGAGAACTATGTGAAGGCCAAGTTCCGTATCACACGCAACATGGACAAAGATGACTGCTTCATCTTCTGCTCTGACGATGAGATCACCATCAACCACCTCAACAAGATCGTGGTGAAGGCTAAGCAGCTTCCTTTCACACAGAAGGCAGAGGTCGAGCAGGGCGCTTTCGTGAGAAACGACAGCATCATCGTCCGCTACAAGGAGCAGGAGTGCGACATGTTCATCCAGGAACTCGCTCTCGGCGGAAAGCACAATGTATACAACTCAATGGCAGCCGCTCTTGCAGCAAAGGCGATGGAGATCGACAATGAGGCAATCAGGGAAGGTCTCGCAACATTCCAGGCAGTCGAGCACAGACTCGAGAAGGTATTGAGCATCAAGGACGTCCTTTATATCAATGACTCAAAGGCGACAAACGTAGATGCCGCATGGTATGCCCTCGAGTGCCAGACAAGACCTGTCGTATGGATCGTAGGCGGAACCGACAAGGGCAATGACTACAGCACACTCGTTCCACTCGCACAGGAAAAGGTGAAGGCTATCATCTGCATGGGTCTTGACAACCAGAAGATCCATGACGCGTTCGGAGGCATCGTACCTCAGATGTTCGATGTGACATCGGCTCAGGACGCAGTGAAGACAGCTCACAGCATAGCACAGTCAGGTGATGTGGTACTTCTCTCACCATGCTGTGCAAGCTTTGACCTCTTCAAGAACTACGAGGACAGAGGAAGACAATTCAAGGAAGCAGTAAGAAATCTTTAAGGATATGGCAAGAGGAACAAAAGAACAGGAACGTAATCTATGGAACTTTATCGACCGCATCGAGGGCGATAAGGTTGTATTGATCATTCTATTCCTCCTGACGCTCATCTCGATCCTTGCAATATTCTCGTCGACATCGACCCTTACAGGAGCAAGCAGAGACAGACTCGACCTTCTGCGCGAACATGCCAAGTTTATCGGAATCGGATACATATTGATATATGTAATATATAAAATCAAGAGTATCAAGTTCATACGAGTACTCTCACAGATAGGTTTCGGTGTATCATTTGTGCTGCTTGCAATTCTTGACTTCAATATCAACCTGGGTATAATCAGACCGGAAAGAGTCAACGACGCAGGCCGTACGTTGAACGTACTTGGACTGCACCTGCACGTTTTCGAGGTTACGAAGGTCGCAATGGTGATGTACCTTGCCTGGGCACTGCACAGCTACAGACAGGACAGCGAGGCGATAGCAAAAGGGAAGAAAAGCCCGACGTTCTCCATACTGAACAGACTAAGCCGCAACCCGTCATTGTCTTTCCTTGCAATGCCGCAGTGGAAACGAATATTCTACATCTACATTCCGTGGATTGCCGCCACCGGAATGGTACTGCCCGGAAGTAACTCCAGCGCTCTTCTGATCGGAGGAATATGCCTGCTGATGGTACTTATAGGAAGAATGCCTTTCAAGGAAATCGCCATCATATGCTGTATCGGAGTGATCATGCTGGGAGCCTGCGTAGGAATCTACTTCGCTTCGGGAAAGACGGTATTCAAGAAGATGCGATTCGATGAGCTTATAACCCGACTCACTGCAGACTACAGCATAGAAAGACTCATCGAGATCGAAAACGACCCCAAACTTGGTCCGAAATGCAAAGAGTGGTATGAGGTAAGAGACGAAATCAAACAGCCATACAGCGCAAGAATCGCCATCCACGAAGGCGGACTCATAGGAAAACTCAGCGGAAACAGCACTCAGAAATACGTGACCGCACATATATACTCAGACTACATGTACAGTTTCCTCATCGAGGAATATGGTCTGTTGGGCGGTATCCTGGTCCTGATGCTGTTCGTGAGTCTCCTTGCAAGAGGATCGTTCATAGCGAAACTATGCCAGCACGACTTCGCAAAACATGCGGTCGGAGGTCTTTCGCTGCTGATATCCGGACAGGCGTTCATGCACATATGCGTAAACACAGGACTCTTCCCTATGACGGGACAGACCCTGCCGATGATCAGCGACGGTAGCTTCGCATTCCTTATGTTCTGCATCGCATTCGGCATCATCCTCTGCATCAGCAAGATGGCAAAGAAGCAGATCAGGGAGCAGGAAGAAGCGTTTGCAGCGCAATATGAAAAGGAAAAGGAATTGGATGACGTACAGTCAGCATTGAACGTAGTAGAAAATATCGAATAATATGGAATACAGAAAACTCAGAGTCATTATCAGCGGAGGAGGTACCGGAGGTCACATCTTCCCGGCATTGTCTATCGCCAACAAGCTTAAGGAGGTAAACCCAGAGACTGAAATCCTCTTTGTAGGTGCAGAGGGTAGAATGGAGATGGAAAAAGTTCCTGCAGCGGGTTACAAGATCATCGGTCTCCCTGTGGCAGGTCTCCAGAGAAAGCTTACACTCTCGAATTTCGCCCTGCCGTTCAAGGTGGCTAAGAGCGTGTCTATGGCCAAGAAGATTCTGAAGGAATTCAAGCCGGATATCGCAATCGGCGTGGGCGGTTATGCCAGCGCTCCCCTTCTCTGGGCTGCGGGCAGACTTGGCATCCCGACTCTGATCCAGGAGCAGAACGGTTTTGCGGGCCTTACCAACAAGATCGTCGGCAAGAAGGCAAAGAGCATCTGCGTCGCATACGACAACATGGAAAGATTCTTCCCTGCAGACAGGATTGTGCTTACCGGCAATCCGATCAGAAAGGAAATCGTCCCTCCTACAGAGGAAATGAAGAAGGAAGCATATGAATTCTACGGTCTCAATCCTGAGAAGAAGCATATATTCATCGTGGGCGGCAGTCTCGGCAGCGGAACTCTCAACAAGGCGATGATGAAATGGATAACCGACGGATGTCCGGAAGGAGAGGACGTGGAGGTCATCTGGCAGTGCGGTAAATTCTACAAGCCTGCAACTGACGAATTCATGGCGGGAGTCTCGGCTCCAGGCGTACAGTACTCTGATTTCATCCAGAGAATGGACCTTGCCTATGCGGCGGCGGATGTAGTGATCTCTCGTTCGGGCGCAAGTTCGGTCTCTGAGCTCTGCGCAGCTCATAAGGCCGTCATCTTCGTACCGTCACCAAACGTGGCAGAAGACCATCAGACACATAACGCCATGGCACTTGTCAACAAATATGCAGCTATGATCGTGACTGACGCGGAAGCCGAGGAGAAGCTCTTGAAGACAGCATGCAACCTGCTCCACGAGCCTGAAAGAATCGCATTGTTGGAAAAGAACATCGCTGCGCTCGCAAAGACAGATGCGGCAATGGATATTGTAAAGGAAGTATACAGATATGTATAGCAATATATATTTCATAGGAATCGGCGGTATCGGAATGAGCGCCATCGCGAGATACTACCACAGAAAGGGATTCAAGGTAAGCGGTTACGACAAGACACCGTCCCCGCTGACAGCTGCCCTTGAAGAGGAAGGTATCGAGGTGCATTACGAGGACAACACTGACTTCATCCCTAAAGATGTGGAGAGCACCCTTGTCGTGTACACCCCTGCAATCCCTAAGGACATGGGAGAGCTTGTGTATGTACAGGAGAAGGGTTACAGAGTGATCAAACGCTCGCGCACTCTCGGAGAAATCACCCGTGGTCAGCGCTGCATGGCAGTGGCAGGAACACATGGAAAAACCACAACCAGTACGCTTGTAAGCCATATCTTCACAGACACAGGCGAAGGTTGTTCGGCATTTCTCGGCGGCATTTCGAAGAACTACGACTCCAACCTTCTCATCGATCAGAATGACGTGGTAGTGGTTGAAGCGGACGAATTCGACCGTTCCTTCCTCCAGCTCTATCCTGAGATTTCGGTGATTACATCGATGGATGCAGACCACCTTGACATCTATGGAGACGAAGCGCATATCAGAGAGGCATTCAAGGCTTATGCGTCACAGGTGAGCGGCACCGTCATCGTCAAGCACGGACTTGACATCACTCCTGCCGACACAAAAGCTGAAATCAGGACATATTCGTTCGGCAATCCGGAGGCTGACTTCTATGCTGAGGCACTTGAAGACGGGCATTTCAACCTGCACTACCCCGGCGGAGTGATCGAGGACTGCGTGGTGGGAATCCCGGGATGGGTAAACATCGAGAATGCGACCGGAGCCGCCGCGATCGGACTTACATACGGTCTCGACCCGCAGAAGATCAGGAAGGCCCTCGCATCATTCTCGGGTGTGAAGAGAAGATTCGACCTTCAGGTAAAGAAACCGGGATGCGTATACATCGACGATTATGCACACCACCCTGAGGAGATTTCAGCGGCATTGAGTTCCATCAGAAACTCATATCCGGATATGAAGATGACAGCTATCTTCCAGCCGCACCTCTACACACGCACAAGGGACTTCGCGCCCGAGTTCGCAGAGGCGCTGAGCAAGGCCGACAAGCTCATCCTTCTTGATATCTATCCTGCGAGAGAGCTTCCGATTCCAGGCGTGACATCGGAGATAATCTTCAAGGATGTAACCTGTCCGGAGAAGGTTCTCCTCCAGAGAAACGAACTGATGGACTACCTCCAGAACGAGGAACTTGAACTTGTAGTGACCATCGGAGCGGGAGATATAGACAGATTTGTAGGTGAAATAGCAAAAATGCTGGAAAACAGGTAATATGAACAAACCACTCAAATATATACTATTGAGCATATGCGGAGGCGTCATCGCCTTCTGCATCGTTTGTTCGTATATCGCAGGAGACAGACTCAGACACGAGTGCATCTGTGAAAAACTTGAGGTAAAGGTACTGGACAGTCTCCACAACCAGTTTGTAACAGCCGGCGACATCAGGAAAGTCCTGGACAAGACCTATGGTCAATATATAGGAGTCCACGTCGACAGTCTGGACCTGGTGAAGATCGAGGATATCGTGGACAGAAGAAGCGCAGTGCTCAAGAGCGAGGTCTACATGACAATGGACGGAACATTGCACATCGACATCACACAGAGAAGACCTGCCGCGAGATTCCAGAAGAAGGACGGAGGATTCTATGCCGACAAAGACGGATACATATTCCCTCTCCAGAGCTCGTTTGCGTCGCATGTGCAGATCATTGACGGACACATCCCTCTTGCGGCCAACAGCGGATACAAGGGAGAACTCACCGACCCGGTGGAAAAGGCATGGATCGAAAAGATAATGGGTCTGGTGAACTACATCGAGGCGAGCGACGAGTGGAGGAACATGATTGTACAGATTCACGTGACAGAAAACACTGATCTGATACTCATTCCTCGTGAAGGAAGAGAGAGATTCGTATTCGGACAGCCGGAAGACATTGCGGAGAAGTTCGAAAGAATGAAGAAATATTATACGGCGGTCATCCCTGAGAAGGGTTCGGACAAGTACAAAGAGGTCGACCTCCGTTTCAAAGGACAAATAATTTGCAGATAAAGAAAACCATATATGGAAAATAACGACAGACATATTGTTGCCATAGACTTGGGCTCATCAAAGATTTCTGTCACAGTAGCCAAAGTCAACGGGGAGGATGTACAGGTGATCTACTACAAGGAGACACCTGCAGCCGGCATCAGATACAGCAGCATCTACAATGACCTTCAGGCAAGAAGGGCTTTGGAGAAGGCTGTGCGCGATGCGGAGATGGAGCTTGACATCAAGATCACACAGGCAGTGGTCGGCATGCCTAAATTCCCTATCAGACAGGAAAGCGGAAATGCCACAATCCAGGACAGAGGAGAAGACACTGAGATCACTGAAGAGGACATTGTAGACCTCAAGAGATTCGCCCAGTCACTCTACCCTATCGAAGACGGCAGCAAAGAGGCCATCTACGGTTCTGTTGCGCAGTCTTTCTCCGACGGAGAGAATTTCCAGATCATCGAAGAGGATATCATCGGAATGGGCAGTGACACCCTCGAAGGAAACTTCAAGATCTTCATCGGAAAGAAGGGCAACCTGAACAAGATCGACACCCTGATGAACAAGACAGGTGTCGTACCTATGAGAAAATACTTCACAGCCGAGTCCACAGCGCGTGCCGTATTGAGGGATTCGGAGATGGAAAGCGGAGTCGCCCTTATAGACTTCGGAGGCGGATGTACCTCTGTATCGATCTACCAGGGCAAGATCATGCGTCACTTTGCATCCATACCTTTCGGAGGCAAGAACATCACCAACGACATCAAGTCGGAGTGTCAGATTTCAGAGAGACTTGCTGAAAACATCAAACTTGAATTCGGAGCATGTATGCCTGACAAGCTCCTGAGCCTCAGCGACAAGATTCTTGACATCAGGGGCTGCAGCAACGAATCCACAAAGCAGCTTTCGGTGAAATATCTTTCGGAAATCATAACAGCCCGCGTCGAGGAAATCATGATGGCAGTGCTTTATGAAATCGAGCAGAGCGGATTCGCCGACTCACTCAGAAGCGGTATTGTGGTGACAGGAGGATGTGCCCAGACGGCCAACCTCGCGAATCTCATCTACGACATCTCAGGATTCAAGGTAAGAATCGGTTATCCTCAGAAAACATTCTCATGCGAAGGATGCGACGGACTTGCAGAGACAAGCGCGGCAACGGCAATCGGACTTATCATGGCATCGCTCAACGACCCTTCGATCAACTGCGCGACTGTCAACACGAACGAGCCTGCAGCTGAAACGGTTGTGGAGGAAGTGAGCGTTGTAGGCAATGAGGATGAGCCGCAGGGATCACTGTTCAAAAACGATGAGGAAGAGAAAGTGAAACCGACCACGAAGCCGCAGCAGCCGACCGTAAAGAAGAAAAAGAAGGTAAAGCTTACAATCTTCGGAAAGACAATTCTGGACACCTTTGAAAACCTTTTTGACGCCTTGGATGAGGATAAGGTTCCGGCTGCTCCTGCAACCAATGATGAAGACGAGGAAGATACTGAAGAAAAAGCATAAGATATGGACTATATAGACAATATGGAGGTTACCCCGAACGATTGGGTACCGGAGGAAGACTCGATAATAAAGGTCCTCGGAGTGGGAGGAGGCGGATGCAACGCCGTAAACTATATGTACAATCAGAAGATCGAAGGTTGTACGTTCATCGTATGTAACACCGACTCACAGGCGCTCAGCAAATGCGACGTCCCTGTGAAGATCCAGCTCGGCGAAGGCCTCGGAGCAGGTACGAATCCTCGCGAAGGACGCAACGCCGCCCTCGGTTCACAGGCCGAGATTGAAGAGAAGGTGCTCAGCGGAAAGACTGAAATGCTCTTCATCACCGCCGGCATGGGTGGTGGTACCGGTACCGGTGCTGCACCTGTAATCGCCGCTCTTGCACGTGAAAAGGGTATCCTCACAGTCGGAGTCGTGACCATTCCTTTCCGCACACAGGGTGCAGAGACCATGCAGAAGGCCATCGAGGGTATCAACGAACTCGAAAAGAACGTGGACAGCCTTCTGATCATCGACAACGAGAAACTTCTTGACGAATATGGAGACCTCCTTCTTCAGAAGGCATTCCCTAAGGCTGACGAGGTGCTCGCGACAGCGGTTCGAGGCATCACTGAAATCATCAAGAAGAAAGGTTATATCAACGTCGACTTCCGCGATGTCAAGAACATGATGAGGGACAGCGGATATGCTCTTATGGGTTGCGGCATCGGTACAGGAGAAAACCGAATCGAAGATGCGGTGAAGAATGCCGTGAATTCCCCTCTCCTCAATAACTACGACCTTACTACAGCAAAGGATTTCCTCGTAAACATCACCTCCGGCAACAATGACCAGGGTATGACAGCATCGCAGTACAGAACTGTAAACGAGCTCATCAAGAAACATACAGGAAAGGCCAACAACTTCAAGAGCGGACTTGTATTTGACGACGACCCTGAATTCGGAGACAAGATCTCGATCACTGTCATCGTTACAGGTATCCGAATGTCCATTCTTCCGTCACATGACCCTGAGAACATAATCACAGTCGAGGAGGATTTCGTATACAGCGGAACATCCGGCCGCGAAGGCATCGAACTCAGAGAAATCCGCAACGAGAAAATCGGTTACAACAGCGCGGCAAGCCGTAAGAAGGACCTCTTCGCAGACGGCGTCAAACCGGCATTGCTTACCGTTGACGGTCAGGACATAAGCGAACTCGAACATGTTGCGGCCATCAGAAGAAAATCTCCTGTAGGCAGCAAGAGAAACTAACGCAGATTTTTACTATCTTTGCGGGTTATTTAATGAAAACGATATGACTAGAAAGACAAGAGTAAGGTTTGCACCGTCACCTACAGGTCCTCTCCACATGGGAGGAGTAAGGACAGCTCTATATAATTACCTCTTCGCTAAACAGCGTGGAGGTGACTTTATTATCAGAATAGAGGACACTGACTCGCAGAGATTCGTTCCCGGAGCAGAGAAATATATCATCGAGGCTCTCAACTGGTGCGGCATCGTTCCTGACGAAGGAGTCGATGCACAGGGCAATGTAGTGGAGACAGCTTCAGAGCGTCATCCGCATGCTCCGTACAGACAGAGCCAGAGAAAGCCTATCTACCGTCAGTATGCTGAGCAGCTCGTAGCGGACGGATTCGCATACTACGCATTCGACACTGCCGAGGAGCTTGGTGCAAAGCGCGCCGAGATGGAGGCTGACGGCCAGACGTTCATCTATGGCCAGACAACACGTATGGGTCTCCGCAACTCACTTTCAATGTCCGAGGCAGAGGTAAAGGAACTTCTTGAGACCCGCACAGACTGGACTATCCGCTTCAAGATGCCTGAGAACAGAGTTGTGGCCATGGAAGACCTTATCCGCGGTCATGTAGAGGTAAACACCTCGACTCTTGACGACAAGGTTCTCTGGAAGAGAGCGGACGAGCTTCCTACATACCACCTTGCAAACATCGTCGACGACCACCTTATGGAGATCACAGAGGTTATCCGTGGCGAGGAGTGGCTTCCTTCACTTCCGCTTCACTACCTCCTTTATGAGGCGTTCGGATGGACAGACACACAGCCACGTTTCGCACACCTTTCACTCCTTCTCAAACCGGACGGAAAGGGCAAGTTGAGCAAGCGTGACGGAGACCGCCTCGGCTTCCCTGTATTCCCGCTCCAGTGGACAAATGCAGAGGGCGAGGTTTCACGCGGATACCGCGAGGACGGATACTTCCCTGAGGCATTCGTGAACCTCCTTGCAATGCTCGGATGGAACCCTGGCAACGACCAGGAACTTTTCTCACTTGAGGAACTTGTGAACATCTTCTCTCTCGAGAGAGTGATCAAGTCAGGCGCACGTTTCAACGCTGACAAGGCAAAATGGTTCAACAAGGAATACCTTCGTATGAAGAATGTAGCGGATCTCGCCGGCGCATACATCCCTGTTCTTGAAGAGAAGGGAATCACAGTAAGCGAGTCCGTAGCAGTAGAGTCAGACTTCGCAAGCAAGACATTCTCACGCGGCTACGTAGAGAAGATCGTTGCACTTATCCAGGAGAGAGCTACATTCGTGGCTGATTTCTGGGAGATTGCTCCATACCTCTTCGTGGCACCTTCAACATTCGTAGAGAAGGATGCAGCGAAGTTCTGGAAGGAGGAGAACTACACATTGGCACTCCAGGTGGCTGACTTCATCCTTAACTTCGAGGGTGAGTTCACCAAGGAGGCGCTCGAGGGACCGCTTGAGGAATACATCCGCGGAAACGAGTGGCCTATGGGCAAGGTAATGAACTGCCTCCGTCTTGCAATGGTAGGCGGATCTAACGGCCTCGGCATTGCAGATATCGTAACTCTCGTAGGCAAAGAGGAATTTGCAAAGCGTATCGACTTCATCAAGGCCACACTTGGTTGCTAAGCGAACGGAGACATCCATAGAAAATAAAAGAAAACATATATGAAGAATTTTGTACAGGAATTAATGTGGAGAGGCATGATCCAGGACATCATGCCAGGCACTGAGGAGAAACTCCTTGAAGGCTCCACTGCAGCATACGTGGGAATCGACCCTACTGCCGATTCACTCCACATCGGTCACATGGTGAGCATCATGATCCTCAAGCATTTCCAGAACTGCGGTCACAAGCCGATCGCTCTCGTGGGAGGTGCAACAGGTATGATCGGAGACCCATCAATGAAGTCACAGGAGCGCAACCTTCTTGACGAGGCGACCCTCAACCACAACGTAGCATGTATCAAGGCTCAGCTCAGCAAGTTCCTTGACTTCGAGTCAGACGCAGCAAACAAGGCGGAACTCGTGAACAACTACGACTGGATGAAGAACTTCACCTTCCTCGATTTCGCACGTGAGATCGGAAAGCACATCACTGTAAACTACATGATGGCGAAGGACTCAGTGAAGAAGAGACTTTCAGGAGAAGCACGCGACGGTATGTCATTCACAGAGTTCACATACCAGCTCCTCCAGGGTTATGACTTCCTCTACCTCTATGAGAATATGGGATGTACACTCCAGATGGGTGGCGCAGACCAGTGGGGCAACATCACCACAGGTTCTGAGCTCATCCGCCGTATCCTCGGCAAAGAGGCTTTCGCACTTACATGCCCTCTCATCACAAAGGCTGACGGAGGAAAGTTCGGCAAGACCGAGAAGGGTAACATCTGGCTCGATCCTGAGCGCACATCGCCATACCAGTTCTACCAGTTCTGGCTCAACGTTTCAGACTCAGACGCAGAGAAATACATCAAGATCTTCACAATGCTTACAAAGGAGGAGATCGACGCTGCAATCGCACAGCACTCAGAGGCTCCTGAGCGTCGCGAACTCCAGAAGCTCCTTGCCAAGGAAGTTACAACAATGGTACATGGAGCGGCAGAATACGAGAACGCAGTCGCAGCATCGCAGATGCTCTTCGGAAACGCAACCAAGGACGCTCTCATGAACCTTGACGAAAAGACATTCCTTGCCGTATTCGACGGAGTTCCTACATTCGAGGTAGCTGCAGACAAGTTCCCTATGGGCATCATCGATCTTCTTGCAGGCGAGTCTGCTGTATTCCCTTCAAAGGGTGAGTGCAGAAAGATGATCCAGGCAAACGGTGTAAGCATCAACAAGGAGAAGGTTGCTGACATCAATGCACAGATCGGCAGCGAGTCGTTTATTAACGGTAAGTATATTCTTGCGCAGAAGGGTAAGAAGAACTACTTCATTATCAAGATCGCTTAATGGAAAAGAACACAGAAAGCACAAGGCAGTTAAAAGTTGCCAAAGAGATTCAGAAGGAGATGGCTGAGATCATCCGCAGCAAGGGCATGGCCGCATTCGGTGGCGCACTTGTATCTGTAAGCGGTGTCAAGATCAGTCCGGATCTTTCTGTTGCCAAAATCTATGTAAGCGTATTCCCGTCAGAGAAGGCTGAGCCGGTGATGGGCGCGCTTCAGGAGAACAGCAAGGCATTGCGTGGTGAGCTTGGCGCAAAGGTCGGCAAGCAGCTCCGCATCGTCCCTGAGATCGCCTTCTACCTTGACAGCTCTCTTGACTACGTAGAACATATTGAGGAATTGCTGAAGAAATAGTGCGTCTTGCAGGATTCATAGCTCGTAGATACCTTTTCGCCAAGAAGTCGCATAACGTGATCAACATCATTTCGGCGATAAGCGCTATCGGTATGGCTATCGGTACTGCAGCACTCATCATCATCCTTTCAATCTATAACGGGTTCGACATGCTCATCAGATCGATGATGAGCAATGTCGAACCTGATTTGCTTATAACACCGGCAAGCGGAAAGACATTCGTTCCGGAAGGAAGCACATACGACTGGCTCTATGAGCAGGCTATCGTCAAGAACATGTGCAGCACCCTTCAGGAACAGGTATTCATCAGCTATGACGGTCAGCAGGGTCTTGCACAGGTAAAGGGAGTCGACTGGATATATGAAGGCGAATCCCCTATCAGAGACCACCTGCGTGAGGGAAGTTTCACCCTGCACAAAGGAGACATCCCTCTCGCAGCAGTAGGAGTCGGCCTTGCCTATGAGATGGGCATAAGCCCGCGTTTCCTCACTCCTATCGAAATCTATTTCCCATCCAGGACACGCAGGATATCTATGGCAAATCCGGCCGCCTCACTGGAAAAGATAAAGGTTTGGCCTTCGTGCACCTTCTCTGTAAACAGCGAGGTGGACAGCAGGCTTATGATTGTCCCTATTGAAAAGATGTGGGAACTTCTGGAGTACGACAGACAGGAAGTGTCGGCCATTGAAATCAGAGTTGTGGAAGGCACCTCTGCAAAGGAAATCGCAACCCTCCAGAAAGAACTGTCCGAACAACTCGGACCCAAGTACAAGGTCAAGGACAGATTCCAGCAGAACGAATCACTCTACAAGATGATGAAATACGAAAAGGCTGCAATCTATATGATCCTCCTTTTCATCATCGTGATCATCGCATTCAACATCTTCGGCAGTCTGTCAATGCTCATCATTGAAAAGAAAGAGGACATGCAGACTCTCCGCAGTCTTGGAGCAAAGGACAGCCTCATCAAACGTATCTTCGTCCTTGAAGGATGGATGATATCGCTTGTAGGACTTGCTGCGGGACTTGTAGTCGGAGTAGGATTTTCCCTCCTCCAGCAGCACTTCGGATTCATAAAGATGCCGGGTAGCTACATAGTGCAGTCCTACCCTGTCATCCTCTCCCCTGTCGATATTCTTATTACAGCCGTGGGCATTGCCGTTATCGGCTACATTATCGCCCTCATGCCGGTACGCATCTACAGAGACAAGCGTGGCGCATAACCCCTTATCAATCAGAAGATTACAAAAAGGCGATTCCCCGTTCACGGGGAATCGCCTTTTTATAAAGCGCTATCTATCAAGGGATTACTTGCCACTCTGAACGTATTCATGGATAGCAGCTGCCGCCTTACGGCCTGCTCCCATTGCGAGAATGACTGTTGCAGCACCTGTAACCGCATCTCCGCCGGCGAACACGCCCTGGCGGGTTGTAGCACCGTTCTCATCTGCCACGAGACATCCGCGACGGTTTGTCTCAAGACCTGCTGTAGTCTTTGCGATAAGAGGGTTTGGAGATGTTCCCAGAGACATGATCACTGTGTCTGTCTCGATCTCGAACTCAGAACCCGGAATCTCTACAGGACTGCGACGTCCGCTCTCATCTGGCTCGCCGAGCTCCATTCTGATGCATTTCACAGCCTTCACCCAACCTTTCTCGTCACCGATAACCTCCACAGGATTGGTAAGCATCGCGAACTGGATGCCCTCCTCCTTGGCGTGGTGAACCTCCTCCACACGTGCAGGAAGTTCCTTCTCAGTACGACGGTAAACGATCGTAGTCTCTGCTCCGAGACGGAGTGCCGTACGCGCTGCGTCCATTGCAACGTTACCGCCACCTACGACAACCACCTTCTTTCCAGCATGGATCGGTGTGTCATAATCATCTCGGTAAGCCTTCATGAGGTTGTTACGGGTGAGGAACTCATTTGCAGAGAACACACCGTTGTAATGCTCGCCAGGAATGTTCATGAAGCGTGGAAGACCTGCTCCCGAACCAACGAACACTGCATCGAAGCCTTCCTCATCGAGGAGTGAATCGATGGTCACAGTACGTCCCGCAATCACATTTGTCTCGATCTTCACACCGAGAGCCTTCACTGAAGCGATCTCGGCAGCAACTACCTTGTCCTTTGGAAGACGGAACTCAGGAATACCATACTCGAGCACGCCACCTGCACGGTGAAGGGCCTCGAAGATAGTCACCTCGTAACCGAGCTTGGCAAGGTCGGAAGCACATGCAAGACCGGCAGGACCGCTACCGATGACTGCCACCTTGTGACCGTTTGCAGGAGCCACTGCAGGCTTAACGCCACCGTTCTCTCTGCTCCAGTCAGCAACGAAGCGCTCAAGCTTGCCGATTGCTACAGGCTCACCCTTGACACCAAGGATACAGCTGCCCTCGCACTGGGTCTCCTGAGGACATACACGGCCGCAGATTGCAGGAAGGGACGAGTCTTCCGCAATCACAGCCGCAGCTCCGGCGAAGTCGCCCGCCGCCACAAGTGAAATGAACGAAGGAATCTTCACGCTTACAGGGCAGGCCGCCACACAACGTGGGTTCTTGCAGTTGAGACATCTTGTTGCCTCAAGCTGTGCCTCCTGCTCATTATATCCGTAGCAAACCTCCTCGAAGTTGGTTGCTCGTACTTTCGGATCCTGCTCTCTTACAGGAACTCTTGGAATCTTGTTTGCCATTATTTTCCCCTCCCGATTCTGCAGACATGATGCTCTGTAGCATCCTTTTCCTCTTCGTTATACATTCTCTGACGACGCATAGCCTCATCAAAGTCCACGAGATATCCGTCGAACTCCGGACCCTCCACACATGCGAAACGTACCTTTCCGCCTACAGTCACACGGCATGCGCCGCACATTCCTGTACCGTCTACCATAAGTGTGTTAAGGCTGACGATCACCGGAAGATTGAGCTTCTTGCATGTAAGGGTTGCGAACTTCATCATGATCATGGGTCCGATGGCCACCGACTGGTCATACTGCTTGCCGTCCTCGTTCACGAGCTTCTCAAGCATCGCTGTAACAAGACCCTTGAAGCCCTCGGAACCGTCATCGGTACAGATGTAGAGATTATCGCAGACAGCCTCCATCTCTTCCTTATATATGACGAGATCCTTGTTCTTGGCTCCGATGATCACATCGACAGATATGCCCTTCTCGTGAAGCCATTTTACCTGTGGATATACAGGTGCAGTACCTACGCCACCGGCAATGAAGACATACCTCTTCGAGGCAAGCTCCTCTGCAGACATCTCTGTAAAGTCTGACGGAATACCGAGAGGACCGACAACATCCGCAAATGCATCGCCCACCTCATACGAACAGATCTCTGAAGTGGATGCACCTATCTGCTGAGTCACGATGGTCACAGAACCTTCCTGACGGTCAAAATCACTGATTGTAAGCGGGATACGCTCTCCCTGCTCATCCGCACGGATGATAAGGAACTGTCCCGGCTGAGCGGCTGACGCCAGACGAGGTGCCTCCACCTTCATACGACATATAGTCGGCGTCAACATTTCCTTTGTTAGAATTCTATACATAATCGATTCTATTATTTATTCTGCTGATTTCCGTTCTCGACGATTCCCGATACCGGCACAGCAAGCTTTTCAATTGCCTTCTTGAGTGTCTCCACATTTGTCTTGGCAGCATCATACTTGACCGAAATGGTCTGATTCTCAAGACTGACATCAAGTCCCTTGACTCCCTTCTCGAATGAAATGTTCTCCTGAACCTTCTTCACACAGTTCTGGCAGTGAAGATGTACTTTGAAAGTCACCTCCTTTACCTCTGCCTTAGGCTTCTTTGAACCGAAAACCTGTGCAGATACTGCAGCTGCAGACGACTCCGCTGCTGTTGCTGTTGCTGAGAATGCCACAAGGGCAGAAAGGATAATTACAAGTGTCTTTTTCATGAGTTTATGTTTTATCGTTTATATTTCTTTCTATTGTCCGGCACTACTTCCAAAGTGTGAAGCGGAATCCTGCATGTGCCTTGATTCCCATAAGCGGTCCCCAGATGCAGCTTGCATCAAACGAAGGCTGACGTGGGTTCGCCGCTCCGATGATGGCATTTTCCTGACGGAAGTTTGTAAGGTTCTCCGCACCTATATACACATCCCAGCCCTTGAAACGGCGTGTGATCTGTGCATAAAGCATCGGATATATCGGTGTTCTGCCGTCCTTGTAGAGAAGGTTGCCGTCCTTATCCTTGAACTCCGTCATGAAATCATATACGCGGCATGAACCATTCAGCGAAGCTGTGAAGTCAAAGATCCATTTGTTGAGATTTGTCGCATACTGAAGGTTAAGTACTCCCTTGAAACGGCTTGTCATCGGCTTCTCTACGAGGCCCTTGCCATCAAGTTCGATCTTGGCATTGGTGTAGCGCGCAGTCACGGTAATATTGAAACGCTCTACCGGATCCACAGAGAAGTCCACCTGGATATTGTCAGTAAACGAACGTCTGCCATTCAAAGCATAGAAATGGATCTCATTCAGCTGCTTCTCGTAGTCCACAACCATCTGCTCTGCAAACTGAGTCTTGAAGAAGTCGACACTGAGGTAAGTGTTGCTGCCTGCTCCGAACGGAAGGTAATATGTCACGTTACCTCCGAATGTCCACGCATCCTCTAGAATATGCTCGTTGTATGCACCCACGAATTTCTTTCCTGTCGAGAATACACCGATATTGTCTACCAGAGGAGTCGAATATCTGAGACCGCGGCCTCCGTTGGCTCTGAGCACGATCTCGTCGATCGGCATATACTTGACTGTGAGTCGTGGAGACACACGGAATTTATTTTCTGCAACATGGTTGAAACAGTCGCCTCGGAGTCCTGCGATGACAGAGAGTTCTTCACCGAGATGATATGTATATTCTCCGAAGACTCCTGCATTGGCAAGATCGGTCACGCCCTTGTCTGCAACGTCCTGGAACATAACGATACGGCTGAAATCCTCATTGTATCTGTCGAATGTTCCGTTGAGACCCACTGTAAACCTGTGAGAGTCGTTGATCACATTCTGATAAAGGAGGTTTGCATATGCTGAGTGCTGATCTGCAAGATACGAAGTCTTTCCGAAATAGGAATCCATATCCTGGTAATTGTAGTCAGCGATAAGCGCGATATTCTGTGAATTGTCCTCATTCAAAGGCACGCCCACCTTAAGATAGCCGTTGAGAGAACGGTTAAGGATATCCGATCCCCAAGGATTTACATGCATCTGACTTGCATTCAGTTCGTTACTGTCCCAGAGGTAGTAGTCAGACGGATTGTAGAACACATCCTTTCCATTCAGCTTCATCACCTGACCGCCGAGGCGCTTGTCCTGGATGGCACGGACACCGAAACGCACCTGCACGCCATTGTCCGCCATATAGAGCCAACGGTTCGAGAAATTGAACTGAAGCATCTTAGGATCATCGAGG
>JAEIGA010002093.1_pt1 | contig 31837 bp, 25 predicted proteins | sample 9270691 | NCBI WGS metagenome assembly JAEIGA01 (sample SAMN17057246, study PRJNA624740) | gut metagenome | biome: biome; isolation source: fecal sample | host: Bos grunniens | place: China: Xizang | collected 2019
AACAAGAAACGAAATAAAAAACAAGATATAATTATTGTTTGACATTGAATTTTGTTTTGCAAAATGTTAAAATCACTGAGAAATAATTTTTGAGGTGAAATACATGAATAATGCAAAAAAAATAATTAGTCTTTTATTGACGATTGTTCTGATTACTGTATTTGCGGCTGCGTGTAATAATGATTCGAATTCGTCCGGTAAGGATGATGAGACTGCATCGCCAAATCCTACAGCAAGTCCGACTGCTTCAATTCCGAAAGACGAATATACGTTAGAGAAAGAAGCCGGACACAATCAGCTTACTTTATATTGGACATATCCCGGTTCTTATGAGAATTGTGATATCTGGATGTGGTGGGACGGCAAAGAAGGAAGCGGTCATTTATTCCATGAGTGCGAATACGGTGCAAAAGTTGTTGTAAATGTGCCGGAGGGTATTACTGAGGTTGGTTTTATTGTAAGACGCGATTGCAGTGAACCGGGAGGAAATGCGTGGGGCTCCGCTACAAAGGATTTTAACGAGGACAGATTCGCAGTTATTGAGGGTGAAGAAACATTTATCTACCTTAAGAGCGGTGTTGGTTCACAATATACGAGTAACGATGGAGGAAAGACTTTGGATATGATAAAGAAATTCACTTTGGCCGGAATTATCGATTTTGATCAAATACAATACAATCTTACACCGGCAACACGCCTTACTTCTTTAGATCAAGTAAAGGTTTACCAAGGTGGCAATGAGATAAAAATTAAGGCAATAAGCACATTAAACAGAGATGCAACTAACGGTTATGTAACATTGACAGAGAATCTTGATATTTCTAAGCCTTATGAGATAGAAATTGAAGGTTACGGCAAGAAGGTTGTTGTTCCTACTGCTGTGTTTGACAATAAAGAATTTATCGAAAAATACACATACGACGGAGATGACTTAGGTGCTGTTATAAATGGTGATAATACTACTTTCAAGGTATGGGCACCTACTGCATCAAAAGTTGTACTCAATCTTTATTCCGAGGGTAACGGTGGCGTGGCATATAAAGACGTAGAAATGACACGTTCAGATAAAGGTGTTTGGGTTCATACGGAAAATTGCGGTCACGGCACATACTATACTTATACGGTTACAACTTCTGTGGGCACTCAAACTGCTACTGACCCATACGCAAAATCTGCAGGCCTTAACGGTGACAGGAGTATGGTTATAGATCTTTCAAAAACTAACCCTGTTAATTGGGACAAACCGTATACAGCAGGTACAGACACATACACAGAGGCTGTTATTTGGGAAGTTCATGTAAGAGATTTCAGTAATAAAATTTCAGATTCAAAGTATAAGGGTAAGTATCTTGCATTTACTGAGACAGGTCTTAAAAACAGTTCCGGTGTCAGTGTCGGTATTGACTATCTTGTGAATTTAGGCGTAACTCACGTTCATTTGCTTCCTGTATATGACTATGCTACAGTTGATGAGGCAAACCCCGACAGCGCGTTTAACTGGGGCTATGATCCTAAAAATTACAACGTGCCTGAGGGAAGTTACAGTACAGATCCATATCATGGAGAAGTAAGAGTAAATGAATACAAACAGATGGTACAAGCTCTTCATAACGCAGGAATTGCTGTGGTAATGGATGTTGTTTACAATCACACATATGATGCAAACAGTTCCTTTAACAAAATAGTTCCGTATTATTACTATCGATATACGGCAACAGGTGCTAACTCAAGTGCCAGCGGTTGCGGTAACGACACTGCTTCAGAGCGAAAGATGTTCCGTAAGTTTATGGTTGACAGCGTAAGCTATTGGGCAAGGGAGTATAAGCTGGATGGATTCCGTTTCGACTTAATGGGTTTACATGATCTTGAAACAATGCAGCAAGTTGAAACTGCAGTTCACAATATTAACCCTAAAGCCATTATTTACGGTGAGGGTTGGACAATGGGCAGCACAATTGATGGCAGTGCTCAGGCAAATCAGACAAATATTAGTCGTATTGATCAAGTAGAAGGAGCTGCCGGCGGTATTTCTGTATTTAATGATGTAATTCGTGATGGTTTAAAAGGCAGCGTATTTGATAAAGCTTCAAAGGGCTATATCAGCGGTGAATATGGTCAATATGAATCAAGAGTACAGTTCGGTCTTGCAGGCGGTAAAAATGCTGTTGCAGGCTGGTCTGTAAAGAAAGCTGCAATTATTAATTATATGAGTGCTCATGATAATCATACTTTGTGGGATAAGTTAACTCTTTCAAATGGTAATAATTCTGTAGACGAAAGACTTGCTATGAACCGTGTAGGTGCAGCAATCCTTATGCTTTCTCAAGGTACTCCTTTTATGCAAGCAGGAGAAGAAATGCTGAGAACAAAGAATGGTGACGAGAACAGTTATAAGTCTTCTGATGATGTTAATAACATTAATTGGGAAGCATTAACTCCTGACAGTAATGAATATAAAATGATGAACTATTACAAGGGCTTGATTGAACTTCGTAAGAGCAGCTTCGTTTTGACATCACAAGGACAAACATCTGTAAGCTTTAACAGATTATCCTCGGGCGGTATGACTGCTTTGTTTAACAGTTATAAAGGCGAATCTGTTTTAGCTTTGATTAATCCTACATCAAATGCAGATTCACATACACTTGACGGAGAATGGAAGCTTCTTTCTGATGGTACACAAGCAGGTGCTGATGTAATAGAAAAAGTCAGCGGCACTATAAATATACCTGCATATACTGTAATTATTCTTTCTAAGTAATAATTTGTTTTATGGTTAAAGATGTTGTTTTATGGGCGGATATTTCCGAATTGCCTGATCCTATAGAAAAACCGGAGATTGCAGAGAAGATTCCGTCTAAGCGCAAAAACAAAATATTCACATATACACTGCCTCTTAACAGGAGGCAGTGTCTGTGTTCCGGTTTGATTGAAAAGTATGTTTCAGATGTTTATGAATTTTCAATTGAAGATTTTGGCGCAGATAATAACGGTAAACCGCGAATCAATAATGACATAGGTATTAATTACAGTATATCCCACTCGGATAATATTGTTATTTGTGCTGTGAGCAGGAATAACATTGGGTGTGATATTGAGAAAATTAAAAAATTGTCTTCTAATATAGCAGAACGATTTTTTTGTGACGATGAAAAAGCGTATTTAAATAAATTTTCTGATTCAGATTTTGAAAACGAGTTTTTCAGATTGTGGACAATTAAGGAAAGTTATATAAAAATGACAGGTACAGGACTTCGTGTCAGACTTGACAGCTTTGAAATTTCTTTTGATAAAAAGGCCGAGAATAGGGCAATAATTAAAAAAAAGGGTAGAACAGAAAATTGTTCAATCAGAGAATATTGTATTCCCGATAATAACAGCTATAAAATATCGGTTTGTACTGAGAATGAAGATTTTTGCGGCATGTTGCAGCATTTTGAGATAGGCAAATATTTATAAGGATTTATTTATTATGTTTGATTTTATAATTGGATTTTTAATAACCATATCACTTTTATTAATGATTTTTATTTGTATTGTTATTGTAAGAGCAGTTCTTTTTGTGCCTGGGAATAAAGTGTCAAGTAAAATGAACCATAAAGAACAATGCGATGTACATTCTATGATTTTACTTAATAAAGAAAAAATAATAGATGATATGAGCGCTATGCTTAAATGTAAAACAGTTTCATACAGGGATGAATCCTTAATGGATATGAAGGAATTTACAAAATTTCAAACTCTTTTACAAGAACGCTTTCCTGAGATTCATAAAAAAGCAAAACTTGTTAAGATAGGTAAAACAGGGCTTTTATATCATATTAAGGGAAAAATGTCAGATGCTCCTACAGTATGTATGTCTCATTATGATGTGGTGCCTGCAGATGAAACACAATGGGAAAAACCTGCTTTTGAAGGTATAACAGAAAAAGATGAAATATGGGGCAGAGGTGCCATTGATACTAAATCTACACTTTGCGGTGTCACTGAGGCGCTTGAAATTATGCTTAAAAACGGATATGTGCCAAGTAATGATTTGTATCTTTCTTTTTCGGGTGAGGAGGAAATAGACGGCAGTTCGTGTCCTGAAATTGTTGCATATCTTGAAAAAGCAGGAGTTAAGCCTGCATTTGTTTTGGATGAAGGCGGTGCAATTGTAGATCACGTTTTTCCCGGAGTTTCAAAAGAATGTGCCATTATAGGTACGGGAGAAAAGGGAAGTGTAAATTATGAGCTTGAGGTGATGTCCGGAGGAGGACATTCTTCTATTCCGCCAAAACATACTGCAGCAGGAGAAATAAGCAGGGCAGTTTGCAGAATAGAAAATAAACCTTTTAAAAGACAGCTCACAAAGCCTGTTTTGGAAATGTTTGACACATTAGGGAGACATTCTACTTTTGCGTATAAAATCATTTTTGCAAATCTTTGGTGTTTTGCACCTTTACTTGATATTTTGGCTCGTAAATCGGGCGGTGAATTAAATTCTATGCTGAGAACTACAGCAGCAGTAACAAAATTGGAAGGAAGCAATGCGTATAATGTATTACCTCCTAAGGCAAGTTGCGGTATAAATGTAAGACTTATGGGGAAAGACACAGTTGATTCTGCATTGAATCATTTTAACAAGGTTGTGAAAAACAGCAAAATTAAGGCAAAAGTTATCAGCGGAACTAATCCTTCGATATACTCAGAAACTAATTGCAAACAATGGGAAATGCTGGAAGAAGTAATCAAAAAAACGTGGCAAGACGTTATTGTTACGCCTTATATGATGCCTGCGAGAAGCGATTCGGGACACTATTGCAAAATAAGCAATTATGTGTATCGTTTTTCTGCCATGAAACTTTCCCCGAAAGAAAGAGCCATGACTCATGGGCATAATGAGAGAATTTCTACAGATAATCTTTTAAAAGTTGTTGAGTTTTATATAAGACTTTTGGAAAGAGTATAACTTGCAAGAATTATTTTGTTGAGCTATACTTCATTTTGTTACGAAGAGGAGGTGCCTTAATTGGCAGACAGTAATGAAAAAAATTGCTATGAAATTTTAGGTTTGAGTGATAATGCTGATAAAGAGCGTGTAGAGAAGAAATATGCAATGCTTGTGAAGCAATATAAGCACAAAACTGACGAATATGGCACCACAAACGAAGATTTAGAATATTATAACAGAATTACAAAGGCTTATAATGAAATAATGGGAATTAATGGTGATTATTCAGACACTGATCCCATGAATATTATACCGTATTCAATCAGACGCAGATTTCAGAAATTTTCTGCTACTATTGAGAATTATAAAATGCTTATTTGCGGTATTCTTATTTTGTGTGTAATAGGACTGCTTACATATTTGCAATTAAAAGATTCTTTTAAAGAAGATATAAATGTTAAATTTGTAGGTTCTTTTTCCTCCGGATATTCTGAGACAGAGGATGGATATATTGATGCGCAAATACGAGATAAATCAGAAGTTGTTAATGCACCCTTAGTTTCTTTTTTTACAGTGGTAGAGGGAGAAACATCTTTACTTGACTCAACAGCCAAGAATGCAGCAGTGCAATTCAGAACTGAGTTTACAACGGGCGCATTAGATGTAATTATAATCGATAAAGATAATCTTGATGTATATATTAACCAACTTGTTTTTCTTAAACTTGATGATTTTTTAGAGGAAAACAAAGATAAGCCGGGTTTCGACAATTTAGAATTGTACAGCTATGAGAACTCAGGTGAGGAAAAAGATCTTACAGAGTCCGGTATTTATGCTGTAGAAATTTCAAATATGGCTTTTTTTGACGGAATGAATTTAGAAAAACGCTATCCTCAAGAAAGACAAACAATGTATCTTGCATTAGCAAGAACAAGTAAACGCCCCGAACTTGCCGAGGCGTTTGCAGTTGAAATTATAAGCACTAACAAAAATTAATTATTTAAGCTCTAAAGCGTAAATTGTGCAACCGCGGGAACCGATGATTAACGTATTGTTATAAACAATAGGTGTTGCTTCTACAGCTCCGTCTAATTTAAAACTATCACATACTTCTCCGGTAAGTCCGTCGAAAATATACAAGTTACCGTTAACATCGCCCTCTATTACGTAGCCTTTTCCTGTTGCCTTGTCATATACGATATTTGGTGAGCTCCAACTGTAATTGCTGAGCTCTTTTTGCCAAATTTCTTTTCCTGTTCTTGTATCAATTGCAACTAAAATTCCTTTGTTCAATTGTGGTGTCTTTGCAAGAGGTACGTATAAAATATTATCCAAAGAGCCTTCTCCCAAAGCAAGTGAACCTTGCGCACCGCCTGATTGCCCGTTTGTTGTTCTGCAGTTGTATTCAATTCTCCAAACGATTTCTCCCGTTTGAGCATTAATCTTAAAAATCGGAACAGGCGCAGGATTTCCGTTTGCTTCACGCCAACCGTAGTGGTAAGCTGTTGACATATATATATACGGAATGCCGTTTTCTACCTCAAGTACGCCTGTACAATTTGTATCGTCCCAAACGTCTTGTACCCAGATAAGCTTTAGTGTATTAATATCAAGGCACATAAGGTGGCCGCCGTTATCTACCACATATAAGTAATTCTGGAAAGCCATAGGACTGCTTTCGAAACCGATTGTATATTTTACAGAGCTTACTGTTGTACTTCTTTTGCCGAAATATCTCCATTTTACAACTTCGGGATTTATAGAAAGTGTACCGGCTGCCTCGTCGTATTTCGTACCTAAAGAAACCATGTAAAGTATACCGTTTTCGCCGGGGTAGATAAGCGTGTCTGTTTCAGCGTGTACAATAGGGGATATGTCAAATCCGTACCATTTTCTGAAAGCAAATGAGTCAAAGCGTCCAAACTCAAATAAAATTTCGTTTGTTACAAGGCTGATTACATAAGCAGAAGGGTAAACGCCGTAAGGGCTGATGTCGCCGCTTCCGATGTACATAAGGGGGATACCTCTCGGGTCTAAAGAGCCGCCGCCTTTAAATGCAATATTACAAACAATCGGGTCTCTTGTTGGTTTTCCCGTTTCGAAATCATAGAAATAAATTTTGCCGTCTTCGGATGCAACTATAACCTCTGTCAAAACTTCTTGTTCTTTTGCCCAGTCATACATTTTCATAATTTGTCTCGTAGACTTAGGCCACTCTTCCACTAATACTTGGCCTGTCCAACCGCAACCTGACCAATATCCGCCGCCTGTTGTTGCAGAAAGTGAGCCTGTTTTTTGCTTCCAGCGAGGTGTATCATTGAATTTACCTTCTGTAATACTTTGTGTGCCGAAAACAGACGCTGTGTTTCTGTAGTTATTTCCTCGGAATGCAAAAATACCGTTAATATCAGTATAATCATCACCGTTACCAAAGAAAATTTTGTTTTCTCGTGAATAATTGCTGACAATATTGCCGTTTACCATAATTTCTGTTTTCATGCCGAAATCCTCGGGACGCGTGCCTTCTGTGGGATATGCGGAAATAATCGGTGTTGGTGTTGGCGCTTGTGTGGGAGTTGCTGTCGGCGTTCCGTCTGCGTTTCCCGTTGGTTGGCCGTCTGTAGCACCGGGTGTGGAAATAATATAGCTGTCGGTTGGTGTGGCAGAGCCTTCTTGCTCATCACCGCATGCAGTCAATGCTGCAAAAATAACGGCCAGCATACATATCAAAATGACATAAAAAAGTTTGCTTTTAGTTTTCATTTTTCCCTCCTGATAATTTATTTAAAATTCAAATTTAATCTCTCTGTCAAACAAGGCTTCAAGCTCTTTTCTCGGATCCTTGCTTTCAAAGAGCATTTTGTAAATTGCTGTGGAAATAGGTAAGTCAACATTGTAATCTGTTGAAAGTTTATACATTGCTTTTGAGGTGTCAACACCTTCGGCAAGCTTTGTGGTTTGCAAGCCTCTTATGTAATTCTCTCCGAAAAGCCTGTTGTGGCTGTAAGGGGAGAATAAAGTTGCCTGGTAATCGCCTAAATGCGAAAGACCGTATGCTGTAAGCTCACTACCGCCCATTGTTCGTATAAGACGAGCAACTTCGCGGGCTCCTCGTGCCATTAATGCGCCTTTAAGGCCGGGACAATCAATGCCGTCTAACATTCCGGCGGCAATGCCCATAACATTTTTTGCAGCTGCACCGATTTCGCATCCTATCAAGTCTTGACCGTAATAGAACCGTATAAGATTGCTGTTAAATTCGTTGACGAGTTTTTTCGTGATTGTAATATCATCAGAGGAAATTACCATGCAGCTTGGTCTGCCTGCATAAAAGTCTTGTACGTGTCCCGGTCCTACCCAAATGGCAACTTTTGTATCGAGTCCCATCTCTTCACGGAATATCTGAGTAAGACGTTTGCCTGTTCCTGACTCAATACCTTTCATGCACAGAACGAATATTTTATTTGATAATACGCCCTGTTTTGTCAGTTCTTTGATTTCTTTAATTTCTTTAAGGAAGTTTCTGAAACCTTGGGCAGGGATGGATACTACTATGCACTCTGAGGACGATATTGTATATTCAAGGTCTGAGGATAATTCAATTTCTTGCGGCAGTATTATATAATCGTTTTTTCTTTCGTTATAAAAACGTATGAAATCAGGCGAGCCGGCTCTGCCGTAGAACTTTACATCAAGCTTTTTTATTGCGCTTAGATACCATGCAATACAGCTGCCCCAACGTCCCATACCAACTACGGAAATTTTCATTTAACAACATGCCTCCTGTGAATCAGTTAAATAACTATGTCAGTATACAATATTAATTGTAAAATTACAAAAAAATTATTGTTTTTTTTTATAATTAAATATATTATAAGTATAGATTTATAAAAAGGAGTGGTAAAGCCATGTTTAACAAAAAGTGCAATAAAATTATAGCAGTTTTGATTGCTTTGTGTTTGATGATTACAATGATCACTGCTTGCTCGGATGATAAGAAATCTACTGATTCAAAAGCAACACCCGGCAAAGCTTCCGCAACTGCTAACACGACAGATAAAGCTACGGAAAAGCCTACAAACTCATCTACTGAGGCGCCTACAAAGGAACCTACGCCCGTTCCGACGGAGAATCCTCATGCGTCATATTTTGATGTTGACGCTGTGTTAACAAGATTTGACGAATACGATGAGTCTCATACTACACTTTCTGCTTGCGATGCATACGTTAATGATGATGATCCGTATCTTACTGTTAAGTCATTAAACGGTGATCAGAATATAATTGTTCCTTTTGGAGAAAATGAAGAGTATGATGTTACTGAATATCCTTATATTGCGGTTAGGTATAAAGTCGGCATCGGCAATAGTGTGGGACAGGGAAATCATTTTTATGCTGTAACTACAACGGGTGGTCCTACCGGTGACGAAGGTTGGTGGTACCACGCAGATTTAGTAGCAGATGGCGATTGGCATATTTTAGTACTTGAAACGGCAAAATGTTTTCCAAAAGCTGTTGAAGGTTCTTCTATGAAGAGTTTGCGTTTCCCTCTTGCGGCAGAGGAGGATGGATTCTTCTATATTGCTTATATGGGTGCATTTAAATCAGAAGCAGATGTTACAAGCTTCGATACAGGATATACTCTTACTTATGGCGACAAGCTTGTTAAAGATAAAGCTCCCACAGAAAAAGAAGAAGTTAAGCCCGATACAGAGACTTCTTTTACAGAGGTTGAAGCTGACTTTGAAGATGGCGCCGACGGTTCAAATGTTACAGGCTCATATATTGGTCCTGATTGGGTATTTGCCATGGGTGCAAACCAATCTACTTTTGTCAATAAAGACAATAACGTAATTTGCAATCTTGTTTTTGATGCTTTCTCTTTTGCAGAGCGTGTTGAAAACGGTAAAGCATACACTGTAAAATTTGATGTACAAAATGCCGGAAACACAAAGACTAACTTTGCTGGTTTTGTTATGAACTATGGTAATGAATGCAACGTAAGTCGCAATTTCTATGAGACAAATGGTATTATAGGTGACGGCTCAGGCTCAATTGTTTCAAAGAGCGGTATTGGTGTATTCTTTACAGAAGGTGGCAAGGTTAAGATTTATGTAATCACTTATAATGCTGATACAAACAAGATTGAACACATTTCTCATGAATTTGATACAGGCATTAACTTTGCTTCTCAATTTGTTAAGTTTAAAGCTCATGACGATGGTAAGGGTAAGGTTTCATTCTATGCAAATGATACTCTTATTGCTTCTGTAACGTATGCTGATGATGGTTTGTTGCCTGCAGCTGCAACTGCTTATAAGGAGCGCTATTATCGCAGTGCATCAATACTTAACGGAGCAGGTACTCAAGTTGCAACTACAAACAGTGCTCTTATCTCTTATACCAAAGCTTTTGGCTTCGGTGCAAGATCACACTCAATTTATATTGATAATGTTGCGGTTGAGAATAACTAAGGGAACAGGCGTTTTGCTTGAAACTATAAAATAATGGTTGTGTTTTTCTTATTTATAGTGTAAAATTGCTTAGTAAATACTTATTTGTTTATTGGAGGTTTTTTATGATTACAGCAGGTGAATTCAGAAACGGCATCACATTCGAGATGGATGGCAACGTTTTTCAAGTTATAGAGTTCCAACACGTTAAACCGGGTAAAGGAGCTGCTTTTGTAAGAACAAAATATAAAAACGTTATTACAGGAGCAACAGTTGAGCGTTCTTTTAACCCATCGGACAAGATGCCCAAGGCACACATTGAAAGAAAAGAAATGCAATACAGCTATGTTGATGATGGTTTGTATTACTTTATGGATCTTGAGTCATACGAGCTTCTTCCTATTGACGGAGCTACAGTTGGTGATTCATTGAAATTCGTTAAAGAAAATGATATCTGCAAGATTCTTTCTTTTAAGGGTAAGGTTTTCGGTATTGAGCCACCTATCTTCGTTGAATTGGAAGTTACTGATACAGAGCCCGGATTTAAAGGTGACACAGCAACCGGTGCAAATAAACCTGCTGTAGTTGAGACAGGTGCAACTGTTAAAGTTCCTTTGTTCGTAAATAAAGGTGACAGAATCAGAATTGACACAAGAACAGAAGAGTACATGGAACGTGCTTAAGGAGGTTTAAATATGGGTTATTTATCAGAGAGAGTTAGTTATTTAAGAGGCCTTGCTGATGGTCTTAACATCAGTGATGATACAAACGAAGGTAAACTTTTAAAAGTTATTATTGACGTTCTTGATGATGTTGCAATTTCTATAGAAGAAGTAGAGGATGAGCAAAAAGCTCTTCTCGATGATATCGATGATATTGATGAGCGTCTTGAGGATGCCGAAGATTTCATTTATGACGATTGTGACTGTGATTGTGACTGTGACTGTGATTGCGACTGCGATTGTGATTATGACGATGACGATGACGATTGCTGTTGCTGTGATTGTGATGACGATGATTTTGAGTATACAGATCTTGAATGTCCCGGTTGCGGTGCAGAAATAGAGCTTGATTCAGCTATTATTGATGAGGACAAGAGTGTTATAATCTGCCCTGAATGTAAAGAAGAAATCGAAATCGAATGGATTGATGACGAGGATGAGGATTGTTGCTGCGGTTGTTGTGACCACGAAGAATAATCAATTATAATTATTTGATTCCTATCGGTTGCAAGAGCAACCTTAAAAACTCCGAGATTTGCATTTTATAAAATGCATCCCGGAGTTTTTGCTTTTCAAAGAATCACTTTTGATTTGTATGGCGGTTTTATATGTTTTGTGTTATACTTCTATATAATAATTTTAAATCAAGAGGATAAATAAATTGTTAGAATTAAAATCTGTAACAAAACGTTATGATATAAGCAGCGTTCCGGCTGTTTTGGATGTGAATCTAAAAGTAAATAAAGGGGAAATTTTTGGTTTTATAGGCCCTAACGGAGCAGGTAAGACAACAACTATAAAAATGATTACCGGAATTTTACAGCCTACTCAGGGAGAAGTTTTTATAGACGGTATAAACATGAAACATAGACCTGTAGAGTGCAAGCAGTTATTTGGATATGTTCCGGACAACCCTGATATATATGAGAGGCTTACGGGAGCAGAATATCTTAATTTTATGGCAGATGTATACAATGTACCGCTTTCAGACAGGAAAGAACGCATAGAAAAATATACAGAAGAATTTGGTATACAAGCAGCTTTAAATCAGCAAATCAAAAGTTATTCTCACGGAATGCGCCAAAAACTTGTTATTACAGGAGCGTTAATTCATCAACCGAAACTTTGGATTCTTGATGAACCAATGGTTGGTCTTGATCCAATGTCTGCAAAGCTTTTAAAAGATGAAATGCGAGAGCATTGTAAAAAAGGAAATACTGTTTTCTTTTCTACCCACATTCTTGAAGTGGCAGAAAAATTATGCGACAGAGTTGCAATAATTAAATATGGAGAGATTGCGGCAATCGGTACTCTTGATGAATTAAAAATGAAAGTAAGCAACGGAGATTCTTCTTTAGAGGAAGTATTTATGAAAACAATTAAAGGTGAATTCAATGAGGAACTTTAAAGTGTTGCTCTTTTTTCAAATAAAATACAAATTGAGCCTCAGAAGGATTAGAGACACAATTATTAAATCAAAACAGTCAAAAATATCTGCTGTAGGTGTATCTCTTTTATTGATATTTATAGGTGCAAGTATTTTAATCCCTTACAGTATTATGATGGGGATAATTTTTGATACATTTAATAAGTCAGGCAATATAAGCGGCTATTTTTCCTTTCTTACTTTTACTGCAAATACAATGGTATTTTTGATGTCTGTTTTCTCTGTATATAATATAATGTTCGCTGATAAAGACAGAGAAATACTTACACCATTACCGATTAAAAAGAATTATATTTTTTTTGTTAATTATATAATACTTTATTTAGGAGCTGTAATATCCTCTGTGATTTTTTTGTTACCGGGATTCATAGCATACTTTATCAAAACAGAATTTTCTGTTGTTCTGCTATTAAAAATGCTTACCGGAGCTGTGGCTTTTCCTGCATTGCCGCTAAGTATTGCTTTCGTTTTAATATCCGTGCTGCTGAGAGTATCATCAGGCTTCAAAAATAAAGAGCTGATTGCCACAATCAGCGCAGTGGTGATTGTTTGTGCCGCCTTGCTTATAAATAACAGAGATATTTTCGCCATATTATCATCAAAAACAAAAAATATTGATTTTATAAACAAAATACTTTTTAACTCATTTTTCTACAGTAAATCCTTGTCTTTAGACGGAATATCCTCCGTTGCTTTTCTGCTCTTGGGATATCTTACAGCCGCTTTTATAACAGCCATTATTTATTTTTACGGAGGAATAATTTATGATGCTATAACAGAAAGAATGAAATACGTATTTAAAAATACAAAAAAATCTAAAATTAAAATTATACCCCAAAAGCATAAAAACGCTTTTTGCAATAAAGAAATCAAAACGGTATTAAGAAGTCCCGTTTTTGCTTTAAACTGTCTTTTTAATATAGTTTTGGCTCCGATTGCACCATATATTTTTTTAAAACGTCAAAATGAAATACTAAGTTTTTTAACAGGTGATTTTGAGATTGCCTTTATAGGAATGTTAATGTGTTTTTGTATAATGGCACTTAATATGGTGCCTTCAACATCAATTTCCAGAGAGGGTAAGTGCTTTTGGATTACACAAATAATACCTGTTAATATAAAAGAGCAAGTAAAAGGCAGAATTAAAGCTGCAGTAATTTCGTATTGGTTATGCGGAATAATTTTTATTATTTTATTTGATGTGTTGCTAAAAATTGATTTTTTGTATATTATATATGGGTTAGCGTTGATTTTAGCCGGAGCAATTCCGTTTGCCTACAGCGGTCTTTATATTGATTTGGCAAGACCGAAGTTATATTGGGACAAGGAGTCTGAGGCAGTAAAGCAAAATTTCAACGGAGTATTGGGCATATTGATGGGGATTATATTATCAGTGGTATATATGATTCCGTTTGTTATTTATGTATCAGGTGCTTTAACAAAAAATATAACGCTTATTCTTGAACCGATTGTGATTGCTGTTTGTATTTTTATAACAAGGCAAATGCTTTACAAACGGCTTAAGGAATAAAAATAAGATAAATTCAAGAAAGAAAAGGTGAGCTTTAGTGAAGATTGATAAGATTAATGGCGGAGTATATTACGTAAACGGCAAGCTTTTACAGGAAAAAGATGCGGGATATACCAAGGAGCAAAAAGAAAACGCAAGAAAGGGTACCGTTTGTTACTCTGTTCTCAGCAAACATATAATTGAAGGATCCGCAGATGACAGCAAATTAAAATTAAAATTTGATGCACTTGCTTCCCATGATATTACATACGTGGGAATTATCCAAACAGCAAGAGCCAGTGGTCTTAAAAAATTCCCCGTTCCGTATGTGCTTACAAATTGTCACAATTCACTGTGCGCAGTAGGCGGTACTATTAACGAAGATGACCACGTCTTCGGACATTCCGCAGCAGTAAAATACGGCGGAATATACGTTCCTGCTCATCAGGCTGTTATTCATCAATATATGAGAGAAATGATGGCAGGTTGCGGTAAAATGATTATAGGTTCCGACAGCCATACACGTTACGGAGCTTTAGGTACAATGGCTGTAGGTGAGGGCGGTCCCGAGCTTGTAAAACAGCTTCTTTCAAGACCATACGAGGTTAATAAGCCGGAAGTAATCTGTATTTACTTAGAAGGCAAGCCAAGAGCAGGTGTAGGTCCGCAGGATATAGCACTTGCAATTATCAAATCAGTATTTGCTGATGGATTTGTTAAAAATAAAGTAATGGAATTCGTTGGCCCCGGAGTAGCAGAGCTTTCCGTAGAATACAGAAACGGTATAGATGTAATGACAACAGAAACTACTTGCTGGTCCTCTATATGGGAAACAGACAACAAAGTTAAGGATTATCTTACAGCTCATGGCAGAAGTGAAGATTATAAGGAGATGAAACCGGCAGAAGGTGCATACTATGACGGTGCGCTTGTGGTGGATTTGTCAAGTATTCCGTCTATGATTGCAATGCCTTTCCATCCAAGCAATGTTTACACGGTACGCGAGCTTATAGATAATGCTGCTGAGATTTTTAAAGAAGTAGAAGCAAAGGGTATTGAGCAATACGGAGATAAAGTACGTGAGTATAGACTTACAGAGAAGGTTAGAGACGGTAAAGTTTATGTTGACCAAGGCGTAATTGCCGGATGCTCAGGCGGTACATTTGAGAATATTTGCAGAGCAAGTGAGATACTTGCCGGTAAATCCATTGGTACGGGTGATTTTTCATTAAGCGTATATCCTGCAAGTCAGCCTGTTTCTATCGCACTTACAAGAAACGGAATGCTGGCTGAGCTTATGAATGCAGGAGCTACAATAAGGACTGCTTTCTGCGGACCTTGTTTTGGTGCAGGAGACGTTCCGTCAAATAACGGATTCAGTATAAGACATACTACGAGAAACTTCCCCAACAGAGAAGGCTCAAAACCGTCAGACGGACAGATTTCGTGGGTTGCACTTATGGATGCTCGCTCTATTGCCGCGACTGCAATGAACGGCGGTATACTTACTCCTGCTGATGAAATTGCAGCAGAGATAGGTCTTGATGAGCATTCCGTTGAGTACAAATTTGACAAGACTGTTTATGAAAACAGATTGTATTTCGGATATGGCAAGGCACAAGTTGATGCGCCGCTTAAATATGGCCCCAATATTGCAGACTGGCCGAAAATGCAAGCTCTTACAGATAATATTCTTTTAGAGGCAGCTTGTGTTATTGATGATCCTGTTACAACAACTGATGAGCTTATTCCCAGCGGTGAGACATCTTCTTACAGATCAAATCCATTAAGACTTGCTGAGTTTACTCTTTCAAGAAAAGACCCTGAGTACGTTGGCAGAGCAAAGAGAATAGCTTTGGCAGAAAAGGCAAGACTTGAATATATAGAAGGAGATATGTCTTCTTCCGGATTGTTGGATGATGCTTACAGAGGAATAGGCGATACTGTTACATTAGCTAACACCACCGGTATAGGAAGCGTTGTGGCAGCAGTAAAACCCGGTGACGGTTCCGCAAGAGAACAGGCGGCTTCTTGTCAAAAGGTTTTGGGCGGTTGGGCTAATATTGCTTCTGCATATGCTACAAAAAGATACCGCAGTAATTTAATTAACTGGGGAATGCTTCCTTTTACAACAGATAATTTCGAAGGTCTTAATTTAGAGTGCGGCGACAGAATATTTATTCCCGGAATACGTAATGCTGTAATAAACGAAATATCTGATATTAAAGCATTTGTTTATCGCAAAAACGGCACGGTTGACGAAGTAACATTACAGCTCAGTGACTTATCTAAAGATGAGAGAAAGATTATTTTGGCCGGCAGCTTAATTAATTACTACAATTAAAAAACGGAGGTTTTTAATTATGAACAGAAAAAATATTAAAAAGATTATTTCGGTGCTTTTTACTGTTGTTCTTCTATGTGGTATTTTTTCTTCATGTAAAAGTGATGCAGAAAAACAAGCATCAAAAAACGAAGAAAAATCTCATCCTGTGGCAACTATAGCAGTTAAAGACTACGGTGTAATAGTTGTGGAGCTCTATCAGGATATTGCTCCAAATACAGTAGCAAACTTTATTTCCCTTGCTAAAGAGGGTTTTTATAACGGACTTACATTTCATCGTGTAATTAACGGTTTTATGATTCAGGGCGGAGATCCTGACGGAAACGGAACAGGTGGTCCCGGCTACAGCATTAAAGGTGAATTTACAGCTAATGGTTTTGAAAATAATCTTTCACATGTGCCCGGAGTTATTTCTATGGCAAGAGCTACACCATACGATTCTGCCGGTTCTCAATTCTTTATTTGCACAGCAGATTGTACAGGCTTAGACGGACAGTATGCCTCTTTCGGTAAGGTAACATCCGGTCTTGATGTTGCTTATGAAATTGCAAAGCAGGGTTCAAATTCAAACTCTACTCCTGATGAACCGATTGTTATTGAGCGCATCGTTGTAGATACGAAGGGCGGAGATTATTCCGTAGTAGAAAAGATTCCGGACTGATAAAAGAGGGAGAAAATAATATGACACTTACAGAAACAATCAATAATAATAAAACATTGGCACATCCTACCGTAAAGCTCACAATAACAAATTACGGTGAGATTGAGATGGAGCTTTATCAGGATGTTGCGTATAACACAGTAGCAAACTTTATTTCGCTTGCAAAAAGCGGATATTATAACGGTATTATTTTTCACCGTGTAATAGAAGGTTTTATGATTCAAGGCGGCGATCCTACAGGAACAGGTTGCGGAGGTCCGGGATATGCTATTAAAGGTGAGTTTGCGGCAAACGGAGTAGAGAATAACATTTCACACGTTCCGGGTGTTGTGTCAATGGCAAGAACAAGTTATCCTGATTCAGCCGGATCACAATTCTTTATTTGCGCTGCAGATTGTACATTTCTTGATAAGCAGTATGCTGCCTTCGGAAAAGTTACTTCGGGACTTGATGTTGTTTATGAAATTTCAAGGACAAGAACTACAGCAAATGATAAACCTACAAGAGATGTGGTTATCGAAAGCGTAACAGTTGACGAAAAAGGCGGCGACTATTCATATGTTGAAAAATTCGAAGAATAAAACAGAAAAAGGGCAAAAAGCTCCTAAAGAACCAATAAAAACAAGAATAAGCAATATTTTTGATGATGCAAGTATTTCTTTAAATGATTTTAGAGAAAACAGCTTAAAAAGCTTTTCGAAATGGCTTATTCTGTATGTTGGTATTGCTTTTTTATCTCTTTTTATCTTTAATGCAGATAGGGAATTATCCTTATTGGAGTTTCCTTTTGTATTGGCATTAATTACTCCGAGAATGATGACTTTGTTTTTGTTTACAAGTCCTATTCTCGGATTAAAGAAGAGAAAATCGGCCTTTGTTTTTATGACTTCGCTATGGTTTTTGTGGCACTGCATTGCATACGACAGAATCAAGCTTGGTCTTGCGACGGCTGTAATTCTTATTCTTTTTTCTGTTTTGGTTTATTTTGGTGAAAAAGTCAATGAGGAATTAAGATACCGTTCATTATTTAACCATTTACAATTATATGTGCTTTATTCTGTTATGATGGTATTTATTCTTCAGATTGCACAAATGAAGAGCTTTACAAAGCCTTTTGCAGCTTTTTTACTTCATCCGGATATTTTTGCATGTAATTTGCTTTGTCTTGCTGCCTTTGGCTCTTTTGTTTTCTGGGTGAGAAGGCCTAAGGTTGCTATATCTCTTTATACTATTTTATGGGCAACTCTTGCGGTTATAAGTTTCTGCAAAAGTAAAAAAACTTTTGAACCGGTATTGTTCCTTGATGCTTTTTCTGTAAAAGAAGGTTTGAGGGCATTTTTCACATATTACAGTATGTTTTTTGTAATTACAATTATTGTTTTAATAATTGCTGCAATAGTCGGTATTGTTTTTCTTACAATAAAAGAGCGAAAAGTTAAATTTTCACTTGTGAGAATGATTTCTTCCTTTGTTTTTGTTATGCTTGTTTTTTGCAGTGTGTATTTTATAAGCAGTATGGCATTTATGCAAACAGAAAGTAAAACCGGCAAGAATGAGTATGATAAAAAAGGTTTTGTTTACAGCTTTTTGTTTTATTCGGTTGACTCCCTTGTTGTGGAGCCTGACGGATATAATTCAACTGTAATTGATACCATATATGATACTGTCGATGAAAAATATACAGGCTATGATGCACCTTCTAATGTGCAAAATGTTATAGTTATTCAATTAGAGTCATTCTGTGACATTCTTAAATATCCCGGATTAAAATTAGAAAAAGATCCTATGCCTTTTATGCGTTCATTAATGAATGATTATACGTCAGGTTATGTTAAAGTTCCTGTGTTTGGCGGTCTTACGGTAAAAAGTGAGTTCGAATTTATCACCGGTTTAAGTATACAAAATGTTCCTTTGGGTTATAGTCCTTATGTTCAACATATATGTGATAATCCTATGGATAGTCTCACAAGATATTTCACCGGTGAAGGTTTTGATGCAACAGCAATTCATAATTATCAAGGTGAATTCTTTAGCAGACATGAAGTTTACGAGAACTTGGGCTTTGATACGTATATTCCGTATGAATGTATGCCTGATGTAGAGAAAATACCTTCCAGGATATGGGGAAATGACGAAGTTTTTCTTAACCATATAGACCAAGCTTTAGACAGCAACGGTGATAATAAGAATTTTGTTTATGCAATTACCGTGCAGCTTCACGGAGAATATAAAGCAATTCCGGAGTCTGAGTATACAATGAAGATTTCAGGAATTAAAGATAAGGAGCAAGAGGGCGCAATTGCGTACTATGTTCAGCAGCTTCAAGAGGTTGACGATATGGTTAAACAATTGATTACCATGCTTTCAGAACGTGAAGAGTCTACTTATGTTATGTTTTACGGAGACCATTTACCTTCATTGTTTGTTGAGGTAAGTGAAGAAATGTCTCATGAACAAAAGTATTCCACGCCTTTCTTTACATGGAATAATATGGGTATTCAAAAATCCCAAATTGGTAATACACAAAATGAAGAAAGCTTTTCTGCTGATTTAGACTTATTTAAGCTTTCAACTCTTATGTGTAAGGAATTGGCCATTGATGGATCTTTTATGAATAAGTTCCACAACGTATACAATGATGTGAATAAATATGCTTCTGAGTTCTCTTCCATACAATATTATAAAATGTATGACGAAGGTAAGGAAGTTGATTTTTCCAATGATAATTACAAAATAGGTCTTTTGCCTCTTACTATCACAGAAATTTCAAAGTCTGATACAGAAGAAGGTGCTTATGTCATTAAGGGAACAGGCTTTACAAAAGACACTTATTTTTGTATAAATAATAAAACAGTATACAATCTTAAATTTATTGACGAAAACCAAGTAATTTTAAGTGGAGTTGATGATGAACTTAGCGTTGATGACAAAGTTTCACTGAGAATTATCGGTGAAAAGCTTGGAAATGTTCTCAAGGAGTCAAAACAGTATGAATGGAGCACAATTAATAATTAAGCTTTTAGAAGAACATGGTGTGGACGTTGTCTTCGGTTATCCCGGAGGCACTGTTCTGCCTGTATATAAGGCTTTATATGCTTCTAAGAAAATCAGACATATCAGAACTTCTCATGAGCAAGGTGCTGCTCATGCCGCAGATGGTTATGCACGTGTTTCCGGCAAAACGGGAGTTTGTATTGCAACTTCCGGACCGGGGGCAACAAACCTTGTAACAGGAATTGCGAATGCATATATGGATTCTGTTCCTACTGTATTCATTACCGCAAACGTTCCGCTATCACTTATTGGTACGGACAGTTTTCAAGAGGTAGATATTACGGGCATAACAATGTCTGTAACGAAGCATAATTTTATGATTAAAAATATAGAAGAATTGGCTATAAGCGTTCGTTCTGCATTTTTAATTGCTGAATCCGGCAGAAAAGGCCCCGTGCTTATTGATGTTCCAAAAGACATTCTTGAAAGTGAAATTCCCTTGGAATATTCTAATCTTAGGCCTAATTTGAAAAACCTTAATATTAAATTGCCTGAGTTGAATTTTGATATATTACCTTTTGCAGCAGAGCTTATTAACTCTTCGGAAAGGCCGCTGATTCTTGCCGGCGGAGGTATTAAGGACAGTGATGCTTCGGACAGTGTTCTCTTTTTAGCAGAACGCATTAATGCGCCGATATGCTGCTCTTTGATGGCGATAGGTGAGATTCCGTATTCTCACAGGCTGTATGTAGGCAGTCCCGGTGAATACGGTAATAAGGCTGCTAATGATGCCCTTAAAGATTGTGATTTGATTATTGCGGTAGGCACGAGATTCAGTAACAGGACGGCAGTAGAAAAGTTTGTTAAAGATGCTTCTTGTAAGGTAATACATATTGATACAGACAGAGCGGAAATAAAAAAGATTATTCAGCCTGACTGTTATATTGTAGGAGATGCTCAAGAAGCTGTTTCTGAGCTTGCTAAAATAGTTTCTCCTCGTGAAAAATGGTTTTCTAACTGTATAAAAGACGAGAAAACAGATGATGTGCTCGAGACAATACATGATGTTTTTGGAGATGAAGCGTATATAGTAACTGATGTAGGGCTTCATCAAATGTGGGTGGCTCACGGATATCCTTTTGAGAAAAAAGGCCATTTTATTACGAGTGGCGGCCTTGGTACAATGGGATTTGGTTTAGGAGCAGCTATCGGCATTCAAGTTGCACATCCGGACAAAAATGTTGTTCTCATAACGGGAGACGGCAGTTTTCTTATGAATTGTAATGAGCTTGCTACAGTGAAAAGCGAAAAGCTACCAATTACAATTGTTGTTGTAAACAATGGGCAGCTTGGCATGGTAAAAGCAATGTTAAAGAGTAATCGCAAGAGCAAATTTACTGCAATTAAAAGTTCTTTAAGGTTTTCATCACTTGCAAGAGCTTTTAAGATTAAAGGATTCAAAGTTAAAAACGGCATGGAATTAGCGGAACATGCTGCTGTAATAAAAAACAAAAGAATACCGGCAGTATTTGATTTAATCAGGAGGTAGAAAGCAATGCTTAAAACGATTTCCGTATTAGTTGATAATAAAGCAGGCGTACTTGCAAGAGTAACCAATTTATTCAGTAGAAGAGGTTACAATATAGACAGCCTTGCTGTGGGAACGGCAGACAGAAAAGATATTTCAAGAATAACCGTTATTGTAGATTGTGACGATAGAATTCTCGACCAAATTGTACATCAACTTGAAAAACTTGTGTATGTACGTACTGTGAAAGTTCTAAGTGATATCAGCAATGTTACGAGAGAACTCGTTCTTATAAAAGTTAAAGCGCCTGCATCTGTCAGAAATGATATAATACAGATTGCAGAAGTTTTTCGAGGTCGCATAATCGATATATCTCCTGAAACGCTTACAATAGAAATTACAGGTGAGGAGCATAAAACTGCAGCACTTATGGAGCTTATTAAGGACTACGGAATTCTTGAGGTTGCTCGAACAGGTAAGGTTGCTCTTGACAGAGGCATGGATTTTATAAGCTACGATGGGTGTGAAAACAGTGCAGAGTGAAGTCTGTTTGATTAATGATTTCCCTTGGGGACGTCCTGAAGTATATCCTACAGCTTGCGCACACATTTCTTTTATTCAAGAGGGAATTTTTGTTCATCTTTATGCAGAGGAACAATTTATACGCGCAACTGTTACAGAGGATAACGGGCCTGTTTATAAGGATTCTTGTTTGGAATTCTTTTTTTGCCCGATGCCGGGGGTATTGGATTCATATTTTAATTTTGAAGTAAATCCTTTAGGCGTACTTTATGTTGGCTTTTCTTCAAAAGGAACAAGAGAAGATTCTAAGCCGATAGATTACTCAGAATTTAAAGAAATAATAGGTGTAAAGGTCAATCGAAAAGAAAATTCTTGGGATGTTTCGTATAAAGTACCATATAAGTTGATACAAAGATATATGCCTGAATTTGCAAAAGCAGAGCACGGATGTATTTCTGCAAATTTTTATAAGTGCGGAGATGAAACAAAATATCCGCATTTTGCTGTTTGGAATCACATAGACCCACAAGTTGTGACAAAGCCAGATTTTCATGTTGTAAAATACTTTAAAGTTATAAAATATTAATATATCCTTAACAATTAAAGAAATGCCAATAAAAATGTCATAAAAAAGACACAAAGTTTTTGTATTATCACAATTAGAGCATCACATATGATGCTGATTGCTCTCTCCCTCAATGTAATGACCGTAGGCCTTGTTCATCACTGTTTGCCTGCGGTCAATTTTTTGTTTTTCCATAGAATATAAAAAATTAAAATATTTATTGACATAATGGTAAAACTGTATTATATTATTGACAGTTGTTAGCACTCCTTTAGTTTGAGTGCTAACAACAAGGATTCTAAGAATTCTGCCAATATATAGAAAGGAAAGCTGAGGTAGAGTAATATGTCATATGAAGAACTTGATCCAAGAAAAATGTTAATATTAAAAGCGATAATTGACGACTATATTACAAGTAAAGAACCGGTAGGTTCTCGTACCATTGCGAAAAAGTATCAGATGGGTTTAAGCTCAGCAACCATCAGAAATGAAATGGCAGACTTAGAGGAGATGGGATACTTGTCACAACCGCATACGTCAGCAGGTCGCATTCCGTCTGAGAAGGGATACCGACTTTATGTTGATAAGTTGATGACTCCGGGAGTAACTGATTTAAAGCCCACAGAGGATGAGCTTTCGGAGATATGCGGATATATGGAGAATAAGATCCACGAGATGAACAATATTGTGAAGGCTGCTTCAGAGATAGTATCAAGAATTACTCACTATACAGCAATCGGAATGGCAAGCTCCGAGAAAAAACATACTGTTAAAGCCTTGCAGATTATTCCTGTTGATTTGAAAAAAGTTCTTGTTATTGTTGTTCTTGACAATGATGTTATAAAAAATCAAATGGTGAAAACACCTGATTCATTAAGTGCAGAGGAGTTATCTAAATTGTCTGTAATTTGTTCTAACATGTTGACAGGTATGCAGGCAGACAGTATTTCTCTTGAGATGATAAACGAAATCGTTATTCTTTCGGGAATTAACAGAGATAAAATTTTGCCTATAATTGATGGTGTTCTCGATTGTATAAAACAGTGTGATTCTGCGGAAATATATACGGAGGGAGCTACTAATTTACTTGAGCATCCTGAGTTTAATGATGTTTCTAAGGCTAAATCACTTCTCGAACTTATTAATAACGAAGAAGAAATGGCAAAGCTGTTACAAGGTTGTGACGGCGCCGGTGCTAAGGGGATTGTCGTTAAGATTGGAACAGAGAATGAAATGCTAGAGGTAAGCGACTGTTCCGTCGTTACTGCTACTTACAGCTTGAATGGTGTAAATCTCGGAACGATTGGCGTAATCGGTCCAACACGTATGGATTATAATAAGGTAATTTCTGCTTTAGAATATGTAAGGCGACGCATGCTGCCGGAGTAATATTTTAAATGGTATAAACTTACAATTTTTGGAGGGTAAAAAATGGAAGAAGAAATAAAACAAGATAATGTTCAACAAGCTGAGGCTCAAGCTGAAGAGATTATCAAAGAAGATATTCAAGAGAACATAGAAAGTGAAACAAAAACTGATGAAGGTAATGTAAAAACAGAGAAAGGTTTTCTTGGCAAGAAAAAGAAAAATTCAGAGATTGAAAAGCTTCAAAAGAAAATTGATGAATTAACTAATGAAAACAAAGAACAAACAGATAAATATGCCAGACTTGCTGCAGAATACGATAACTATAGAAAACGTACAGCAAAAGAAATAGATATGAGGTATTCTGATGCTAAAGCAGATGTTTGGAGAAATATTATCAGCATTGTTGATGATTTTGAGAGAGTTATTAAAACTGATATACCGACAGAATGTCAAAATTATAAAGAAGGAGTAAATCTTATTTATAAAAAACTTACAGAGATGATGACAGCGGCGGGAATAGAAGAAATCAAAGCATTAAATGAGCAGTTTGATCCTGAGCTTCACAACGCAGTCATGCATGTTGAAAGTGAAGAGGCCGGAGAAAACGAAATCGTTGAAGTATTTATGAAGGGTTATAAATTAGGCGACAAAGTCATACGTTTCAGTATGGTAAAAGTTGCTAATTAACAATAAATAAGTTTATAAGAAATTAAGGAGGAATATATTATGGCAAAAGTAATAGGTATTGACTTGGGTACAACAAACTCATGCGTAGCAGTAATGGAGGGTGGCGAGCCTGTAGTAATCGCAAATGCAGAAGGAGCAAGAACAACACCTTCAGTTGTAGCTTTTACAAGAGCAACTGCAAATAAGGATAGCGAAAGACTTGTAGGAGAGCTTGCAAAAAGACAGGCTGTTACAAATCCCGACAGAACAATTATTTCAATAAAAACAGATATGGGTACTGACCGCAAAATTGCAATTGACGGTAAATCATATACACCACCTGAAATTTCTGCAATGATTTTGCAAAAATTAAAAGCAGATGCAGAAAGCTATCTCGGAACAACTGTTTCACAAGCAGTTATTACGGTTCCGGCATATTTTAGTGATGCACAGCGTCAGGCAACAAAGGATGCCGGAAGAATTGCAGGTCTTGAAGTAATGAGAATTGTAAACGAGCCTACGGCAGCAGCTCTTGCGTATGGATTGGATAAAGAAAATGACCAGAAAATAATGGTTTATGACTTGGGCGGCGGTACATTTGACGTTTCTATTCTTGAAATCGGAGACGGTGTATTTGAAGTGTTGGCTACAAATGGTGATACGCGTCTTGGCGGTGATGATTTCGATCAAAAGATTATTAATTATCTTGTGGCTGAATTCAAAAAAGTAGAGGGTATAGACCTTTCCGGCGACAAAATGGCAATGCAGAGATTGAGAGAAGCTGCAGAAAAGGCTAAGAAAGAACTTTCAAGCGTTACTACCACAAACATCATGCTCCCGTATATTACTGCAGATGCAAATGGTCCTAAGAATATGGATATTACAATTTCAAGAGCGAAATTTGACGAGCTTACTGCAGACCTTGTTGAAAAGACAATGGGTCCCACAAGACAGGCTATGAGAGATGCAGGTCTTACACCTGAAAAGATTGATAAAGTACTTCTTGTTGGTGGTTCTACAAGAATTCCTGCTGTTCAGGAGGCTGTTAAGAAGTATTTGGGAAAAGATCCGTTTAAAGGTATTAACCCTGATGAGTGCGTGGCAATAGGTGCTGCAATTCAAGCAGGTGTTCTTACAGGTGATGTTAAGGACTTGTTACTCCTTGATGTAACTCCTTTGTCATTGGGTATTGAAACAATGGGCGGCGTGTTTACGAAGCTTATTGAGAGAAATACTACAATTCCTACAAAGAAGAGCCAAGTATTCTCAACAGCTGCAGATAACCAAACAAGCGTTGATGTACACGTACTTCAGGGTGAGCGTGAGATGGCAGCATACAACAAAACATTAGGTAGATTCCAGCTTTCAGGTATTATGCCTGCTCCCAGAGGCGTTCCTCAAATTGAAGTAACTTTTGATATTGACGCTAACGGTATTGTAAATGTTTCAGCTAAAGATCTTGGCACCGGAGCAGAACAAAAAATTACAATTACTGCTTCATCAAATCTCTCTGAAGAGGATATTAAAAAGGCTGTTAAAGATGCAGAAGAGTTTGCGGCTCAAGATAAAAAAGCTAAAGAGGCCGTTGACGTTAGAAATATGGCTGATTCTGCAGTATATCAAGGAGAGAAACTTGTTAAGGATATGGGAGATAAGCTTGATGCGGCAGATAAGTCATCTATAGAAGCCGCAATTCAAAAGGTTAAAGACGCTATTTCATCAAATAACGTAGAAGATATGAAGAGTTCAACAGAGGAGCTTCAGCAAGTATTCAATAATGTTGCACAAAAAATCTATCAGCAGAATCCCGGTGCAGCACAAGGCTTTGATCCATCTCAAGCAGCAGGCGGAGCAGCGCAAGGCGGAGACGATAATGTAGTTGATGCTGACTATACTGTTGTTGATGATGATAACAAGTAATTTTAATATTAAATAGTTGTTGTAAAAATACGTTAAATCTGTTAGGATACGTTAAATCTGTAGATATGAAGCCTCTTAATTTACATGAGGCTTCATATTTCAATGAAAAGAGGAAATCAATTTTATGGCAGATAAAAGAGATTATTATGAGGTTCTCGGTGTTTCAAAAACGGCCACAGAGGATGAATTAAAAAAGGCATACAGGAAGCTTGCAAAACAATACCATCCGGATGTGAATCCCAATAATCCTGAGGCAGAGGCAAAATTTAAAGAAGCAGGAGAAGCATATCAGATTTTGAGCAATCCCGATTCTCGTGCAAAGTATGATCAGTTTGGTCATGCTGCCTTTGATGGTACAGGTGGCTACGGCGGAGGCTATGGTGCCGGTGGTTTTGGTGGCTTTGATGTTAATGATATATTTGAATCCATTTTTGGCGGTGGTTTTGGTGGCTTTGGCGGAGGCAGAGGCTCAAGAGGTCCGCAACGCGGTGCGGATTTAAGAACATCTGTTGATATTACATTTGAAGAGGCTGCCTTTGGAACGCAAAAAGAAATTACAATAACAAAAAACGTTTCTTGTGATGACTGTGAAGGTACCGGCTCAAAATCTAAAAACACAAAACGCTGTTCTGTTTGTAATGGCAGCGGTCAGGTACAGGTAAAACAAAATACTCCTTTCGGTCAATTTATGAATGTTAAGACTTGTGACAAATGTGGAGGTACCGGTAAAATTATTGACGATCCATGCGGCACATGTCACGGTAAGGGAGTTACAAGAAAAGCAGTTAAAGTAAATGTTAAAATACCTGCCGGTATTGATAATGGTCAGGCAATTTCAATAGCAGGTATGGGAGAACCCGGTTCAAAAGGAGGTCCTGCAGGTAATTTGCTTGTTTCAGTACGAGTAAAACCACATAAGACTTTAAAAAGAGACGGCTATGATGTGCATATTGATAAAAAAATATCTTTAGTTCAGGCAGTTCTCGGTGATGTAATCAAAATTGAAACAATTGATGGACCGGTTGAAATTAACATTCCTGAAGGAACACAGAGCGGTGTATCACTCAGAATGAAGGGTAAAGGTATTCAACGTTTACAATCATCAGGCAAAGGTGATCAATATGTTCATATTACGGTTGTTATTCCAACACGTGTTAATGATAAGCAGAAGGAATTACTTCGCCAATTTGATGAAACTTTGGGCGGTACAATTGAGAACGTAAAGAAGAATGATTCTCAAGAAAAAAAGTCTTTTTTTGGCAAAAAAAAGTGATGCGGAGGTCTCAGCATGAATAAAGTACTTGATGCTTTTTGGCGTCCTTCAAGTGAAAACAGAGAAATAGTATTCAAAGATGTAACATTTGAAAATACTATGCGTGGCTTGAACATATTATATGGCAATTGTGGCGGTTCGTATGAAATGGATGTGTGCATTAATGGTGAGGTTGTTGCTGTTGCGGCTCTTACCGGTATTGCAAGTTATCGCACCAATGAGACTGTTCATGTTTGCATTCCGGAGATTCAGCCGGGAACATATACAATCTCTTTTAGAACCAATCAGTATCCTATTATTTTTAAATTCATTTTTACTGAGACCACATATTTTGAAAACGTAGGTCATTATGAGGTGCCGGATTACAATTTTAAAGAAACAGATAATGACCTGATTACCGCAACAGATGAACTTGGCAGAAAGTTGCCAAACAGCGACCAATGCGGGCCTGTTAAAAAAAGACAGGTGGGGCTTTTTTATTGGACGTGGAGAAATCAGGATGTTTCTTGGGAGCCTACCAGTCTTGAAAAAATACTTAGAGAACATCCGGAGGCCGAATATGATATAAATCACTCTGCGTGGAAATCTATTGAGAGACTTCATTGGACAGAGCCATTTTATGGGTTTTATAGGAATGATGATCCGTATGTTATAAGAAAGCATGCTCAATATTTTGCCAATGCAGGTGTTGACGTGTTGTTTTTTGATAATACAAATGGCAGTCTTATGTGGAAAGATGCATACATGGCGCTTTTAGAGGAATTTCATAAAGCACGCCTTGATGGTATAAAAACACCGCAAGTTGCTTTTATTATGAACTTCGGTCCGTTAAAGACTACTTTAGAGATGCTTCGCTCTGCATACCAAGATTTGTATAAGCCGGGAAAATATAAGGATTTGTGGTATATGTGGGATGGTAAGCCGCTTGTACTTGCGTACCCCGAAGCTATTCCGACAGAGGGAAAATCTGAATTTGATACGGAGCTTTTAAATGAAATTCGTAACTTCTTTACATTCAGACCGCCTCAACCATTATATGCCGGCGGACCACAGCGCAAAGATCATTGGGGCTGGCTGGAGATAGCTCCTCAGAACGGTTATGTACTGCAAGATGATGGCAGATACGAAATGTGTACCGTAGGGGTAGCACAAAATGCAAATTCAGAAAGAATTTGTACGCGCTTTAATGATAATGATACTTACGGACGTAGTTATACGTATAAGGATAAACACGGCAAAGTAACGAAGGATTCATATAAATATGGTTATAACGTTCAGGAGCAATGGGACAACGCTCTTAAAATTGATCCTGATATGGTATTCATTACAGGTTGGAATGAATGGATTATGGTTAAATTGCTTGGCAAACCATGGGTGTTGGATGAAAACAGTACGCAGGTTGCTTTTGTCGATCAATATGACCACGAACACAGCCGCGATATTGAGCCTGATTGTAATGGTTATAAGGATTCGTTTTATTTGCAAATGGTTTCGAATATCAGAAAATATAAAGGACTTAAACATATCGAAAGAGAAAATGTAAATAAAAAGATTAATATATATGATTTTAGTTCTTGGAACGATGTTTTGCCTGAATATCCGTCTCATAAGGGCACTGCTGCTAACAGAGATTATCCCGGTTTGGGAGAATATAAATATGTTAATAAAAGCGGCATAAATAATTTTATTTCGGCTAAATACGCTTATGATGAGAATAATGTTTATTTCTATGTAAAGTGTGCCGAAAACATAGTTTTAGGTCATAAAAATGCTATGACTTTGTTGTTGGATACTGACAGAGATAAATCTACAGGTTGGGAAGGCTATGATTATAAAATTATTGATGGTAAATGCTTTAATATTTTGAATGGATCACTTAAATATTGCGGTGAAATAAAATATAATGTTGATAATAACGAAATGGCTGTTGAATTACCAAAGGCTTTATTTGGTATTGAAAAAGAGTCAAAGCCGGATTTTGAATTCAAATGGATTGATAATGTTGATACGGCAGATATAATGGAGTTTTATCGTGATGGTGATTGCGCTCCTTTCGGTCGTTTTAACTACGTTATGTGATAAAAGGAGGCAAACTAAATGCTTAACATCGGATGTCATTTGTCAAGCTCTAAGGGATACATGAACATGTTTAAAGAAACTGAATATGTAGGAGGCAATACATTTCAGTTTTTTACAAGAAACCCAAGAGGCGGTCAGGCAAAAGCAATAGACCCTAAGGACGTTTTGGATTTTTGTAATGCAGCAAAGGAAAAGGGCTTTGCTAAAATTCTTGCTCATGCACCTTATACACTAAATCCGTGTGCTGAAAAAGAAAATGTCCGTGAGTTTACAAAAATGACAATGGCTGATGATTTGGAGCGCTTGGAGTTTACTCCCGGTAATTTATATAATTTTCATCCCGGTAGTCATGTTGGTCAGGGTATTGAAAAAGGAATAGATATGATTGCTTCTATGCTAAATTCTATTTTAAAACCTGATATGCATACTACTGTGCTTCTTGAAACAATGGCAGGTAAAGGCAGTGAAGTGGGCTCTAAATTTGAAGAAATAAAGGCAATTATTGATAGAGTGGAGCTTTCTGATAAATTAGGTGTATGTCTTGATACTTGTCACGTTCATGATGCAGGATATGATATTGTAAATGATTTAGACGGTGTATTGACAGAATTTGATAAAATTATAGGCTTGGACAGATTAAAGGCCATTCATTTAAATGACAGTAAAAATCCGTTTGAAAGTCACAAAGACAGACACGAAAAAATAGGTGAGGGTTCACTGGGCGAAACAACATTCAGCAGAATAATTAATCATGACAAGCTTAGAAATTTACCGTTTTTCCTTGAAACACCTAACGAAATAGATGGCTACAAACATGAAATTAAACTTTTAAAGGGTTTATATAATGAGTGATAATATTTCTTTATTAAAGTATGATATTTTACAAGACGTAACTCATTGTTTTACAACAAGAACAGGCGGTGTTTCAACAGGAGGCCAAACTTCATTAAATTTGAGTTTTTCAAGGGAAAAATCGGCTGAGAATGTACGGGAAAATTATAAACGCACAGCAGATGTCCTTGGTGTGGATTATCATAAATTGACAAGAGTTCCTCAAAAGCATACAGACCGTGTTTTGAAAATAACAAATGACCTGGTTGGTATTGGCATTTCCAAGAATTTTACGGACGATCTTCTATCAAGCGGATACGATGCGATGATTACAAATGTTAAAGGAGCTGTCCTTTGTACTTCCCATGCTGATTGCGTGCCAATTTTGCTTTATGACAGTGAAAACAATGCTGTGGCAGCAATACATTCCGGTTGGCGTGGTACAGCTAAAAAGATTTGTCTGCGTACAGTTAAGCTCATGCATACGGAATATTCTACTAAGCCGGCGCTTTTAAAAGCAGTTATAGGTCCTTCTATAGGTGTAGATAATTTTGAAACAGATATTGATGTAATTGATGCGTATAAAGAAGCTTTTAAGGACAAATATGAGGAATATGCATCAAAATATGTATATTGTAAAGTCAATAATTGCGGAGTTAATAAATTTCATGTTTCTGTAAGCGGTTTTGTTTACGAAACACTTATAGAAGCCGGTTTGACTCCGGAGAATATATTCAGAGACGACAGATGTACCTTTGAGAACAAGGCGTTATTTTTCTCTCACAGAAGGGACAAGGGAGATACAGGTGTTATGGCTGCAATGATTTCAGTCAAATAAAAATAGGGGCGTACTATGGCAAGAAGATTTAAAAGCAAAACTATTTATATTTTTTTATGGCTACTTACTGTTGTTTGCCTTGTGTCTTCCTGCACAGAATCGAATTTAACGGATTTAAGTAATAAACCCTCTTTAGATATTGAAACGGAGGCAACACCGAATAGTACAGAAAATGATCCTAAT
>JAEIGA010002094.1_pt1 | contig 31832 bp, 37 predicted proteins | sample 9270691 | NCBI WGS metagenome assembly JAEIGA01 (sample SAMN17057246, study PRJNA624740) | gut metagenome | biome: biome; isolation source: fecal sample | host: Bos grunniens | place: China: Xizang | collected 2019
AGTTACGGCAGAGTAAACTTTGTCGTAAAGGGTGTTGTCAACCACCCTATAATGTAACGCCACTTTAGGTAATACCTATTGGTGTCAAAGGTCGGAGGCATAAGCCGTTACTACGACTGGGCAGTTACAAGCCCATTACCTCTAGGTGATGGGTAGTTGACCATTAAGTAATCCCTGTATATTTTTTACATGACCGTAATTTTGATGAAATGGATTCATAAATTTATTTTTAACTTTGTAAATTGTCTGTGTCCATTCTTTCTTATATTCTGAACCTGTTATCCATCCTGTATAATTCTTAACTTCGATTATAAATAATCCATAACACGATACTACTACGTAATCTATCTGTGTCGTACCATTCTTTGTTTTCAACATTATATTATGTAATATAGAATATTTATCTTCTGGTAATTTTGATAATAATTTAAATACTCTTTTTTCACCTAAATATCCTTTTATTTTAGGCTTATAATAATTCAATACATAACTAAGTATTATAATTACCAAAAGTATTACCATAATTGCAACATCCTTTGGTCCCTTAATAGTACTCGTTATTCCATCAATTACGCTGTTTAGTATATCCATTTTTTATCATCTCCCCTACTCTTCCACTTATAGTTGCTGCTGCAAATACCCAAAACAACATCCTAGCCGGGAAACATAATAATAACAATATTGCCACAACCAATGGCTTTTTAAGTTGTGCTCCCAAAGTAGCCGCAGTTATTATCCCTGCTGCAAAAACAACATGTTCTGAGATTGATGAAAATACCACTCCTGTTAAACCATAGGCCATACATGTACATGCAAAGATTAAAGGGAAGAAATGTCCACCCCTCATACCAAAACTTAATGAGAATGCCGTCATTATTAATTTAATTACAGCTATTCCTATGAGATACCACGGAGCATATTCTCCAAACTCATCCATAATTTCTGCCATTTCTTCTTCTCCCGAAAAAAGAACCATAGGAATTATACATCCCATTATTCCTATACATATTCCACATATGGTTTCCTTTAATATCATTGGAATTCTATCTGAAATATTATCTAATACTCTTTCTCCTACTTCATATATTAAATACATAATAATTCCCACCGGAATATATACAAGCATCATTGCATAATCAATTATATGTACTGTAACCTTTGAAAACTTTGGAAATCCTTCCATAGAAACATTAAATAAATAATTAAGTCCGTATATTGTTACCATTCCTGCTATTGCTGACAATGCATATAGAGCTAATTTCTTCCCTTTTGGATAATTTGGCTTTTCTTCATCTACTTTTTGCTCCTCTACAATCAGTATTCCAAACAATGGCATATGAAATAATTGTCCTAATGTGACTGCTTCTCCAATTTCCGAGTAAACATCTGCATTTTGCTTTGCAATTTTTAAATTATCTCCTATCCAGTAGCAAAGGGCAGCAATTATTCCTGTAAGTCCAGCCTCAGGACCCACACTTGAACCAAATATCAAAGGAATTACTGCGCATATGAGCATAGGTAACATATATTTATAATCATAGTGTTTATCCTGTTTTACCTTTGTCATTACTTTATCAAGTGATTCGGGATAATTTCCATATTTTTTATGCAATAAACCTACTACACATCCACCTATAGCACACATAGGTATTACTATCCAATTAATCTCTGTAGCATTGGGTACTATTTTCCATATAACGGTTGTACCTAAGGAAACAACCTGTAAAAATAGCCACAGTATTAACCCTACAAATGCACCAAGACATAATGTAAGGATTACTATGGCTATTGAATTTTTAATATTTGATTTTTTCATGTTCCCTACCTCCAATACATTTTCACTAGGTAGGGATGGTTATTACTAAATCATTTAATCATTTTCAAATAAAGGCGTTGAAAAATATCTTTCAGCTGTATCCGGAAGTACTGTTACAACTGTTTTTCCCTTACCTAACTTCTTAGCCAGTTTTAATGCTGCCGCTACATTTGTTCCTGAACTGATACCACACATTATTCCTTCTTTGCGAGCTAAGTCTTTAGCGGTCTGTATAGCTTCTTCATCTGTCACGATATATATATCATCATATATTTTTTGATTTAGATTCTTTGGAATAATTCCATCACCGATTCCCATCTGTAAATGTGTTCCAATATCTCCACCAGCAAGAATAGCTGCATTTTCCGGCTCTACTGCCCATATTTCAATATCCGGATACTGAGCCTTTAATGTTTCACCAATTCCACTTATTGTTCCACCTGTTCCAATACCAGAGCAAAATCCATGAATTGGTCCTGCAACCTGTTCTAATATTTCAAGTCCGGTATGATGCTTGTGCACCTTTGGATTAGCCGGGTTTTCAAACTGCTGAGGAATATAGACTCTAGGATCTTTCTTTGCCATATCCATTGCTGTTTTTAAACATTCATCAATACATGCTCCAATATCTCCAGCATCATGAACAAGAATTACTTGTGCTCCATAGTGTTTAACCAAAAGTCTTCTTTCCTCACTAACACTATCTGGCATTATTATTCTCGTTTCATAACCTAAAACTGCACCGATTAACGCCAATCCTATTCCCTGATTTCCACTGGTAGGCTCGACTATAATTGTATCATCATGGATAATACCATCCTTAAGTGCTTGCTTAATCATATTATAGGCTGTTCTGGTTTTAATGGAACCACCTACATTAAGACCTTCGTATTTAACTAACACTTCAGCGGCCTCCGGGTCATTCATTCTATTAAGTCTTATAATCGGTGTGTGTCCAATATATTCTAGTACATTATCGCAAATCATTTTATTTTTCCTATCCTTTTATTTCTTTATAAGTTCTTTCTTATATTTGTTTGGTTGTAATTTAACTTCATCCCCTGAATGGACATATTCAAGCTTTTTACCCATTATATTTTTCATAACACTATATGCCGGAATACCTGTACAATGACATGTTATAAACTTAGTGTTATATTTTTTCAAATCCTTAGCTATATTTATAATTTCTAAAAGTTCTTCATCTGTGTAATCCGATTTCTTCATTAGATGAAATCCACTAATAACTGCATATGGTTGCATGCCATATATTTTTTTATATTCATCTAAAATGCTAAGAATCCCATTATGAGCACATCCTGAAATCAAAATATTTCCATTTTCTGTTTTTATAACTAAATATTGCTCATGAACAAAATCATCCTGCATATATCCTGTGTCATCTTTAATTAAGAGTCTTTTGTTAGTAAATGGTAACTTATGACTTCTTGATTTTATAGTAAATAAAGAAAGTTCATCATCTATTTTATAATTACCTTCGAGGATTTTTATTTGAGAAAGATTCATAATTTCTTTATCAATTCCAATATAGCGATATCTTTCGTCACCTTTGTCCTTACCATCATCTGCAAAAAAATCCCCTTGTGCTGTCTTCTGCAGATAAATATTAGCCTTGGTGTTAAGCTTTGTAAATGGAATGATTCCACCACTGTGATCATAGTGACCATGACTTAAAATAACAGTGTCAATATCTTCAATATCTATGCCAAGCTTTTGTGCGTTTCTAAGCGTTATATCTGAAGGTCCTGCATCCACAAGCAACTTATGTTTATCAGTTTCAACGTAAAATGATAAACCATGAGCGTATTCACACTTTGACTCTCCTTCTGTATTCTCAACAAGATTAACTATTTTCATGTATCCTCCATTTTTATTACACTTATTATATGATAGCACATTTTATCCATTCCTTAAATATTCAGATTATTGAAGATTGTTTGATTAAATATTATAATAAATTATATTATATACGTATACTAGGGAGATAAATATATGAATAATAATATTAAAGAAATAACTATTCTCCACACCAATGATATCCATGGACAGCTAAATTTTACAGTAGGTAAAGACTTTACAGTTCATGGAGGAATCTCATTACTATCAGGCTACATCAATAAAGTACGTGAAGAGAAAGATGTATTCCTGGGTATATGTGGAGATATTTTACAGGAAGATATCCGAGGTTCTGATTATAAAGGTACCAATACCGTTGAACTTATTAACCACCTAGAACCTGATGCTCTTTCCTTGGGCAATCATGAATTAGACTATGGATTAGCGCACCTTTTGATATTTGAAAACTGTTTCAAATCTCCTCTTTTATGTGCAAACATTCTTATCTCTAACCTAGAACAACCGCTTTTTGAACCTAGTAGAATCTACAATGTAGGCGGAGTTAGAATGTTAGTAATTGGTATTATTCCAGAAGCCTTTTTTAATAGAGTTCTTACTGATGAATTTTGTAGAAGTATGCTGACATATAAAGATACTTACGAAGCCATTCGAGATGAAATCGATGCCCATAAAGATGAGCATGTGGACTTAGTTGTTTTAATGTCCCACTATGGTATTGAGGGAGACAGAGCTTTAGCTGAAAACATGCCGGATGATATTCATATTGATATACTTCTAGGCGGGCATTCCCATATTTTAATGAATGAAGCCGAGGTTATTAATGGCATTCCAATTGCTCAATCTAGTTATGGTACCGTTGATATTGGAAGATTTGATTTAAAAGTAGATACAGAAAGTAAAAAACTTCTTTCCTGGGATTGGAATTTAGTGGAAATCTCTGAATCTACTAGTAATTTTGACTATGGTGTTGATGATTTAGCTGACCGTGTAGTATTTTCTAAAAAGGTACAATACAATTCCAGCGAGATATGTCAATTTAAAGAAACATATACTCAAAAAAGCAGACTTTTTGAATCTGATTTGGGTAATCTTGTATCCGATGCCTTTGCAGATCTTTACCCTGTAGATTTTGTAATCCTTCAATCTGGAAGTTTAAGGCAGGAAGCCTGTGGTCCAATCATGACGGAAAAAGATTTTAATGCACTATATCCTTTTGATGATAAATTTTACGTATGTAAGCTAACCGGTAAAGAAATAAGGGACGGATTTAACTATCTGTTTTCTCTAAAACCTGACGGTTCAATTATGGGTGGAACTTTCCAATACAGCAAAGGTTTTCGAATTGAAGTTGATGGTGATGACTGTTGGAACAAAGGTTGTGTAGTAGAAAAAATAATGATTCATGACAAAGAATTAGATGACAATAAAACATACAATGTAGGTCTTACCAAGAATTGCGTTAAGGGCTTTATGAAGTATTTCTCATTAGATATTCCTGAAGAGAACAAAAATCTGGTTTCTCTTTCAACATATCATGATTTGGTAGGGTATTATCTAAGATATGATGGCATAGTTGAGGCTCCTAAAAAAGGTCGCTTTATTTTTAAAAACTTTAAATGGCCTGAATCATAAAATAATGGCTATCGCAATAGATAGAATATCTAAGCGATAGCCTTTTTGTTTTCCTCAATTATAAAATGTCAATATATTCTCCGTTAAGAGCTTTATTCATACTTCTAACAGCACAGAACTTTCCACACATTGAACAACTATCCTCTTGCTCCGGTGCCCTACTATCTCGTATGGCCTTGGCTGTCTCCGGATCAATGGAACACTCCCACTGTTTCTCCCAATCAAAGTTTCTTCTGGCATCTCCCATTTCATCATCTAAATCTCTTGCATGAGGTATCTTTTTAGCAATATCCGCTGCATGAGCAGCAATTTTCGAAGCAATGATTCCCTGTTTTACGTCATCAACATTTGGTAAAGCAAGATGCTCCGCCGGAGTTACATAGCATAAAAATGCCGCACCACTTGCCGCTGCTATAGCACCTCCTATAGCAGATGTAATGTGGTCATAACCTGGAGCTATATCAGTAACTATTGGTCCCAACACATAAAAAGGTGCACCCATACAAATAGTCTGCTGCATTTTCATATTCGCTTCAATTTGATCCATAGGCATATGACCCGGTCCCTCAACCATTACCTGAACATCCTTTTCCCATGCACGTTTTGTAAGTTCTCCCAAACGCACTAGTTCTTCTATCTGGCAAACATCACTTCCGTCTGCAAGACACCCTGGACGACATGCATCTCCAAGGGAAATTGTTACATCGTACTCTCTGCATATATCTAATATTTCATCAAAATATTCATAAAATGGATTCTCTTCTCCTGTCATACACATCCACGCAAATACTAATGAGCCTCCACGGGATACAATGTTCATTTTCCTTTTATGCTTTTTTATCTGTTCTATGGTTTTACGAGTAATTCCACAATGTAGTGTTACAAAATCCACTCCATCTTCAGCATGCAATCTAACCACATCTATAAAATCTTTTGCAGTAAGAGTTGCTAAATCTCTTTGGTAATGAATTACACTATCATATACAGGAACTGTTCCTATCATTGCAGGACATTCACTGGTTAGCTTTTTTCTAAATGGCTGTGTATTTCCATGAGAAGAAAGATCCATAATCGCTTCTGCCCCCATATTTACTGCAGCCATAACCTTTTGCATTTCAATATTATAATCTTTACAATCTCTAGATACTCCAAGATTTACATTTATTTTTGTCCTTAACATAGAACCAACTCCATTAGGTTCTATACATGTGTGTAACTTGTTAGCACAAATTGCTACCTGACCTTTTGCCACAAGTTCTCTTATCTCTTCTTCAGTTCTGTATTCTTTTTTAGCAACTGCCTTCATCTCAGGAGTAACGATGCCCTTTCTTGCAGCATCCATCTGGGTTGTATAATTTCTCATATTCAATTCCTTTCAAATTTATTTTATAATATTAAGCTCTTTAGCTTTATTTTTTAGTTCTAGGGATGCCTGTTGTGGATTATCCGCTTTCATAATAGCTGATACTACACATATTCCCGCAATAGGAACCCCCTTTAACACATGAATATTTTCTTTATTCAATCCACCAATGGCATTGGCAGGTATTGGAACTGCATTGCAAATATCTCTAAGAGTATCCACTGATGTTAATACAGTCTTTACCTTTGTGGTGGTAGGAAAAATAGCTCCAACACCTAGATAATCTGCTCCTTGTTCATAAACTTCTTTAGCCCATGGAACAGTTTTAGCAGTGGCTCCCACAATCTTTTCACTCCCCATTAACTTTCTTGCTGTAGCAACCGGCATATCACTTGCCCCTACATGAACTCCCTCTGCATCTATGGCTAAAGCCACATCTACTCTGTCATCAATAATAAGAGGTACGTTATATTTTTTCGAGATACTGTGAACTTTATTTGCCAGCTCTATGTATTCTCTTGTGCTTTTTTCTTTTTCCCGAAGTTGCATCAATGTTACTCCGCCATTAAGAGCTTCTTCTACTCTGTATAAAAATTCCTCTTCAGTATATTTTGAACTGTCAGTTATAAAATATAAACTGGGATCAAATTTTATCATTATAATTTTCCTCACATATATAGATAGTCATTTAAAACAGGCTGTAAGCCCTCGTCCACGATATCCTCATACATCTTATTCAGACTACGATTATCGCTAATTTCAAATTGTTCATCACCTTTTTTTGAATCATCTTCCTTACAAGTGTATTTGCTTTCGTGATCTCCTATACCCGTTGATACACCAGCAGATACCTTTGTTGCTGCAATCTTTACAATTCCATTTCTAAACTCAGCGCTTTCTCTAGACGAAACCGTTATTCCGGCATATGGCAGGAATATTCGGTATGCACATAATACCTGACATAATTGTTTCTCATGAACATCCAACGGATTGATTTTATCGTTGTTTATTATTGGTCTGAGTCGTGGACAGGACAAAGACATTTCCGCATATGGATATTTCCTCTGTAAATAATACACATGAAGTGCGCTGGCTAGTGCGTCTTTACGAAAATCTGAAAGACCTAAAAGTGCAGAAAACGCAACACCTCTCATACCGCCTCTAAGTGCTCTTTCCTGTGCATCAAATCTATATGGCCATACCCTCTTATGTCCTAATAAATGCAACTGTTCATATCTGTCTGAATCATATGTCTCTTGGAACACGGTAACATAGTCGGCACCACATTCATGAAGATATCTGTATTCATCAGTATTTACCGGATATATTTCTAAACCTACCATTCTAAAATATTTTCTTGCAAGCTTGCAGGCCTCACCTATATATTTAAAATCACTTTGAGAACGACTCTCTCCGGTAAGAATCAGTATTTCTTCCATTCCTGAATCTGCAATGACTTTCATCTCATGCTCTATTTGCTGTGCATCTAATTTCATTCGACTAATATGGTTGTAACAGTTAAAACCACAATACACACAATAATTCTCGCAATAATTAGCAATATACAAAGGTGTAAATATATATACTGTATTGCCAAAATGTTTGCTGGTTTCCATTCTGGCTTTTTGAGCCATTTTCTCTAAAAAAGGCTCTGCTGCAGGAGATAGTAAAGCTTTAAAATCATCTATAGTGCAACTTTCATGTTCTAAAGCCCTTCTAACATCCACTGCAGTGTATTTGGAATAATCATATGAATTCATATGGGACATAACATTTTTGCACACATCTGACTCGATTATTTCCATTCCCGGCATGTATTCCATATGATTTTTTCTTGAAGAAGGATCGCTTTCCAACTGATGTTTTCGTTTTAAAGCCTCAGGTTTTAAATATTCTGAATCCACAAAAAATTCGTTATCCATAATATCTCACCTCTTTAATTACGCAAAAATCCTGTAAGTGGATCTGAAGCTGATGCACCTCTTGTAAGTACCCTGCCTAAACCTGCCAAATACGCTTTTCTACCAGCTTCAATGGCCTGTTTAAATGCAGACGCCATCATTGGTAAATCTCCTGCTGTTGCAAGTGCAGTATTGGCCATTATAGCTGCTGCACCCATTTCCATAGCTTCGCAGGCCTGAGAAGGTCTTCCTATTCCTGCATCTACAATTATTGGCACATCTATTTCATCTATGAGAATCTGAATGAACTCTTTTGTTGCTAATCCCTTATTCGAACCTATTGGTGATGCTAAAGGCATTATAGTTGCAGCTCCAGCATTTACCATATCTCTGGCTGCATTTAAATCAGGATACATATATGGCATTACTACAAAGCCTTCTTTTGCCAGAATCTCCGTAGCTTTTATTGTTTCCTGATTATCAGGAAGCAAATACTTTGTATCCCTCATAATTTCAACTTTGACAAAATCTCCACATCCAAGTTCCCTGGCAAGTCTGGCAATTCTAACTGCCTCTTCTGCATTTCTCGCACCAGATGTATTTGGTAACAAAGTAATTCCTTTTGGTATGTAGTCCAAAATATTTTCCTGTTCCTTGGTATTTGCACGACGTACTGCCAGTGTTATAATCTCGGCTCCTGCATCCTTTATGGCTGCCTCAATAAGTTTCATGGAATATTTTCCAGAGCCCAAAATAAATCTTGAATCAAACTCATGTCCGGCAATTATCAGCTTATCTTCATTCATTGTATAATCCTCTTTTCTAAACTTCGTATTTCTCAGCTATTATTCTCAACACAGTAAGGGCTTCATGGGATGCACAAAGCATAACTCTGGCTGATATGAGACTTTCTGAATTATTTACATCATTCTTTTCATCACCACATAAATAAAAATGTTTCATTATATTTCTGGTCTTTATTATGTTAGGAGTATCCATTCCTGCCATTCCAGATGCCGCTACCAGATAGCTCTCTGGTAAATGTTCTAAAACATTATTTACAAGCATAGCCTTTGCTTCAGGATTATCAAAGGCCTCACAAATAACATCCGCCTCCTTAAGCAAATCCATATAATTATCTTCTGAAATTTTTGTTGTAAATATCTCATATTTTGTATAAGGTGAGATTTCTTTTAAATTACTTATTAACGCTTCTGTTTTAAACATTCCAATCTGATTCATCTTATACTGTTGCCTATGCAGATTACTAACATCAACTTTGTCAAAATCAATTAAGATTAACTTTCCAATTCCTGCCCTTGCCAACGAAATAGCAATATTAGAACCCAGTCCCCCTAAACCACATATTGCAACTGTAGCATTTTGAAACTTCTCAAGTATCTCCTTACCCTGTCTATTTTCAAGCGCTTTAAGCCACTCTTCTTTTGTTGGAAACATTCAACCGCCTCCCACAAAACTTACTATCTCTATGGAATCACCATTTTCTAATACAGTTTCCTCGTACTGTGACTTAAATACAATATCTCCATTTCTCTCTACTGCTATTCTTTTCGCGTCATAATCAGTGGTAGAAATATATTCTGCCACTGTTTTTCCTGCTATATCCAGGTCCAAGCCATTTACCTTTACCATATTACACCTCCTAGAATATTAAACGGGGAATCCCTTAGCGGCAATTCCCCGTAATAAACACACATTAACGGGAGGTTACCTTTCGATACCTCCCGTGTAAATCCATAAATATGTCTTCCTACGGCGGCATTATCCGCATCAGGTTATAGGGTCGAAGTTGGATTACTTCCTCTCAGCCTGCTATCACAAGCTCCCCTTTCTATAATATATCTGTCATTATACAACTATTTTTTATTTTTTCTACTTATTTTTCTCCAAAAACAACCTTTTTTCCATTTTTAGTTCTCTAGTATTTTATTATATTATTTTCCTTGTTCAACCTCTTTAATTTCATTTTTAGAGGCACTTTTTAATGCATAAGTGTCAAAGGCCGGCTCCATTGGAAGCTGCATTTCTAACAACGCTATTTTATTAATAGTTGCAAAACCATCTATAATCTCAACATCAAATACATGTCCGCCTTTAGTATGATCTTTTGAAATAAAATGAAAATGCCATCCAGCTGCATTAATTCCATCCATATAATCCGGAAAATATATACACACCAATGTTCCTTCAACATTTTCAAAAAAGAAATCCTTTTGAGACTTATCTAATATTTTCTTTAATGATACATGATGTGCCTTAAATTCTTTTTCTGATCTGGCGCTGACCTTTTTAAAATTCCCATCAATTCGAACCACATGCATACTGTTAAGTCCAAAATCCTCTTCAATTGCAAGATTTAAGGAATCTTTTACTTTGTCAATGCTAGCCACATTTTCCAGAGAAATTACCTTTCCCTCTATTAAATGAGTTACTGCAGCAAAAGGAACTCCTGTATCTAATGCTGCCTCTGTAACACTTCCATCATTTGTAGCACAATAACATTTCCCATCTACAACAATCATCTCTCCGCCAACACCTTCAAAGGTTCCAAGTCCTATATCTCCATGCTTAAGTAATTCTTTTACTGTTATAACTTTTCTTGTATAACCTAATACCAACGCTTGAAGTGTTGACACCTGATACATCTTATTATCTCTCATAACACAAACACCTCCAGACCGTCCAACTGGTCTCTTACCAGCTTCTACTCTCTTTCCCTGAGCTTGGCCAACTCCTTCGAGTAGATGTAACGCCTCTCCCCATTCGGATCCGTGTAACCATACACATACTTACCGTCACTCGACCTCTGGAATTCTCCCTTCCTGAGTTCTCTGCCTTTGCCTGCTCTCTCAACGTATCTCTATTTTACTTATTGCCCGTCAATAAATAAAGCCCTATTTTGAAAAAAGTGTTCAAGCATTAAAAAATTCTTATCTCCCTAGCCATCGAAAATGGTATTATTTCTCCAGGATTTGTTCCTTGATATGCTTTTTCCTCATGCATGTAATCAACGATTTCTTGTGCCTTATAATTCTTAAACTTCCTTATCACAGCATCCAAAATAGATTTATCCTTATCGCTTAATACACTATAATCCATGCCCTTACTCGGATAAATATGAAGCATGGAATCATAGTTGATGCTTACTTCCTCACGAACATTCAAGTTTTCAAGATTCATGAGGCTATAATGCCCAATCGGAAGTGCACCCATTTCATTATGGCGATAAACCAATCCGGTAATTGCAACTCCATTCTCTTTATAAGATAAGGCGTCAGCGTACCAAAGCATTTTCATCAACTTAACCTTGAAAAGATTTGATACCTTCTCAGCTATATAGGAAATAGCGGCTTCAAGCTTATCTATATCCAACAAAACAAATCCATTTGAATCAGAGGGCTCTTCAAAACTTGCATACTCACCTTCAAATACTTGTCGTGTCAGGTATTCTTTTCCATATGAATCTAACTTCTCCACGATTTTTGATCTTACTTCGAGCCTCTTAAATCCAGGAAATTTGTCAGCGTTTTTCTTCAAAAATTCTAAAGCTTGCAACGGATTATCTTTTATCAAGCGCAACATAGTATCATATGCTTCATCTTGAATCCCTTTACTCTCGTAACGAGAAATTGTAGCTTCTCCCCATCCAAGTAATCTTGCTAAGTCTACTTGAGATAATCCATAGCTCTCTCTTATTGCCACGATTTCATCAGAAGTGAGTAATCCATGCTTAACCCGATACGCATTCCTAGCGTTGAGAAGATTTTCATTTGTCATAGAGCCAGTTTCAAATTCATTTTCCTCATCATCCGCATTTGCACAATAATAAAACCTCTCTTCATAGGTTACCTTATCCCCTTTCAGAGTAATCGTTGCAAAGCGTTTTCTTTCTTCCACTTCATGTGTTTTGTCGCACAAAGGACAATCCATATGAACCTTTCTAATTAGTGTGCTGGCCTCCATATTTTGCCTCCTTTCCTTTCTATTTACGCATATGGGAATTTCATAGGAGCCCTTGCGTAATGGAATGACACGCATAATATGCGTCGCTTCTGATCTCCCTTAATCTTTAATTTCACATATACAAGTTTTCTGTTAATGTCTTTTCCGAAAACAAACAATAATGGTGGATCTAAATCATCTTTGTCAATCTTTGTCTCGGAATACTCGGAAACTGTTAGCTCTTTAAGTCTCTCAACCACATCCCATGTATCATAGTCAAGATCCAATAGTGTATATGGTGTAGAGTGTTCTTCATCATTGGGCTTTTTCTTTTTTATCAGCGTAAGATCAGAATCTATATTAAAATCCTCTTTTCCCAGAAGCTCTTTCAATTCTTCCAGGAAAGCGATGACTTCTCTTTTTTTCGATTTCGTGCTAAGAAAAATGTCAATAACCTCCCTCATTATATTTACTATTAATTGATAGTGTACGCATCAATTGATAGTTTGTCAAGAGTCCTTTTACAAGACCAATAGGCCGCGCTCATCATAAACACTCCCCTGTATAAAGTTATACTTAAGTATGTACAATATTAAATAAGAATGTACAAATGTTATGATATATGAGTTACAAGGAGAAACTTATAATGATACTAAAAAATCAGATCATAACAAACATAAAACAAGAAACTGTAATGATTGCATTACACCATTTTATGATATTATAGCCGAATTGCTATCAGACAGAAACCAGCAGGTGTTTTATTACAGAAAAGTTTTATGGTAGTATCTTGTAGATAACCATGGATTTACATGCGTTTATTGCAATTTCTGCCATTACCTAAAAAATATTCTGAATTCGATTCATATTTCAGAAAAGGCAGACCTTCCAACACTAATAAGGTAACTGTTCGGTATGAAACGCCTATGGGTAAACAAGCTCAGCTGGATTGGAAAGAATTGATTCCGTTTACTCTTTCTTCAGGAGAAACTATAGATGTAAACATTTTCGTTTTATTGCTTTCATATTCACGATTCAGGGTATACAGAGTTTCGCTTTCTAAAACGCAGGATATACTCTTCTCGTATCTTGATGACGCATTTGAAACATTTGGTGGTGTACCGGATGAAATAGTAACAGACAACATGAAAACTGTTATGGATGAAGCAAGAACAGAATGCTTCACGGTCTATGATAAAGGCCGCAGCATTTCCATTTGTAAAAGAACTTAAAGATTACGACTTTGGATTTCAGCCAAGTGTGAATGAACAGGAAATGAGGGAACTTGCAAGTCTTGGCTTCCTCGAAAAGAATGAAAATATAGTATTTCTTGGACCAAGTGGCGTCGGAAAGACACATATTGCAACCTCTGTCGCAAAAAAGCGGGTAAGCACATATTTTATAAAGTGTAATGATCTGCTACAACAGCTAAAGCGGGCAAAACTGGAAAACAGGCTTGATGCAAGATTAAAGCATTTTTGTCATTACCGCCTGCTTATAATTGACGAGCTAGGATATCTGCCTATTGATAAAGAGGATTCAAATCTATTCTTTCAGCTTATAGATATGCGCTATGATAAGAAAAGCACTATATTAACAACCACTATGAACTTTAATGAGTGGGATGGAATATTTTATGATGTAGTTGTTGCAAATGCCATTATGGACAGAGTACTACATCATGCACATGTAATACCAATATCAGGAACGTCATACAGGTTAAAAGACCACTTAAAACAAACAGACTAATTGTACATTTTTATATAATATTTTTTGTACATTAGATCTTGACATTTTATAGACTCATTCGACTTCACCTCGCTTTCAACAGGACAAGACAAGACTTGATTAATAGCTCTGGCTTTAATGTCTGCAATGACTTTCTGACACTGCGGAGTAGCAAGAGCGACCTTAAGAATTTCATTCATTTCTGATTCTTCAAAGCAATAGCACTCTGGAAAATATTTATGAACCACACCTCCCATCATGTACTTATTGGCATTCTCCCTTCTTCTCCTTTCCTCGTTGGCTTTCTTCTCCAGAGCCATCCGTTTTTTAGCTTGCTCCATCTGTTTCTGAGCTTGCTCCATTTCTTTTGTTGTTTTGATTTCTGTGTTAATCATGTTTCTGTTCTCCTTTCATTTTGGGCATTAGAAAACGTGGGTGTTCCGTTAGGTTCACAACCGCCGTATAAAAAAGCACCTTAGACTATTTCTAATCTAAAGTGCTCTGTAGCTATAAAATGTTATAAATAAAAGGATTTAATTGTTTGCTAGTTTAAGATAGAAAATAATCTTATCCTCTTTATTTCCAAATTTATTTTCAAATTTTTTTATGGCTGGTTTTTGCGCTAATGTCATACGTCCAACATATTTCAATTTCATCGAATCGAGCCATTCAAAAACGCATATAGCCGTTTCATTTTCTTCTGAATCGGTCAAACGCTTATTCCATCCCGAATTTAAATTCTGGTCACCTTTTCCGCTTCCCATAAATTCAAGAACGTCTCCGTTCCATGAATTACTGTACGGACTATCTTTCTTCATGAATAAGAGAAGTACATTGTTTTCTTTTGAATATCTTATCCCTCCCATGCATCCACATTTAGCTTTTTTACATAGTTCGTCATGAGATACGATATCCCCATGGTTATATCCTATATCAAACATAAACTCACCCCTATCTTTTCTCCAACATTTCCGCAATTTTCTTTGTAACGTGCCAGAAAAGTACTGGCGGTACTGCATTTCCAATTTGTCTATACGCATCAGATTCAGAGCCAGCAAATTTAAACTCATCTGAAAATGATTGAATACGTGCGGCTTCTCTTGGTGTGAATCTCCTATACAACTCATTTTCAGGGTCAACCAAAAGAACAGGGTCACGTGAATTTAAGCTAACTTTTGCTAAATGACTAGTTACTGTTAAACAAGGCTCATCAAGCTTCTGCCATAAACCTCTTTTCATATTAGGCTTAGCATTTTTCATTCCTTCAACTGCACGCTTTGAAAAATAATATTTCTCTTCTTCAATCGCCAACTTTGGAACGGCAACCGATAATGGAACCCAATTTCCTTCATTTGTTGTATCTGGAAATTCATATTGCATGTTTAAATCATTCCTTACTCCTACAATGATAACACGCTCTCTTTTTTGAGGTACTCCATAGTCAGCGGCATTCATAAGCTTATATGACAGTGTATAGCCCGCTTCTTCAAACGCTTTTAGTACTTTTTTAAAGATTTCTCCCTTGTGTAAAGTCATAAGACCTTTTACATTTTCGGCAACAAATACAAGTGGTTGCTTATCTTTTACAACCCTTACCATCTGCTTATATAAATTTGCCCTATCGTCAAAAGGGTCTTTAGTTGGATTAACCGTACTAAATGATTGGCAAGGGAAACCACCAATAACAATATCACATTCTGGTATTTCTGACGCATCTACGTCACATATATCGGCACAACGAATTTCTGTCCCATCAAAATTCAGTTTGTGAGTATTTAATGCCTTTTGGTCGATATCCATGGCATAAACTAAATCGTATGGCAGTTTTTCATATTTTTTATTATTAAATGTGAAATCGCCTACAATACCTTGGTCACATCCACCACATCCGGCAAATAATGAAACTACTTTATACATTAACTTCCTCTTCTTTCAAAGGTATTACTGAATCCACCGAATTATTACTATAATCAAATCTATATGTCATAGGTGTTGCTTGGATTCTTCCGTCTTTAATCTTGTCGGCTACATCATTGATTACAAATATAAAAACTCCATCTCGTGTAAAGAAAACACGATAAATGCAGTAGTAGCCTTTATGCTGATGAGCAGCAACATACTCGTTTCTTGTAACATTTAAGGTGTCCATCCAAAGAGTATCTTTTATATCTGGACAAGTAAGTCTCTTGGTGGACTTTACCTCGATATATTTAACAAATTCTGCCTCGTCTCCAACTTCTGCAATGACAGACTGAATATCATATCCAATGCCTTTTGTTTTACCCAAAGAAAGAACCTTATTAGCAAGTCTTGCATTAAACGCAGATACCCTTGCTTTTTCATACTCATAAACAAGTGCTTCACCTTCATCTCCAAACTCTGTAAGATTGACACCTTGTTTCTTTGGTTTCTTCTCTTCTTTCTCTTCATTTCCCTTATCTTTTTCATCAAATGTAAGAGCATCAAGTAAAGTTGTAAACTTAGAAGCATGTGTTGATATTCGAGCATAATATGAATCCCACGCATACTGAAATGTCTTACGTGATTCAACTGTTCCTAAATCAAATGAATATACATCAAAATCTGGTTTTTTATCAAAATCTTTAGTAAACAGATTTATAGTTTCCTCTTCGTTCGGATTCAAAATCACACGTTTATCATCTGTTATTCTTATAAGATTTGCCAACTCAAGATAATTTAGTTGTTCTCGTATGTGTTGCATCGTAAAAGAAGATGCCTTCGGCTTGCCATTTTCATCAAAAGCCTTTATTTCTCTATATATTCCCGCCTTATGGTCATTTGCAATAACTTCCAAAACTTCATAAGGATTAGCATTACCTTGAAGTACATCAAGCGAATTTAACACATAATAGCCTATATCCTTTATGCTGATTGGCTCATGAGCTATTTTTGCCAATTGTAAAACCTTTAAGACAAAGGCATTAGGGCGCACATTTATCTCTTCTGATACTCTTTCCTGTAAAGTATGTGCAGAATCCATTCCATTAGGAAACTGCATCTTATAACATACGTCCTTGAAAAACGCTGGTTGGTCATTATCCTCAAGAAACTTCAATGTTCTTTGTGATTCATAAACCATTCCATCTTCACTTCGATAATACATTCCAAAAAGCTTACCGGATATCTCTGTTCTATGATTATCCAAAGTCTTTTTTATTCTATCTGACTCTGGAAGGAACTTTTGAAATGCATTATTAAATAGACTATCAAAATCCTCTGTTTTACATGGACATATTTCATCTATAACCAAAGCATAAGCAGGAAGTAGATCATCCATCTCTTTTTTTGATTTTCCACGTATTATAGTGCATCGATACTGCCTTTTATGGTCATACATCTTCTTTGCCCCCTTCAAGCATATTTAAAACGCTTTCACCCACTGCTTTAGCCAATAACGGAGGAACAGCATTTCCAACTTGTTTTAACTGACTTGTTTTTATACCTATAAACTTAAAAGTATCTGGAAATGATTGAATACGAGCTGACTCACGCACTGTCGGAACTCTATTTTCCTTATAGTGAAAATGATGATTATGTCCCGTATCAATTGTAAAACATGGTTTACTGCTATCCATTCTTGTCCAAGCAATATGAACTTTTCTTGTACTCTGTAATTCTTCTGGCAGGTCTTTATAATTACCACCATCTGGAACCATTGCAATAATCTCTTTTGTTTTAGCATTATGAATCTTTACTGTATGATTCAAAACACTACTACTTCCTTCACGCATGAACTTTTGATAATCATTCTGTGGTTCTATCTGATATGGAATATCTTCTCCCAAAACTTTATCATCTGGAACAAAATCCAAGTCACTTATTGCATCTTTAGACGTCCAAGCTCTTTTATCAGTTCCATTTCCCATAAACGCTTTCGGGTAACTGTATATCATTCCTTGTTTAACCAAGTCATTTCTAACACCCACAAAGAATACTCTCTTTCTTTGTTGTGGTACTCCATAATTATCAGCCGATAAAATCTGCATCTGAACTTCATAGCCAATACTTGAAAAGTCCTCAATTACTTGTTCAGCAACTTGACCTTTGAACAGCCTAACGAGCCCAGGTACATTCTCCATTACAAAAACTTTTGGCTTAAGCTCAGATACAATTTGCACATATGACTTGTATAGCTTGTTTCTTTCATCATCAATCATTCTTTTTCCAGAAACAGAAAAGCCCTGACAAGGTGGTCCGCCAATAATTACATCCACATCATCTGGTTTCATATTTGTCATATTCAAAATGTCTTGACCATTTATCTTAGTTATATCTTCGTTCAAAACTGTAGCATTAGGGAAATTATGCTGATATGTTACTGTAGCATCTTTCCACATATCTATTCCAAAACGAACGTTATATCCCGCTTCTGCAAAGCCTTTAGAAAAACCTCCGCAACCACAAAATAAATCAATCACGTTTAGCGGTCTCATTATTATCATCTACCTCTTTCTTTTTCCTTTTATCATCCGGCTTAAGTGCATCTTCTGGAATAGCCCAGTTTTCTCCAAGTTTAAAAACTCCTTCTATTCTGTTCTGTGAACATAATATCTGCACTCTTCTCTGAGAAATATTCCACTTTTCAGCCGCTTGACTTGCTGTCATAAATCCCATTTTTATCCTCCATACAACTAAACAGGCAACGCTATTATTATATTCCACGGGGCGAACAATAGCAAGGAGATTTAAAAAGTCTTACAATTCGCTATTTATTCTCTTCATTCTTTCCTTTGCAGCTTCTCTCTGAGCATCAGATATTCTTCTAGGCTTACGATAACTAACGTACTGTTTAGGCATGGAATAGGTGTAAATGTCAATATTAAAATGTACATTTTAGCCGTTGACCTTCCTTTGAATTCGACTCAAAAAGTAGTTTCTTATCTTTGAGCCTGTATGACGAACCTTTTATTGATATAACAGTGGAATGATGCAGTAATCGGTCTAATACTGCATTAGCTAGTGTTGCAGAACCGAAGAATTCACCCCACTTTGAAAACGGCATATTTGTTGTAACTATCGCACTATTCTTTTCATAACGTTTAGCTATGAGTTGGAAGAACACATTTGCAGTATCTTGATCAATAGGCATATATCCTATTTCATCAATAATTAATACTCTGTATTTGGCATAGAATTTTAGCCTGTTTTCAAGCCTGTTTTTTTGAATTGTTTTCTTTAACTGAGTAATTAGATTTTCAAATGTAATAAAATATGTTTGATATCTTGCTTTTGCACAGGTTATTCCTAATGATATTGCAAGATGTGTTTTACCAACACCACTAGAATCGACAAACAATACATTTTCGTGTTTGTCTACAAATCTTAATGAGTTTAACTCTAGTAACTCTTTTTTGTTTACGTTTGGTTGGAAAGCGAATTCATAATCATCAAATGTTTTTAAAAATGGAAAATTTGCGACCTTTACATTTGCTAAATCTCGTCTTTTTTGATTTTCCTTTTTTTCGATTTCAACCAATTCCTCTAGTGCTTGGGTAAATGATTTTTCACCATTATTAACCAGATTGACATAAGTGTCTAGATATTCCTGCATTTTGTGTATGCCTAATTCCTCTAGACCAGATAATAAATTTTGATATGTAGCCATGATACCTCCTTACAGGAGTTGATCAAGCTGCCTTAGGTTGCTCTCTGCAAGTTCATCTATCGTAGCGTTATCTTCGATACAACCAGATAAAAGTTGCTTGTAATGTGAAGTTTTATAATTAAGCTTTTTGTCACTTAGTCTATGCTTTGCTATTAATTCCGTGCTATAATAGATTTCGAGTTGATCATTGATTACACACAGTCTTACTGGTTTTTCAATGTATTCAGCTGGTACGGAATACTTGCATTTCATAAAAGTGACCATAGAATCTTTTCTGACAATGGTTTGTCGATCGCATGTAAGATAAGACTCTATTACTTCTTTACTTGGTAATGATTGCAGGTATTCCTTTTCTTTTTGAAATAGCAAAAGAGGTGGTACACCTGTTTCATCGCATGTACGACGAATTACTTTAGCATTTATTTTTTCAAGGATAGCTATGAGTTCTTCCTCTGTTTCAAACTCTCCTTCGTAAGGATATATCCAAGCTAGAAATTTATTTAAAACTTCGACTTTACCTTTGGTAAAGGGATGCCTTGGTTTACAGAGCTTGATTTTGAAGTTAAAGTCTTTGGCAAAAGCTTTCATTCGGTTACTTATATTTCGCCTGTTACCATCGCGGTCAACGACAGATGACATGTTGTCAAAAAGTATTTCTCTAGGTACTCCACCTGTAGCTTTAAATGATGCTATAAGGCAGTCGATTACATCCTGTCTAGTTTTATAAAGTTTGTAAGTAAAGATGGGGTATCTAGAATAGCCCAATTTATAATCAAACACCTGAAAGGTGAAGATTTTTCCATAGCAGTTGGAAATTTTTATGTCTTTCTTCCAATCAACCTGAGCCTGAATGTCTGGGGCTGTTTCATATCGTGGATGTCCTTTAGCTGCGGTTTTAGGTCGAAGATTGTTAGCAACGACATATTTATTGAAGTTGGAATAAGTACCTATCATAGATGATAATAAAAAACACTATGTTCTAAGATGGCTTTGTACTCACTTTAAGATAAGTCTTAATAGTTATTATAATTATCTTAAAGGCAATAAAAATGAGTATTATGCTCAAAGAGAAGTTATATTTGATAGAATCAAATGTATTTTTTATAACAACAACAAAACAATAGGGCACAGACCCATGAGAGTATTTTTATCAAGATATGGCATATATCTTAGTAAATTTACAGTCCATAAATATATGAACAAGATGTTAAACTTGGCATCAATTATAATGCGAAAAAAGCCTGAATATAAGTCAGGGCATAAACATAAAATTTTTGATAACTTATTAAAGCAAGATTTTACAATTAGCAAGAAAAATAAAGTTTGGTGCACTGCTTTTACTTACATGAGACAAGCAAATGGCAGTTTTAGATATAACTGTACAATTACAGATTTATATGATAGGTCAGCAATTGCTTCAGTTAATGCAGATTATATGAATACAGAATTGGCAATTAAAACACTAAACGAAGCTTTAATAAAAGAAAAAAGACCTAAAAACTTAATTCTACATTCTGACTATGCCGAAGAAAAAACTATGCCGAAGAAATCTAAAGTATGTATGAAGCATGCCACCTAATCAAATATCTTCGGCATAATATTCTGATTCAGTCGAGCGAGTAAATGGCCTTTTTCACAGCCTCTTTTTTCCAAAGTTTTTCATCATCTGCTATTTGGGGAGCAGATTTGTTTATTGCCTCGCTCATCATCTCCAATGTAGCGAAAGCGTAAAAGCCGGATGTGGTGGACATACTCTCATGGTCCAAAAGCTGCATTATAAAGGGAAGCGGCACACCATTTTTGTAGAGATCCATAGCCTTGGTCTTTCTCATAAGGTGACAATGAACATTTTCAGGAACAGATTCACAGGACTTCCGGGCAGTAGCGGCAGCGTTCTTTAAAATGAGGCTTATACTGTCGGTTGAAAGCTTGTGTGGTCTGCCATCCATGAGGCTGTAAAACAATGGAAAGTCATCTCCATTAGAATGAAACTCTTTGAGATAGTTTTTCAGGTGCTTCACGGTTTTGGACATCAGAGGAACGTTGCGGCTCTTCCGTCCTTTTCCAACCAGTGTTATGTACGGATTGGCAGCATCTATGTGAAGCGAAGACACCATAAGGTCAGCAAGCTCTTGTACTCTGGCACCGCTATCATACAGCAGGATCATCATGCGGTTACGTCGATGCTTTACCGTTTTCAGTCCATAAGCGCTCAGGATTGCAGCAGTTGCTTCCGGAACGAGATATTCGATAGGCTTTTTATCTTCCTTGATCTTTTTGACAGTGCAAACATCAGTATAAACGCCCCTGAGCTCAAAATCTTCCTCTGAACAGTACTTGAGGAATGAACGTATTGCAGTCAACTTTAGATTTATTGTTTTTGCCGAATAATCTTTGCTCTTTAGCCATGCGACATACTCTTTTATATTGTCCCTTGTAAAGGCCTCAAAGGTAACCCTGTCTTCGACTAGCGATTTCGACTCTTCAAGGAATGACAGGTATGTCTTAAGTGACTGTTTATAGGCCTCCACGGATTTATCTGAAAGATTTCGGACAGCAGGCATGTAATTATGAAGATATGAACGTGCAAGCAGCCAGAAGTCCCTGTCCTTCTTCCTGTTATACTTCATAGTCTTCCACCTCCGGTATCAAGTCTTCAGATGATGCCGTCAGAGAGGAATACTGAGAGAAGTAATCAGGAATCAGATGGATGTAATAGTAGGTGCTCTCTAGCGAGGCATGCCCCATATATCTCATGAGATATGGAAGCATCGCCTGGACATCTCTGCCTTCTTCGGACCAGCGCATGATGTTGGCACAGGCGAAGTGGTGCCGGAAATCATAAGCCCGAGTCTTAACCTTTCCATCCCTTTTTAGCCCGGCTGAAATCCATATGTTGCGGAAGTTCGCCGAAACCGCAGAAGAGGAACAGATATCTCCGTGGCCACCAGGAAAAAAGTATTCCCTTTCAGGAAAACATCGCGAGATGGCAACCTCATATTTCCTTAAATAGTCTGCAAGTTCGGCAGAAATATACAACCGTCGGTCCCTGTGGGATTTGGTGTCTAGGATGTCGATATATCCATCATCCAGATGGACATCATGGCATTTCAGCTTTCTTGCTTCGGCGCACCTGACGCCACAGCAATAGAGGAATCTGTAGAATGCCGGAAAGACATATGGCCTTCCCTTAAGTTTCACACGGAGCACATAAGAATCGCACTCCTTGAAGAATTTCGATATTTCTTCGTTTGTCATAAGATAAACTTCTGCGTGATAGTGCTGGATGGAGAACCTGTCGTCAAGGACATAGGCACCGGTGTCACCGATGCTGCGAAGATACCTTCCAAACTCCCTGATTGGGGGCAGAAAGCTCCTGTCTCGAGTTTCAGATTTTTCTGTGTGCTGGATAACCCAGCCCTCAGCTACCTCCTTTGTTAGAGAACTGTTGTTGCCGTGCTCAAGATTATAGCGGTCGAGCTGCAGCAGATAAACGCGGCTTGTCTCATACTTGATGCCAAGAGCGTTCTTATAACTCAGGAAATCATTGAGTTTTTGTGCTAGATTGCTTATAAATTCCCTCATGCGTTCACCTCCTTCGAGATGCCCGTCATAGGGAGTACGCACTCCCTGAGCTTCGCTTCATCGGTTGTGATGTATATATCTGTCGTATCTATGCTAGAATGTCCAAGAACAGCAGCTACCGTTGATACCGGCACCTCGTTCCGCACCATGACTGATGCGGCGTTATGGCGGAGCATATGCATCCCGAAGATGCGGCCGTCCTTGCTTATGCCCGCTTTTTTGAAGGCATTTTTGACAATGACATAGCATGAAGAATGCCCGCTTAAAGGTTCAAAAGGCGCAAGATCTCGTACAAAAAGGTAATCATTATTTGCAGACGGCCTATCTTCATAAAGGTATCTTGCTATGGCATTCCCGACAGTCACTGTCAGAGGTATGCATACCAGATTTCCTGTCTTTGATTGCTTAAAAGAGATGGTCTCGCTGTTCCAGTCAATATTTGAAAGCCTAAGGTTTATGAGATCTATAGCCCTTATGCCTGTCGAAAGCCCTAATAAGATGATTGCAGCGTCTCGATTTGAGACATCTCCTGATTCAATCGTTTCCTTAAGCTTGGACATCTCATCTTCAGTCAGCACAGGGATTATCCTTTTGGATCTGTATGCATGTATTCCATTAATGACAGCAAAAAGATCCTCTCGTTCAATGAAGGTAAAATACAGCCTGAGCCCGCAGAGGACGGCACGCTGCCGGTTCTGCTTAGTAGTTTTCAGATAATCAACAATAGTTGCTGCAGAGACATCGTTTATATCGTAGATACCGACGGATTCAAGAAACCTGAAGAGGCATAGAGCCTCATACCTGTAGAATGACAAGGTGTTATAGTTAGGATATTTGTCCTCAAGGTAGCTTATATAATCCTTGTAGAGCCCGCAAAGCATCTCATTACAAGGTTCTTCCATGCCTCTTTTCATCGCGGATAAGTCGAAGCTACCGGTAAGACAATATGAATTTAGTAATCTTACAAATCTCCCTTGTGAAAAGTAACGCTGTTTACTGAATTTCCCGGTCTTTTTGCTTATCACATCGTCAGCATAAGCCTGTCCAACATCCGTACTGTATTCCGAAAAGCCCTTTTCCTTGCAAAAGGACTTGAACCGGCGGATAACGCCACGATAGTTGAACAGAGTGCTCTCATTGAAACCGGCTTCAGCGAGTGCTTCCAACAGAAGCTCACATAAGTTGTCAATGTTCATATGAAGTACCTCCTTATTGTGAAAGTTTATAAAGGTACCTCAATTATACAGAATACTATGCCGAAAAAAATGAATAGATATTTTAGTGTAAAGGGTTTATCATGAACTTCGGCATAGTTTTTTCTTCGGCATAGTCTGAGTTATCCTGAATTCGGCATAAGACGGATCAAGGAGTACAATTTACTTCATGGGAATTTGTAATATTTTGTAAAGATAACAATATCATTCAAAGTATGAGTAGAGCAGGCTGTCCATATGACAACGCTCCAATGGAAAGATTTTATAATACATTTAAAAATTGTTTTTATTATAGGTTTACATTTAATAGCGTTGAAATGTTAGACAAGATGACTAAGCAATTTATTAACTGGTATAACTACGTCAGATCACATACTCATAATAACAATTTAACACCAATGGAATTAAGGTTTAGATAATCTATCCGTCCGACATGTTACCAAAAATGTTGACCAGTACATACCTTATCAATCAGAAAAGATTCGGCAACAAGCTCATCCTCTGGACCTACCGCGCCGAAGAAGCCCTAGGGAAAGCTGTCTCCTGGTGACGTGAACATCAGCTGGAATTTGATGCCATAAATGTCAATCTCCCGGAGATCGTTGAAATGTACGGCAACAATTCCCGGAAGATCACCTGCGATTATTACATTGATGATAAAGTCGTTCTTCTGGCTATGGTAAATGCCTAGAACTCGCCCATTGAAGTGAGCTCTGTGCTATTCCAGAAACAATTTTTAAAACAGTCCCTGGATTTTTGCTTGAATCATGGTAGCCGTTAAAGCAGCTCCTGTGTTTATTATAAAATCCTTGAGTCCAGTCAAGGCAGCTTTGATAACTGCGCCCTTTTTCTTCCCTTCAATCTTCTTATTGATTTCAGAAAGCAATTCCAGTGCTTCATCCTTATCATCTTCTGACAATTCTTCACTGGATTTTATACTATCTTCAATATCAGCTACAGCTTTCTTTGCATCTTCATAATTAAAATATGCAGTAACCGTTTCTCCGGCATTCACCTGCAAATTATCTGGAGAACCATTGATAACATTTGCAGCTCCGTAATAATTATTTATCTGCTGAGGAATTGTTTTCGCTATTTCTTTTTCTTTATCATTAAAGCTCATATCTTCACCTAAGATTCCCTTTGCTTCAAGTTCCAGAGTCCATTCAAGCAAAGTATTCTTTACCTTCTCAATAATATCTGCAGCAGCTGTCTTTGAAACATGAACTGTCATTTGCATTGGAAACGGAGTATCGCACATTTCATTCAAAGTGTTTTGAACTTCTGTTGGAATCGAAACTATTAGTGAAGATCCACTTTCTTCGCAAAGGGAAAGAATTTCTGATATTGAATTAATCAGCTTTGGATGGCAGATTATTTTTTCAACTTCCGCATCTGCCAACATAACTGGAATCCATCCCTGATAAGGATTGAAAGCTTTTAACTGTCCAATAATTGATCTATACTCTGGTGCTTCATTCTGTGATTTATATCCATTTAATTCATTTACTACCCACTGGTCAAATTCAACCAAGGATAGTTTAGTTGCAATTAAATGAGCTCTTCTTAAGACTGAAACAATATCGCATTTCGATTTCGTTACCTCGTTCTGTAAATCTAAAACCACACTACTCATTATGCAGGTCTCCTTCTGTTATTTTGTAAATTTCACAGTATGGTAGAAGTTCTAACTTAACATCTCAAACATGACCATACTCATAATCTTTCTACCGAAAAATACAGCAACATAATTTATTGATATAAACTTAATATGTAATTCACCATACTTCCGTCAACCAGTTCCTTATATCTAAAAACTTTATATCCTATCAGTTGCTTCAATGCTTCTTGATAAAAAATTTCGTTATCCACCACATTATTACTAATAAGTTGACACATTCTTTAAGAAGCCAGCAAAATCATATAATCTTTCGTCCGTAATCCCTTTTTGCATATCTATTACAATAAGCTTCGCTTGATATCCCTCCAAGTTCTATCTATAGTAACCATGATACATTTAGCTATAATTCAATGTTTCTTAACTCGATAGGCAATAAATCATTATTGCTTGTTGTACCTTTAATAAACTCTGTTTGAACTCATATCCAATAAAGTAATCAGAATCAATTACTTCTTCCGTTACTTCTTCACCTCGATAAAATGGTGGACACGGATTCAAAATAGCATTTTCATTAGCCATATTCATCAGCTCTTTTGAAATCTGATAATCTTTAAAATCATCTATCATACTTGAAGGAATAGAATCTGTGCATATTATATCTGTTCCGACAATAGCCTCCTTCAAATTCTCATTACAAGAAACACCAGGGACTTGATACCTAGACGGGCTACTCTGATTCATACTAAAGCCAAATGCTTCTGCCGCCTCTTTCCAGGCTCTCCCTATATTTCCATCTGCACCAACAAACAGATAGTTATCTCTTAAATAGTCAGTTCTTATTTAGGAAAGAGTGTATAAATCTGACATAATTTCACATGGATGGTTTTCATCTGTCATAGCATTTACGACAGGTATACTCAGCGTATTAGCCATTATTTCAAGCATTGAAATATCCCTGTGCCTTACTATAACAGCATCAGCCCAGTTTTGGATATATCCGCATACATCCCTGATATCTTCTTTTTTATCAAGCGTTGCCGGATCAAATAATATGGTTTGCCCTCCAAGAAGATATACCCCTTTTTCAAAAGACACCCTAGTTCTTATGCTAGATGCAGGAAAGAACATAACGATAGTTTTTCCCTGCAAAAAACCATTATACTTCTCAACGGTATCAGCAATTTGGAAAATCTTCAGAAGCTCACTTTTTGTGTAATCTGTAAGTCGTATAAATGATTTCATACTTCAAAAACTCCTCCTATCAAAAAAAATATGATATATCTCTCTTACAGATATTCATTAAGTCCATAAAGATGTTATAAACATTGGCGATGCATCATTACTCTTTTCAAAACCACAGTTCTCATATAAAGGCCGCCCCATATCTGTTGCCTCCAATGATATTTGATATACTCCACGTTCTACTGCATAGATTTCTCCGTCTTCCTCGAAGTGATCGTCCCTGCATCCAAACTCCTCCAGAGCGCCGTAGTTGAACGCTTCCTGATTGTCTTTGATAAATTGCTCCCGGTCAGAAGATGTTAGAGGTTTCAATTCGACCATAATACAATATCCTTTTCAAATTCAGTATTAAAGGTAAGGCCAAATCGGACTTATCAAAAATGAAAGCAGAAAACCGGATGACAACGATATCAGCAATTGTTTGGGATCTCTGTATAGAACGACAACTGCACCGGCAAATACCAAGAAGTACAGAACCCCTCTAAAGGAAATATAGAACAACCCTATCGCAAAACAAGAAAGTGAGAATACAGCAATTATCGCTATATCAATGATAACAGGCACCGTTCCCATACCTTTCGCGTACCAGCAAAGCATTGCAAGGAATGGCGAAATCAATGTGATGCCGTACCATATCATCATATAGGATGACGGATTGAATCCGCTGAGTAATACCGTATAAGCATGATAGGCAACACACATTCCGGCAAAAAAGACGAAAGCATTAAGTGCCGCCCGCAGAGCCGATGGACTAAAAACAGCTATCACCATAGCAATCAGCAACCAAATGGCAAAATCGGAAAAGAAATTGCCAAGATCCAGTGTTTCAAACAATCTGTGCCACCAGATCGTACTGTCAAGCGCGAGGTTGTCCAGCCACTTGGAAAAAATACCGAGTACAACGCCTACAACAAAGATCAGTGTGGCAGAAATGACAGCACTTTTTATAGAACATCGGTTCGGTGTGCGTATTTGATTTAATCTTTCCTTGACAGTTTTCGTTTTTGCCATATGCTTTAATCCTTCTTACGTTTCCATCTTTATTTCGCTCCCCACCACTGATGGCAGTGCGGAAGCCTTAATCTGTCACTTAGATCTCTGTACTGGTATACTAAATTGGTAACACCTTGGACAGATAATATGTTATGAATAATATTATCTGGGAGGACCAATTATGTCAACAAAGTACAATGAAGATTTCAAAAAGGAAGTAGTAGATGCGTATATTAAAAGTGCAAAACTGTCTCTACTATTTCTCTTTGAAGGGCATCATACTGTTCCTGTGAGATTTCTCCATTGGCAAGTACTGTATTTGCCTGTTCTGCCGTCGTCTTTAAGGTTGCCAGTTTTTCTTTTGTTTCACCAACAGCCTCAGCAAGCAGTTTATGTTTCTGTGCCAGAAGTTCCGTATTGCTTGGATCTAGTTTTAGCAGTTTATTCACATCTTTAAGCTGTGACTGGGTAGACTTAATCTGACCGTTCACACCTTTAAGGGCATTCTGTAATTTGGTTGTATCACCACCGATTTCTACGGTAATTCCCTATATACGGCTTGCCATGAATTCTCATCTCCTCCTAAAAATGAGTAATCGAGTAGGAGGAATTTCTCTTAATTGAGAAATTCCGACCTCTCACACCACCGTGCGTACCGTTCGGTACACGGCGGTTCAATCAACTTATCAAGTAACACACCTTTCGGTGTAGTAATCTAACATTGAGATTAGTCCAAATGTTGCTAATCTCTCATTGCTTATTGCATATGAGACAGCCGTCCCTCTGCACACTCTGGCGATTCTGCTTCCGGCATAGGCAGCAGCATATGCCCGCTTCCTTTTTACCCCAAGCTTCAATAGGTTCTTTGCTCTGTTCTGCGGAGTTTTCCAATGCTTCCAAATACACATACGAAGTCTATATCTGATATTACTATCAAGTTCTTTACAGAGTGTCTTCATACTGCCTATTTTGAAGTAGTTAATCCATCCTCTGATGAGCTGATTAAGTTTCTCCACTTTATAGCTGTTGCTGACGCCCCAACTACGACATGTAAGTTCTTTCATTCTCTTCTTAAACTTCGCTACTGATTTCGCATGTGGTTTTGCCTTAAACTGATGTGCTCTTGAGTCAAAGTAGAATCCAAATCCAAGGTATTTAAGTCCTTGCGGCTTGTCCACTTTACTCTTGGTCATGTTGACCTTGAGACCAAGTTTCTCCTCAATGAATCGAGAGATGTTTCTCATAACTCTATTAGCAGACATTTCACTACCAACCATGATGATACAATCATCTGCGTATCTTACAAAGTTAAGCCCACGCTTTTCCATCTCCTTATCAAGTTCATTCAACATGATATTCGCCAATAATGGCGAGAAATTTCCTCCTTGTGGTGTTCCCACAATAGAGTCCTCGTACTCATCATCAATCATGATTCCACTGACCAGGTATTTCCTAACGATAGAAATAACATCTCCATCTTTAATAGTTCTACCTATGATGGTCATAAGTTTGTCGTGATTTACTGTGTCAAAGAACTTTTCCAAGTCGATATCTACAATCCAATCATTACCGTCATTCATCATATCGAGCGCTGTTAGGATTGCTTGCTGTGCACATCTATTAGGTCTGAATCCATAACTGTGGTCATGAAATTGTTCCTCATAGATTGGTGTTAAAACCTGTGCTATGGCTTGTTGTATGAATCTGTCTGTTACTGTTGGTACTCCTAGGTTTCTGACACCACCATCAGGCTTTGGTATCTCCACTCTTCGTACTGGCTGAGGTTTATACTTTCTTGTCCTCAACTGTTCTCTGATGATATCGCCGTTCTTTTCAAGGTGCTCTTTGAGTTCTGTGTACTTCATTCCGTCCACTCCTTCTGCACCTTTGTTTCGTACGACTTGCAGATATGCTCTGTTGAGATTATCGCTAGATAGTATCTGCTCCATTAGACTACTTGTGTCCATGCGTTCTTTCCTTTCCGCCTCGCTTGATTTGACCACCTTTTCCCCGATTGGTTACGGCAGATGTTGTCATCTCTGCAACACGAGACATACTCAAACTTGTTGATTGTTCACCCCTTCACTCCATCTCCATTACAGAGACTTCTTCGCTACTATGGGTTCGGCTGACTTCTCACAGTTCGTTGTTACTAGGCTAATGAAACCTCCGTGAGACCTCCTCGCTTAAGGCGCGCGCTCTTTCTCTCCATATATCCGCCACATTTACTCTGCTACTACAAATGTGATAGTTATAAGACTTCGTTGCTTTTGGCCAACTTATCTCTCGTAGCCTAGCCTTATATGTGATTTCTGTCCGTCGGACCAGAGATTTGCTTACAGCTTCCTTCAGATTCCACCTCACGATGGACACCCTTGCTGTTCGGCTATACACTTCCCACTATCTGGGCGTGTTCGGGACTTACACCCGTTAGAGCGCGCCCATGGCGCGCAAACCAAAAAAAGCACCAACCTAAGTTGATGCCCTAAACTAAAGAAAATTATTTTACTTTTGTTTTTTGATTTTTTCTTCAAACTGTTTATATCTATTTTCACGCATTCTTTGACTCATTGGACGTATTATCGGTGTATCCAAATTCTGTTCTCCTCTTGCCGTCTGCCATCCACATATGTGATCCCCATATACATAAACAAATTCCATTGTAGGTTTATCGCAAGCATATTTTACATTTAATTGTTTAAATCCAAGTGCCTGCTTAGCAGATTTAAAAATCAAAGCTATCCTATTTTGGAAATCCATTCCCGAAAAATCAGCTATAAAATTCATTGTTATTTTATCATCATTTCTGTCAAATCCGTCATTTTGAAATTTTACATTTTCAACTGATTTGAATGGTTCAACATACATATCAATCCCCGTATATTCGTAGATATCAATATTCTGCTTTCTAAATGAATCCATTAAATCTGAATTATCAAAAGCATAAACTTCTTCTTTGCTACCGCTATAATTCTTTAAATAAAAAATGTAATAATGTACTTGATTACAGCTTATATTCCCTATCATATTTACTATATCTTTAAAAAAAGGCATAAGACCACCCAGATTCATCTTTTTCGTGCTATATCTGTTTAAAAATAACTCGCTAAAATCTGTGTATACCTCAATTGCAAATGTCAATATAAAAATGTAGGTTTTATATCATATAAGCGTGTAGGAAAACCGACATGCTTATATGATATTTTTTAGTTATCTTCCAGCATATATTGCATCTGATCCTTCAGTCTGTAAGAAGGTCCATTGATGTTA
>JAEIGA010002095.1_pt1 | contig 31823 bp, 49 predicted proteins | sample 9270691 | NCBI WGS metagenome assembly JAEIGA01 (sample SAMN17057246, study PRJNA624740) | gut metagenome | biome: biome; isolation source: fecal sample | host: Bos grunniens | place: China: Xizang | collected 2019
TAACTTTGGCAAGCAGTTTGCAATTCCATTATTGGTTTGCAAACTGCTTTTTTATTATTAACCCTCAAATTTTATTATTACTATGGACAAAACTTATGTCTTCAATTCTGATGGCGGAGCAAATGGTTTCGCTAATTCAGTGCTCCCTCTTTTACAACAACGAGGAATCGACCCTGCAATTCTATTGAATGGTAACAACAGCGGTTTCGGTGGTGGCGGATGGAACGATATTATCGCTCTTATCGTTGTGGCTGCTCTTTTTGGTAATGGCAATTTCGGTTTCGGTGGCGGTAACAACAACCAAAACACCGCAGAACGTGAAATGTTAATGTCTGCAATCCAACACAACGGAACTGACCTATCACAACTCGCTCAAACTATCGGTTGCTCAACAGGTCGCTTGCAAGATGCCATCGGTCAAGTTTCAACACAAATCTGCAACCTCGCAGGTCAACAAGGCATGTCATTCCAACAAGTGATTAACTCAATCCAAATGGGTAACTCACAACTCTCAAGTCAACTCGCTTCTTGTTGTTGTGATATTCGCCAGGCTATCAATGGTGTCAATGTTGGTCTTGAACGTGGCTTCTCATCTGTTGCATACGAAACTCAACGCCAAACTTGCGACATCGAGAAGGCTATCGCTAACTCAACCGAAGCAATCTTGGCGGGCCAACGCAATGCTGAAATGCGTGAAATGCAAAACAAGATTGATGCTTTGCGTGAAAAGAACTCACAACAAGCGGTAATCTTGAACAATGCACAACAAACCGCTCAATTCTCGGCTATGCTCGCTCCTATTGCGCAAGACCTCGAGAAAATCAAATGTCGTTTGCCTGAAACTGTAACAATCCCAGCACCTAACGACTATGTGCGTGTGAATCGTGACATCTTTGCTCCATTCTGCGGTGGATTGCTCGGTGGATTATTCGGGCTTAACGGCAACCCATTTGGCAGAAATAGTGGTTGTAATGGTGGTTCTCTTTGGGGATAAAGGAGGTGCTTATGTCAACACTATTACCATTGAGAATTAATGTCAATGTCAACGGCATTCCGACAATATCGAGCCAATCGGTGTCAGTCAACACTGCAGGTGATGTGGTATCTTTCGATTTCCTCAATCACCCAAATGTAGGCTCGCCATATCGAGGTTTGATTATTGTGCGACTTGCGCAAGCTATTCCAACAGGCACTGCCGACACTGCTGAGGTGGTATTCACCACCGATGGCGGAAGCAATACCCCTGCATTTGGTTACAACAATGAGCCGTTGACACTTGCGAACTTGCGAGGCACAGGTATCTACTTGTTTTGGTACGAAAGCCAAACTCGATACTTGCAATTGCTAACAGGTAATTTCTAACAACTAAATTCTATTAACTATGTTTCAAAACTTAAGGCAAGGCACGACCTTGTATGTACTCAATAAACAAGATGCCACACTCGACATCGGCAAGGTGGCAGATGTTACACCGCCACAAATGATATATCCAAGTAACTATCAAGGTGGCAAATTCGCACCTCCGATGATGTGCGTTGATATAACACTCAACTCTGCCGACAAGGTCATCACCTTGCAGAAAATAGTGGCAGATGCTACCATTGACGACAAGAACGGCATTATCGTGGCAGAGAGCAGAGATGCAATATTGAACGAGATTGAGGTGTTGATGAAAAACAGCCAACGTATTGTCGAGAGTTGTGACTATCACTCTCAAATCGTAGACAAGTGCTCGGCATTGATTCAAGAACTCAACCCCGAATTGAAAAAAGAAGCCGAGCAGGCTCGTGAGATTAACGACTTGCGCCAACAATTGAGCGACATCAAAGGCATGCTCGCTGATGTTTTGAAAACTAAAAAAACAAAGGAGGAATAATATGGGATTCAATCACATTAAAGGAAAGGGCAAAGATTTTGAAAGTTTCAAATCCGAGCTCGAAGATGCTATCGAAATTCTCGAAGAATTATGCGACAAAGTCGAAGAAATGGAAGAGGAATTCGGAGAACGAGATGGTGGCAATATGGGAGGTAATCGTGGCGGTGGTCGCAGTGGCAATCGTGGCGGTTATGGTGAGAGAGATGACTACATGCGCTATGATGGTGTAGACTATGCAGAACGCAGAGGTCGTAGAAATCGTTAATGTATAACCTGTGGGAGCAAATGCTCCCACTTTAATATTGAATGTTATGGATAGATTAGATATGTATGAACGCAAACCTTCGGGAATGGAGGAATATTTGTCAAACTATGGTTGGCACTTCTCCAAAGCAATGTGCATGTGGGCAATTTCAATAATGAAAGACCGAAAGGGTGAGAGGGTGAAACCTCGTGAAAAGGTCGAAATCGAAGAACTATTGAAGGCTAATGGCATGGCGGTTGACACCAAAGGCTATGATGTCGTTTATGTATATGCAATGGCTAAAGCTGACTATGGAGGTAGCAGTATTACGGATGAGGCTCGCTTGGCAAAATTCGTGGGCGATTACCTCACCGACCCCGATGGCTATGACGGTATCGCCTTCACTCGATTCTATGCCGACTGCATCGCTAAGGGCATACCAATTCAATGGGATGATATGCTATGATTTACCGAGAAGTCTGCATTGAAGGAGCGGAGTGGACTGCGCATTTCTATTTCGCTATTGATACCTATTGGGAGAGTGAAATCCTCGCGCGATTGCGTGCGATGGGAGCAAGTCGGAAAGTTACCTCCAAGATAGCTCGAAGTATGCACGAGAACAATCTCGACACAGGCTTTACCTATTCCAAACCAGCCAAGCGAGAGAGTATCGTGGTGGTCGGCAGAGCGAGCAGTGGCGGTGAGTTCCTCAATAGTACCACCCACGAAATCCGCCACTTGGTCGATGATATAGCGAAGACCGATGCCATGCCGATGTGTGGCGAAGGTGTCGCCTATCTAACAGGAGATATCATCAACGAAATTGCCGACATTGTATGTAAATTCTCGTGCGACTGCTGTCGAAAAAAGGCACATTTGCACAAAAAATCGTGATTTCTCGAAAAATTTTGACCGAAAAAATGCCGAAAAATGCCCATTTTTGAGTGTTTTTCGGTGTTTTGTTTTGTAACTATTTGATAATCAACGAGAAAAAAGTTGAAAAATATTTTTGAAAAGTGTTGCACAATTCAAGAAAAAGCCGTATATTTGTATCAACAAAATAAAACAATACTAACCTAATAAAACGAAACGATTATGATTACTAAAGGTACTGCTGAATATAAAAAAGCTCAAGAAATCGCTAACGAACTTGATAGACTTTCAAATGCTTCTCACAACAACGGAATGTGGTTTGAAATGCGCTACGAAAAATTAACTACAGCTTTGGAAAATGTAATGAAATTGCAAGGTTTTGCAAGCCAAGTGGCAACATCAGTGAACAACAACATGAACCCTAACCGCTCAAAAATGGTTACAATTTCAAGCAAACAAGCATGGATTATCGCATGTGCAATGGTTGAAAATAACATCGAATTATAATAATAAAAAATAATATTAACCAAGTAGGAGGGCAACCTCCTACTATTAAAACAAAAAAAGTTATGGCATCTTTACACTCACCAAAAAACAAATTTGCAGTCGATATTAACTTCGACAAACCACAAAAGGACTTTGGCTCATCAGTTAGTTATACTGCTATGACAATAGAGCAATGTCGCTCTTATGCCGAGCAACAAAGCGGAGAGGGCAAATGTACAGTTCGCATTCGTGAAAATAAAAAAGAATACCCATCATTTGAATGGGTAGAGGTTGAAAAATATACTTTAATAAAATAATATGGAAATCAAACCTAACACCCACGGAGGGAAAAGAGAGGGAGCAGGCAGAAAGGCTCACGGAGGAAAGCGAATGATGTTCCGAATTTCCGAAGAAGCTCAAGCCATCCTCGAAATGGTCGATGACAAAAGCAGGTTTATAAACGATTTAATAATAAAGGCTACCCGATGAAGGTAGCCTTTTTTTATTGTTGTTGCTCTATCTTTTTTTGATTTTCATCGAGCATTTTTATAATAGCAATAAAATTTTCTTTGTCGATTTTGTTTTTGAATTTGCAAATGTGAGGCTTGACTATAATGAAAAAATCACCATCATCATATCTGCCAACCACCGAGCCACATTCTAACTCATACCAATCTTTTTTATTTATCTTGGCAAAATTCTCCATGATGCCACGAGCATCACGATAGCAGATGCCACCTGTACGCATGCAGTCATTGTAGATGCCGAGTGTTGGTGATGATGTTGTCGGGTCGCAGAACTTGACATGTTCTTGCGAGAACATACACAAGTTAACATCATCGACAAACCACACTTTGAATTTAGTGATACCATTGTTGATGATATAGTTTGTTTTTTGTGGCTCATAGTCCTCTTTTGATGTCATTTGTCCGAAGCAAACAATCGAGCAAAAAACGATTGAAATTGCAATAAAAAGTCGTTTCATACGAAAAAAAATTAAAAAGGTTATTATTAAAAATATTGAAACCTATTGCAGAGTATTGCAATAGGTTATTTTTTTTGGCATGGTTATTTCAAATCTTTAATTGCCGACACATACATCTTCATTCCACAATTCGGACACTCGATGAGATTGGTGATGACAGGCTCGTTGTTTGCGCAGTCAGTTGGCACGATTTGCTCGCATGGCTCGATGAGGAGGTCAACGACACGGCATTCGAGGAATTCTGCGATTTGCTCCAAAGTAGCAAGACCGATATTGCCACGAAGTCGTGAGAAATACGATGTCCTTGCGATACCAAGAGCATCGCACAAGTGGTCGACAATCAAATTTTTATCACGAAGTCGGCAATTAATATTATACTTTATCAACTCGTTCATGTTATTCATGGTGCAAAGGTAGCATTTTTTTGATACACTTACAATATACACTGCGAAAAATGTTGCGTATTTTAATAAATTTTAACTCTATTTATTTGGTGGAGTGCTAAAAAATTAGTACCTTTGCATCGTAATTGAGAGGGCAACCTCACCAAATGTCAAACTTTAATAAACGAAACGATTATGAAAAAGTATTATGTAAATGGCAAACAAATTACCGAACAAGAAGCTGATGCTATTGACAAAAAAAATCAAGAGTATGTAAAAAGCAACGATTTGCAATTGTGGGCAAAAATCGAATGGATAGTGATAGTAAATGAATAAAATAACCACCGAGCAGGTGCAACCCTGCTCATTAAAACGAAACGATTATGAAAAAAAGTTTAGAATGCCTCCCCGAAAGACTCAAAAAAGCAGTCATGTCGGAAATTCAAGATTATATCGATATGGTTGACGAGTGTGATTTCGATCTTAATGGCGAGGTCGGGGTAATTAATAAAACACAAAAAGTTGGTGGGGAACTCCACATCTATGCCGATGCCGATGTGTATTGGCAGGCTGAAATTACATTTGAAATCGAAACCTCTTATTCTCATGGTGATTACTTAACACCAAGCTCATACGATATTGAAGAAATTAGAGCAATCGACATAAACCTATTATATGTCAGTGTTGAGGGTGAAGAATTTATTGAATACGAAAATTAAAATTAAAATATTATGAAATACGCAGGATTTATTACAGGTATCGTTGCAACATCAGCAGTTGCAGTTCTCGCAATCCAATGCGCAATACATTGCACATTCGGCATCGCAGTAGTTTTCGCCATCATGGCGGTAGTTAGTGGGTATATGACCTATTATGAATATAAAGAAATAGAATAGAAACACCCACCGAGCAGATAAAATCTACATAAAGAGGGTAGAATAAATTGAATGTCGCACGGAATGCTCTGTGTACGGTCTGATAATCTGGAACTCGCCTGCTCGGTGTGTTTAATTAAAAAAACAATTAAAACTAAATGATTATGAAATATATTGAAGAAATTATCTTGCAACACAAGCAGGATATCAAAAGAGATGAGTTGCACATCAAACTCTATCGAATTAATATCATGACGGCTAAAAGTCGAATAAAAAAATGGGAATACTATGAAAAATACAATGAATTGCCAAAATGGAGTATAAATCAAGAAGCCTATCTTGGAAAAATTTGGGATAAAATAATGAATGAAATAAAAACATTAAACAACAATTAAAAAAACGAATTATGGAACACAAACAAGAAATCATCAACACCCGAGTGGGTGGTTTAGGCTCAAGCGATGCAAAAATGGTTGTCGGCATCGCAGAGAGAGGTCAATTAAATTATGCCGACAAAGAACGTATTGCCGTGATGCTCGGACTCGCAGAAAAAAGACAAATCACAAGCAAAGCAATCGAACTTGGCAATATCATCGAGGATGCAGTATTTGAGGTATTCAAAACCCAATTTGGCGAAAACATCACCTCTAACCCTCGCTACACAATGGATATACCAACAATCAGCTATCGAGTAAGTAATCACATTGACTTTGAGATTAGCACACCCGATGAGTTGATTTGGATTGAACATAAAAGCACCATCCACGGCATCAATCAAGCTCTCGATAGTTATAAGCATCAACTTGCATGGCATACGATGCTCGGACAGGACAAAGCGCAGGCAGAAGGCAAGAAATTTCACTTGATGCTATCTCACTATGATACCAACGAGTTTGATGGCGAATTCAATGCCGACAAACTATCTATTGTCGCAGTACCAGCCAACAGGCACTATATTGACAAAATAGCTCAAGGTCTGCTCATCATCAACGAAGCTCTGCCGACCTTCGAGTGGCAACCAAACGAGGGCATCCTGCACGCATCATCACTACCTGCCGAAATCAATGACAAGTGCGAAATGATGGCAACACACCTTCGCAAAATCAAAGAGCTAACCGAGCAGGTTGATGTCTTTAAGGCAAGGATGTGCGAGCTGATGGTGGCGAACAATGTCAAATCAATCGTGACCGATGCATTCACTATCACACTCACCGAACAATCAGTATCAACCACCTTCGACAAGTCGAAATTCGCAAAAGAGCACCCCGATATGGTTGCTCAATACGAAAAAAAATCAATTCGCAAACCTTATGTAACAATTAAAATTTGATAATTATGACAACACAAGCAACACAAGCAACACAACAAGTGCAAAAAAGTCCTATTCAAGTGTTCACAGGAATACTCAACCATCAATCAATGCAAAAATATTTGCTTGAAACTTTAGGCAACAAAAAACAAGAATTCGTGGCAAACATCACCACCCTCGTAAGTAATGATGTCAAATTGCAGGAATGTGAGGCAAAGAGTGTCATTTTTTCGGCACTCAAAGCAACTGCTCTCGATTTACCTCTCGACCCAAACCTCGGAATGGCATATGTAATACCTTTCAAAAACACAAAGAAAGGCATCAAAGAGGCGCAATTTCAAATAGGCTATAAAGGATTTACCCAACTTGCTATTCGTAGCGGTCAATTCAAAACTATCAATGTGCGTGATGTGCGTGAGGGGGAGATTATTGGCGAGGATTTTATCAGTGGTGAAATGCAATTTAAACGAGTAGAGGGTAGAGAGGACAAACCTGTTATCGGTTATGTGGCATATTTTCGATTGATAAATAGTTTTGAAAAGATGTCATATTGGCGAATTGAGGAACTTGTCGAGCATGCAAAAAAATACTCGCAAACATATACCTCGCAATATCAAAATGTGAGAGATAGTAGCAAATGGACTACTGACTTTGACGGCATGGCAAAAAAAACCGTTATCAAGTTACTTTTATCAAAATATGCGCCTCTCTCAATTCAAATGCAATCAGCAATCAAAGCAGACCAAGCAGTCATCACCGAGCAGGGCGAGCGATATATCGACAATGAGCCTCAACAGGTACTAATACCAGCCGACCAAGCGAGCAAGGCAACTGATAAAGTAACCGACATGCTCAAAGGGGCATTTGATGCCGAGATAGTGGATGAAACCAACAACGAAAACCAACCAAAAGACAACCTATTTGAATAATGGCAACTGCCTTCTACATACAAGAGGAATGGATAACTGACTACAAGTTGAGTGGTAACGACTTGCTAATCTTCGCAAGATTGGCATCGTTCACCCTCAACGTAGGAGGCTACAATGGAAGTATCGAATGGCTCGGGCATAGTGTCGGGACAGCTAAACGAACAACCATCGACATTATTGCAAGACTTGAAAAAAGAGGATTGATTGAGCGAGGTGGCGGAATGATAAAGTGTGTATTTCAACCACTTTCAAGGGGTGAAAAATCCGCACCAAATGGTGCAGAAATTGCACCAAAAAGTGCAGATTTTGCAGGTGCAGAAATTGCACCAAAAAGTGCAAAATCCGCCAAAAAAAGTGCAGATTCTGCACCCAAATATAATAAAGAAAATAATTACACTATAAAGTGTAGTAATAGTGTAATAGATAGCGAGCCTACACACACCCTTACACACACCGAGAATTTTCTCTTTGATTTTTTCAAATCTAAAATAGTCAACGATGCCGATGAGAGTTGTATCCGCAACCTTGCAAAAAAATTCGCAAATCTCGAGCAAGCGAAATTATTCGCAGAATTCTGTGAGGAGCGAAAAACAAACCTACACCTCGGAATGATAACGAAATTATTCAACGAGATTTTTGACCGAGCTTGCGAATGGGATGCACAGGGCAGACCTCGAAAGGCGCAAAAACAACCCGAACAACCGCCACAACCAACTCCGCAGATGCTCCCACAACAAAGAATACCCGAAAATAGCGCAAAAGAGGCGGAAATTCGCGCTCACAACCAATGGAGGGGACAAGTTATCGACTGCATCAAAAACAACCCGAAATTCGCAAGAAAAACACTAATACAGATGATGCGCATCACAACACAAGTAACCGAGCAATTTCCGACACCCTGCGACATTGAAAAAATAAACGAATATTTGAACGCAATATGATAACAAAACAACCGATAACCATGACACCTGCACGCAAGAAAATACCGAATTTCAAACTGAAAGAAATCGTGAGCGATATTGTCGACCAACCTGCAACTGAATGGCAGAGCGATAAGATAGTTTCACTTGTTGATAGTGATAATACTGAACTGAAAATGGCATACTATAACAGGCACGATGCTCGCCTGCTCCGAATGTATGGTATGAGCTTGTATTGCGAGGCTTGCAGAAAGTATGACATTCGACCTACTGATTGCGTTGGCAAGGTAATCGATGATGTCAAATTTCAAAAGTGGCTCGAGCGAGCTCATAAATTAACTTATCATTTCTACTATCGTGAAGAACTATTGAAACCGATGATGTATAAACTTAACCAATTATAAAAATTATGAAACAAATAGAATTATTTAACGACCATTTTCAAAACTATAAAAAATATCTCAATTGCAAAGCTCAATTGATTATTGCCGATGTACCTTACAACATTGGAGTTAATGCCTACGCAAGCAATCCAGCATGGTATAAGGGGGGGGATAACAAAAATGGCGAAAGCGAGCTTGCGGGGAAAGAATTCTTTGACACTGACAAAGATTTTCGTCCTGCTGAATTTATGCATTTTTGCAGTCAAATGCTCGTGAAAGAGCCGAAAAATGGAGTAAGCGAGGAAGATGCAGAGAATGATGAAGAAATCAAAAAAATCGGCAACAAACGTAAATCAACATCTCCATGTATGATATTATTTTGTGCATTCGAACAGTTGCATTATTTCATAGAACTCGGCAAAAGGTATGGTTTTAACCATTATATACCTTTGGTATTTCGTAAGAATTTTTCAAGCCAAGTATTGAAGGCAAATATGAAAATTGTCGGATGTTGCGAGTATGGTTTGGTGTTGTATAAAGATAAATTGCCGAAATTCAATAATGAGGGCAGAATGATATTTAATTGCATCGATTGGGTGAGAGATAACGACACACCGAAAGTTCATCCGACACAAAAGCCTGTGCAATTGCTCAAATATCTTATCGAGATATTTACCGACAAAGGTGATGTTGTGATTGATCCATGCGCAGGAAGTGGTTCGACATTATTAGCATCTGCCCAATGCGGTCGTAGAGCATACGGCTTTGAAATTAAAAAAGATTTTTTCAAAGATGCAAATGAGAAAGTTTTAAAACTAATACAACCACAATTATTTTAATTATGAAATCAATGTCAAATGCACAATATTCGGCAATCAAGCGAATACTTGCGACATTTGCCGAAATCAAAATCGAAGGCTCGCCATCTGTGCGAGTTCTCAATCAACAGCGAATGGCGAAAAAAATATTGAAAAAGTTATGAAACCAAAAATACATATCGCATCTTGCTCATTCGGCAAAGATAGCATCGCAACAATACTGCTTGCGCTCGAAAACAATGAGCCACTCGACAGGGTAGTGTTCTCGGAGGTGATGTTTGATATTTCCCGCAATATATCGGGCGAAATTCCCGAGCATATAGAGTGGATTTATTCAACCGCAATCCCAAAGCTCGAGCAGATGGGTGTCAAGGTTGATATCGTGAGAGCAGATACTGATTACATGTATTGGTTTCATCACATTCCCAATGGCAAGTATAAAGGCAAAAAAGAGGGATTTTTGATAGGCGGAATGTGCAAGCTCAATTCGATGTGCAAGGTTAGACCAATTAAGCAATATTACAAGCAGTTTGCCGATTTTGAATTAGTCAAATACATAGGCATTGCAATCGATGAGCCCGAGCGATTAAAACGATTGAGGGGGGGGAAATTAGTTTGTTGGCAAAATATGGTTACACCGAGCAGATGGCGATGGAACTATGCCGAAGATACGACCTCGTTTCACCAATCTATCAAACAGGTACTCGTGGCGGTTGTTGGTTTTGTCCGAATGCAAAAATTAAATCGTTTGCCAAGCTCAAAAACAATCACCCTAACCTATGGCAAGAGCTTGTCGAATTGAGCAAAGAGAGTAATTTGATTTCGCAAAATTTCAAGTATGGAATGACCTTGCAAGAGGTAGAGCGAAAGATTAATAATTTAGAATTGAATAACAAATTACAATTAAAACTTGAACTATGAAAACCACATTAAACAAGATTATCAAATTGCATAACTCTATAGTTATACAAGAAAAAAAATACAGAGATACTTGTAACAAACTTGCAATGCTATTAGCACCAAAATTGGATTTTGAATATGATTGTTTACATTCAGCAGTTATAGCAGGCGATGGGTTATGCCTATGTTTTGAATATGAGTGTTTTAATCATGTAATTCCAATTCCTTTCTTGCTTGAATATTTATCGGAACATGAAAGTATTGATTATGAAAAAATAAAACAATTTTCTATATAAAATTATTGAAACTATGAAAACAAAAATTGAAATCAAATCTATATTCGGAGATTTAATCTTTGAATTCGAAAAAGAAAACAACACAATTAAAGACACGTTGTTGGAGGCTATTAAAAATGGTGCGAACTTGCGCGGTGCGGACTTGCGTGATGCGGACTTGTATGGTGCGGACTTGCGTGATGCGGACTTGTATGGTGCGGACTTGCGCGGTGCGGACTTGTATGGTGCGGACTTGCGCGGTGCGGACTTGTATGGTGCGAACTTGTATGGTGCGGACTTGCGCGGTGCGGACTTGTATGGTGCGAACTTGTATGGTGCGAACTTGCGCGGTGCGGACTTGTATGGTGCGGACTTGCGCGGTGCGGACGATAATGTTGTGGGTAAAATTGAAGATTGGATAAGTATCGACAATATCGGTAGTCGACAATCACGCACATTGTTTTTCAAAACAGACAAAGGTGTATTCGTGCAATGTGGATGTTTCTTTGGAGATTTGGAAGAATTTATTGCAAAAGTAAAAGAAACACATCAAGGTAATAAGCACGAAAAAGATTATCTTGCACTTGTTGAATTTATTAAAGTTAGATTTGAATTATGAAGATAAATGAATTAAGAATTGGGAATTGGGTAAAATACGACAATCTTTTGTGCAAAGTAGTAGAGATATATAGTGAAGATATTTACTGCTACGACCAATTTGGAGAGGAATTACACAATATAGAATACATCCAACCCATCGAACTCACCGAAGAGGTGTTGTTGAAAATTGAATTTAAGAAATTCGTAAAACGCTTCATAATGATATTAAATGGATATAGAATAGATTATGATATTGACAAAACTTTACGAATTTATAAAATTCACACAGACTGTTGTTTTGTTAAAGATTTGGAAATTAAATGTGAGTATGTCCACGAACTCCAGAACGCATATTATTGTCTAACTAACGAAGAATTGGAGGTGGAGTTATGATAACAACCGAAACTATTGTTTATACCGAAGAGTATTGGATGAACTCAATATTCTCAATCGCTCGTTATTATGGCGGTTGCACAATCAAAGGCAAAGATTATATCATTGTCAACAAAGAAGGGAAGAGCATGAGGGACTTGGCAGACAAAGCGAAAATTGGCGATGTGTTAATTCCTGCGAGCGAGCCTGCCGACCTAATACTTGTAGAGTGGCAACCGATATATCGAGCACTTGGTCGTGATGCTTTCATCGAGCATATCAAAACCAACCAAGATTTGAAAGAAGCGAAAAAATATGTGAAATCATTAAAGAAATAAGTTATGTTATTAGGAATAGAATTGTCTTACAGAGATGTTTTTAGTGTCATACCTCGTATTAGTGGCACATTAGGTAAAACAATTTATATCACCATAGATTGGCTTAACTTTGAATTAACAATTAAGCATCTATCCAATGATTACAATGCCAAACGCATATATTTTGGAACTCCAAGTATAACTATCAATCAGTATATAAAGAGTGGTTATCGGTTCATTTTTGAAATCTGTATCTTTGATTACACCTATAGAAAGGGGTTGTTTAGATTAAAAGATAGAGATGTGGAGCCAACTGATAATACGTATGGTTTTGTTGATACAAGTTGGTTTGAACAATTTAGGAAAAATGATAATGGAGATTTAACAGCAAATCTTATGGACGAGTTGCAAAATATAATTAAAATACTTAAAGATAAATTAGAAGATAATGGAAGTAAAAATTAAGAAATTAATTATTGCTCAAATCAAAAATAATTCGTAACTTTGCAACGCATTTGAAAAAATGCACATTATAATTCGTTCGTGCCTCGGGAGCAATCTCGGGGCTTTTTATTATGGCGGACATTTGGCGGACAAAAAAACAAAAAAGAAAAGCAGTAACTACTCTTATTTGAGTGAATTACTGCTTTTTTTATGTTGTCTCACGAGGATTAACTCACTGCAATATTCTGCAATATTCTGCAACAAAGTTACGAATATTTATTTGATTGGCAAAGGATTTGCAATTGCAGAATGTAGCAAAATTTTCATCAGTGGCGGACAAATGGCGGACACGGAATGAAAATTTTTTGTAACTTTGCAGGCGCACAAATTTATCTAATCTTATGGCAACAATTAAATGGCGATTGTCATCACGCACAAATGCAGATGGCAAGAGCGAACTATACCTACGACTGACATGGTCGAAGGATGGTCGGGCGAGAGCTGGCAGTGGCATTTTCATCACTGCATCGAAATGGTCATCCGAGCGAGAGCAACCAAAGAAGGGCATCGATGTTGAATGCAAGCAAGTAACCGCTACGATGTCGGAGCTCGAAACACAAATATTGTCGGAGCTTGTTGATGCCGACCCGCAGGAACTCGGCACGGAGTGGTTGAAATTGCAAATCAATCGATACCATCACCCGACACTATATATCGGCAAGACAACAACACGACTGCTCGAATGGGTGGAGTGTTTTATTAGTGGAGCGAGTGAACGGCAACAAAACAATGGGCGCGCGATAGGCAAGCGAACTATCGACCATTATAGAGTAACACAACGGAAACTCACAGCATTTGTTCGTGGTATGGGCAAAAAAGATATTCCGCTTGCGGATGTGGATGCCGAGTTTTATCAACGATTTGTTGCGCACATGCAAAAACAAGGGTATGCGCACAACACTATCGGGCGAGAAATAAAAACTATCAAGGTATTCCTTAATGCTCTCGACAATGAGCGAAAGCAACTTGTTGATATCGGCAAGTTGCGAGTGATGAAGGAAGAAGTCGACAATATCTATTTGAACGAGGAAGAACTGCAACTCATCCACGATGCAGAACTACCGCCACATCTTGACCGAGTGAGAGATTGTTTTTTACTCCTTGCGTGGACAGGGTGTCGATATTCCGACCTGCAACAGATTGACAAATCGAATATCAAAGGCGAGGTGTTATCATTTCGCCAACACAAGACCAACAATAGAGTGGCAATACCAATCCACCCTGTTGTGCGTGAGATATTTGAAAAATACAACTACGAATTACCAAACGAAATCAGTAATCAAAAATTCAACGACTATTTGAAAGATGTCGCTCGACTTGCAGGCATCACCGCCACCGAAACCAAGACCCGAACTGAAGGTGGCAAGCTCACAACAACCAAGAGCGAAAAGTGGCAACTTGTCACATCGCACACAGGGCGAAGGTCGTTTGCAACTAACATGTATAAGCGAGGACTGCCGAGCATCATGATAATGAGCATCACAGGTCACAAGACCGAGAGCGCATTTCTTAAGTACATCAAGGTGCGACAAGAGGAGCATGCTGAAATGATGGCAGATATTTGGCGAAAGATATACGAGTAATCAAAAATATTTTGTAAATTTGCATCATGAAAACATTTGAAGATTTAGTATTTAAGCAAGAAATTGTTTGCAAACATGCAGTCCTTTATTTTGAAAATGGATATGGCATTAGTGTTTTATTTGGTGACAAGGTTTATTCAAATGGTATAGATACTTATGAAGTCGCTATGTTGTATAAAAATGATTTTTTTTACATCGAAGGAGACTCTATAATTCCATATGCAACGAAAGAAAAAATAAACGAAATAATGATTGAATTACAAAACAAAATATGAAGAAAAAAGAATTTAATGCAAAGCCAATTTCAAGTGGCGAAGCTGTATTAACTCCAAAACAAGCAGAGCAATTAAAGCAAACTTTAGATAATGTTAACACAATCGCATCACTACCACAACCTGCGAAAATAGATTTAGAACACTCCATTGAGCGAGAAATTAGGTTAGCGAGAGAGAACCACGAATTGAGAATAAAAAACGACATCCTTGTTGCGATTATTTGGGGAATTTCGTCCTCTTTAATTGCACTTTTAATTTGGGTGTATTATCTAATTTAAGTAACTTGGACATAACTTGGATATAACTTGGACATTTACTTGGTCATATTTTACTGACCAAGTTATTTTGCGTACCTTTGACCAAAAAAAACTATGAAAAAAATGAGTTATTAAGAATTACTGAACTACTGAAATTGTCGGTAATCGTGGTGGATCAATACCGAAGATGCAGAAGGTATTTAATAGTGTCAATATTTTTCAATATTTTACTGCTTGTATTAAATATTTTTTGTATCTTTGCGCTTGATTTAATGTGAGCCATAAGAATAAATTTGCGCAGAGCGAGAGGAGCAATCTTCTCGCTTTTTTTATTGCATGTTTATTTATGATGTGTATTTTACACAATAATATTGTGTATTTGAAATATTTTTTGTAACTTTGTAGCATAAAACGAGTTTGGCACATGATTTGATTTTTAATGGGTAGAAGAAACCAATAAAAATCATCTATTATGGAAAAAATGTTTATCGTGGATGAGCAAACTTTGAATAAATTTGCTGAACGAATAGTCAAAGATGTGTGTGCAAAATTAAACATCGCACAAGGTGAAAACAAAGGCGAGCAGTATATCTCTCGCAAGACCGCCAGCATACTCCTCGAACTTGATGAGGCAACCATTTGGAGATATACCAAAGCGGGCATCCTTAAATCGTATCAAGTCGGGAATGCTACTCGCTACAAAAAGTCGGACATCGAAAAAATGATTAAAGAGAAATAATGTACACTCGAGAACAAATATTTGAAAAGGCAAAAGAGGCTATCATGGCGAATAACTTGTTTTTTATTCGTGATGTGGTTGCTTTTTTACCATGCTCAAAAACTCGCTTTTACGAATTATTCAATGCCGGAAAAGAGGACACAACGGACACCTATAAAGATGAGCTGTTTGCCGAGCTCGTTGAGATGCTTGAAGACAACAAAATCAAAACTAAATGCGAGATTCGGCAAAAGTTGGGCATGGGCGAAAAGGCGAGTGAATTGCTTGCGCTATATCGAATGATATGCACACCCGAAGAACGAAAAGAAATCAATCAATCATACATCGACCATACAAGCAATGGCAATGAGATTGGCGCAGAATATAAGCAGTTCTTTGAGGAGAATTTCAAAATGGGAATTAAATAACAAACCACTCGCTTGTCAGGAGATACTGCGAGTGAAATGAGGTGGCAGGAGGCATCACAGCAATGTGACGGAGTTTCGAGTACTCACACCTCTCACAGCTTTTGAGATTTATTCATAGTATTAGATTAAATTATTAATGATTAGGGGAGTGGTGTTGTGAAATACTGCTCTTTTTTGAATATGCAGAGATTACCAATCAATCCGATATACTTCGAGTTCTTCAAGAAGGCAAGTGATGAGCATCGAATGATATTGCAAGGGTCACGAAGGAGTGGCAAGACCATTGCGATATTTCAATTATTGGAGGCAACCGCTTATTGTTCGGGTGTCAAAAAGATACTATGTGTCAATCCTTCCTATCCCAACCTTCGAGATTTGCGAGGATGTTTTACAAAGGTCACAGGCATCGAAACTCAAGAGTCTAACAAATACGGCATCTATGCGAAGGTCGGCAACTGCATCTTTGAATTTCGTGCTTTTGATATTCCGACCAAAGTCCAAGGTAGCGAGGCAGATATTGTTTATTACAATGAGTGCAATTTGCTTGATGAAACAATGGTCGATGGTTGCAACTTGGGTATTCGAGGAAAGCAGATATATGACTTTAACCCTGCCAATCGTTTTTGGATTGACAAGTTTATCAACGAAAACAACTACCTCAAAACGACTTGGCGAGATAATCCCTTTTTGCCTGCCTATCAAAAACAAGAATTCCTCGACATGGAAGCTCGAGCCGACCAACCCGATGCAACTACTCGTGATAAGTATATTCGCGATATTTATTGCCTTGGGATTTATGGCACAAGCACAGGTGGATTGATATTCCCTAATTTCAAAGTCATTACAACGAGGGAGTATTTTGATATCATGGCTACCGAGATAGTCGGCAACGATTGGGGAGCGAGCGACACAAGCCGAGATCCCGATGTGTTTGTTGGGACAAAACGATTGAACAACTGCCTATTTTTACATGAATATCTATATAGCAACTCGATGACTGATTATGATATTGCCAAAGAACTTGATGAGCAGTTGGAGAATGGCACGGAGATTGTATTTGAAACTGCAACGAGCGGTATGAAGAGAGTAACCGCAATCAATAGGCTCACGAATATTCGGTTGAATTGGCGCAAGGCTACGAAGGGCAAAGGCTCGGTGTTAGCAGGCATCCGCAATTTATCCCAATACCACACAATTTACATCACCGACATGTCACCGAATATCAAGCGAGAAATGGAAAACTATTCGTGGGTGGATAATGACAAAGGCGAGCTGATACCGCAAGATAAGTTTAACCATGCTATCGATGCCGTGAGATATGCAGAGGAATTTTATTTGAGCAAATATGGAACACAACAAATTCAAAGTGATTTATCGTAACATTGCAATCTGCCGAGAAGCGGAAGAAAGATTTGCAGACCTCTCACTTGACGAGCGAGCGGAGCTTGTAGGATTGACGCCTGTGTTATATCGCTACTACCTCGATAAGGGGGTTAGGTTTGAAATATCACTACAACCGAGAGAACTAAACTTATTACATAGCGAATGCGAGCAAGTGAAAGAATTGTTTACGCTCCCAACTATCGATGTAAACGAGCGACCACGACACCGAGAGTGTAAGTATCATAGTGACTTGTTGTGTGCGCAAACATATCACAAGTACCTGCTTGGTGAAGATAGTGAGTTGTCTTCATATTTATTTTGGTATTATGTTGAAAGACATAAGCAGTTGTATGGTGTCGACAACCAATATACTGCGGTATTCAATGGTAATCAGCAGAGAGTTGTTGCGTTAATGCAATTGCGAGGAGAGCAATCATATCGTTCAGCACCCTAATTTTTTTGTTGTCATAATTTAGATGTTTTGACCCTTGCCACGAGTTGGTGAGGGTATTTTTTTGTTGGTACTATAAAAACAATAAAAAGCCACTAACCGACAAAGCATAATTCGTTAATTGGCAGTAACTTTGTATAGAAATTAAAAAACACGCAATAATGGGAATACTTAATAGCATATTCGGCAAGAAAAAACAAGACCTATTCACTCCTTTTTGGTCGGCATTTGGTCGGTCGTATGGGTGTGGCAACTTGCGAATATCAAACAAAAAATATTCAGAAATCACACTTAAAAGTCTCGTCGGGCATATATGCAATGCCGTGGAAACTATCGAGGTGTGGGATGCCAACAAAACAAACGAAAATCAACTCGAGGCATGGGGCGTGAAAATAGCTCGCAAAATAATCAAGGACAATTTTCGTGAGATTTTCTTTGACTTGTATGCAAAAGGCTATTTTGTTTTGTTGCACAATAGCGATTCCACCGACATCGAGTATTTGCCTGCTAAATATACGCAAGTTCGAGCAGATGGTAGTATGTATGTCGAGGGGGGCAAGATGAGTGAGGGAACACGAGCATATTTGTTTTATGAAAAGAATTACAAAGTGGATGGTAGAACAATGGAGCAAGTATGCAAAACAACACTCGATTACATAGACAACATCCTCAATACTGCTTCAACAGGTAATGCTCGACTTGGTAATCTTACAATTCTCACACCAAGCTCAACTCAAATGGGTAGCGAGGTGTTAAGAGATAGCGAGAAAGAAGAGATTGAAAAACTTATCAGCGAGAGCTATGGTGGACTTGATAGTCAATCGAATTTGATGTTATTCCCAAATTCACTATCAACCACCACTATCTCTTTTGATTTCGGCAAACTACAACTCTTTGAGCAATTGAAAATGGAGGTAATGCAATTATGCGACCATTTCAACATTCCATACGACATCCTTCCGATATCGGGACAGTCGACATTCAACAACCAAGACAATGCATATACGATGCTCTATGTAACTGCCGAGCGATGGGTGATGATGATTCAAGATGCGTTCAAATCGTTGGGCGTTGAGTTTGAATTTGAACTCAAAGGCAAGCCAAATACCGAAGCTCAAAAAATAGAGCAAGCGAAAAAAGATGCAGTTGCAACGATGGCGCAAGCGGTAGCAAGTGGACTGATGACAACTGACGAGGCACGAAAGGAACTTGAAAAGTATTACGATATTAGCAAGGAGAAAGCATTATGATAAGAACAAAAAACTCAATCAAAAACCAAGCAGTGTCGCACATCTACCTATATGGCGATATCGTGAGTGATTCAGATGTGTGGTATGATTCCGATGTGTCACCAATGCGAGTAAAGGAAATGCTCGATAAGGCGAGCGATGAAATAGTGGTGCATATCTCATCGTATGGTGGTGATGCGTTTGCAGGCATTGCAATCTATAACCTCCTTAAAGATAGTGGCAAGAAAATCACAACCCAAATCGATAGCATCGGAGCGAGCTCGGCAAGTATCATCGCTATGGCAGGCGAAGAAATCGTATTCGGCACAGGGGCACAAATCATGATACACAACCCATCGACATGCTGTTGGGGCGACAAAGCCGAATTCGAGAAGGTGATGAAATCTCTCGATTCGTGTAAGCAATCAATCATCGACATCTATGGCTCGCACGCAGTTGATGGTGTTGATTACGATGCTTTGATGACCGCTGAAACTTGGGCAACCTACGAGCAAGCGCAGAACATCTTTGCCAAGGTCAGCACACGACCATCAAGCGAGAAAGATGGCGCAATCACTAACCGATTCACAGCTCGACAACAACAATTCAACAATATATTAACCTCTAAAAACAAACCACAATGAACAAAGAACAAACATTGGAATTCCTCGACATTTTGATTGCATTGCTACCCGAAGAGGATAAGCAAGCACTTGTCGATTTCCGTGAAAAAATCGCAGGCGGTGAAGAACCTGTCGAAGAAGAAGTGATTGAAAACAAAATCAAATCACTCCTCACAAACAAATCATTTGTCACAATCAAGCAATTCGAAGAACTCCGTGACAAAGTATTGAATTCAACTAACAACAAACCACAAATCACAATGGAAAATCGCAAAGCAATTTTGAATTCAAAAAGCTATACTCAAGCATTTTTGAACACATTGATTAAATACGGCAACGACAAGGATGCTCGTGTTAATGCAATCAAACAATTGCAAATCACTAACGGCATTACAGGTGATGAAATCTTCTATCCATCGGAAATCCTCACAGGTATCGAAGACAACCTCACACGTGATAATCACTTCTTGGGTCGTTTGCGCCATCTCGGCACAAAGGACATCACTATCCCACGTGCATTGCTCGGAGATAACGAAGAAACCGAACGTGCGTATGGTCATAAAAAAGGCAAAGAGAAATCAATGCAAGTTGTCAACCTCACATCGAAAATGTTGCACTCGCAAGAAATTCTCAAAATCATCGAGCTTAACTACGAAACTATGCGCAAGGTTGACGGCACTATCGGCTTGATGAAGTGGGTGATCGATGAACTCACAACTAACATCATCAACGAAATCGAACGTGCAATCCTTGTTGGTGATGGTCGTGATGCAAGTTCAGACCGCAAGATTTCATCATTCGAGGTGCTCGCTGAAGCTAAAGATGCAAACTACATTACAACTATCACTACTACCGACAACTTGCGTCTTGACATTCGCAAAGCGGTTAAAGCGGTCAAAGGTGAAGGACCTCGCACATTGTTCATCAGTGGCGAAACACTCATCGCATTGCAACAATTTACATATGCATCGGGAGGTACAACTACCTTCACCGATATCGAGGTATTGAAACGCGAACTCGGCGTTGACAATATCGTTGAAAAAGATTACATCAATCAAGAAGATAATGGTATTGCTGCTATCGTGCTCAACGAAAAATATTACGGCATCGTTGGTGACACCGCTCCCGAACGCATCGAAGGTTACGATATTAAGAAAAATCAACAAAATATCGAAATGGTCGGTTTGTTTGGCGGTGGTTTGATTAAAGTTCACACTGCATCTGTTGTTAAATATGCATAACATATGAGGTACGCAAGGCACTCACCAAAAATACTACTTTCGGATGAGGTTAGCCTTGCACCTCTTTTTGTCTAACAATTAAATCATATAACTATGGCACTTTGTGATATTCTTATAGATGCAAATATTCAAGCATCATGCGACAACCCGATGTTCGGAGGCTACGAACAAATCGGATGGATTATCAACAAGAGCGATGTGGCAAACACTACCATTGAGGAAGGTGTTGTGTCGGCAATCTCGTTGAAGAAAGGAGCAAAAGCATACCAAATCCAATCAACAGGTCAACAACCTACTCCGACAACTCAAACCTTTGCAAAGGGTAATTTCGCAAACAAATGGAACAATGTTGTAACTATGACACTCCTCGACAATGGAGTGGATGCTTACAACAATGTTATCAAACCAATGGCATCGGGAGCGAAATTCGTGGTAATTCTCGAACACTCACGCAGAAATGCCGATGGCACACCTCTCTTTGAGGTATTCGGTCTTTCTAAAGGTTTGACCCTTCAAGATGGCGCAAGCCGTGAGGAATACAATGAGGACTTGGGTGGCGGTTGGAACTTGCCTCTCGAGGAAAATGGCGCACCAACTCCATCGTATTTCATCACTGACAAATCAGTTGTCGAAGGTCTTGAAACTCCTGCGGTATGATGAGCAGAATTGACACCCTTATGCAGTTAATGGAGCGAGCACGCACTCGCTCATTGACCGCAGAGGATAAAGAAATTATAAAGAGCATGTCGGCTGAATACCGCATGTCCTTTCGAGAAACCAAGTGCAATGAATGTTGGAAAGACCAAGTGAGGTTGTTGATGCTGCACACACGAAAACTAATCAAGAAAGAAAACAAATGATACACCAAAATATAGAATTGACCGAATTCCAAACTCTCGGCAACTTTTCAAAAAACATTGACAAAGACCTACTCTCTCGAGCTTTGGTCAATTGCGAAATCTCAATCTTGCAAAAATGGATGGGATTGAAGGCAACTGCTGAATTCGATGATTATCCCGAAACTATCAAACAACTCGTTTATCGTGCACTTGCATTGTTGGCATCGGGTTGGGTGATGAAAAACAATGTGTATGTCAGTAGAGGTGGCGCAGTAGAGAAACGAGATGCAGAGGTGTCACGCAATCTCAACTCGGCAGAACTTAACACACAAGTGTCGCAGTTAAGGCTCGAGGCAAGAGAACTGATGACACAAGCAGAGCAGATGGCAGTTGCCGAAGGTCACACATCGTATGAATGGAGAAAAGAGGTCAATGTGTTAAACCTATGGTCACAATCTTTCTAATATGCAAGAAAAAAACATTATCAACGGCATGCTCGCAGTTTTCTTGAGCGAGTTTTTTGCCTTTCTTACTCCACTCAAATGGCTTGCTTTCTGCGGTATTATCCTCATCATTGCAGACCTTCGCTTTGGTATTATGGCGAGCAAAAAACGAGGAGAAAAGATAAGAACGAGCCGGGCCATACGGAGATCCGTTAACAAACTTATCGATTACACCTGTTGGGTTTTGCTCGCTTGTGCATTGGAGCATACATTTGCGGTTCCATTCCATATACCCTTGATGCCAACACTTGTGATGCTTATCGTATATGGAGTAGAAATTGACTCAATATTTAGTAACTACTTTGAATACCGCGATATAAATATAAAGGTCAGTATCGTGGGCTTTGTCAAAAAAAAGATCGGAGATTTATTCGAGATAAAGGAGGCAAAGGATGATAAATGATAGGCTAATCGCAGTAATAGCAGGGCATCGAGGCAAGGGAACAGGTGCAGTCGGGATAATTGATGAGGCAGTCGAGAATGTTGAGATGCGCAATTTGATTTGTGAGGAGTTGGAGCAACACGGCACACCATTTGTAACTGATTCGATAAAGGACACCCTCAACGAGATAGTGTCGACATTGCGAGCAATGTTGCAGAAGTACGATATCGCTCTCGACATTCATTTCAATAGTTGCGGTGACCCATCGGTTGGCGGTACTGAGGTAATCATTCCAAACCGCTACACCAGCGATGAGTGGCAGATTGCTGATGAATTGTTGACCGCAACTTGTCAAATTCTTGGAACTGCTGACAGAGGGATTAAAACCGAGCAACAGACCCCACACGAGAAATTAGCGATGCTATCAAATTACGACGCTTGCAATATCTTGGTTGAAATTTGCTTTGTCAACAACAAGCGAGATATAGCATCTTATCGCAAACACAAGGGTGAACTTGCCAAAGCATATGCCGAAATCCTTTCTAAATGGTCACGAAAATGAAAACACAATTAAATCAGCCTGATTGGCTTAAAATACTCATCGCAATCGTATGGGCATTTATCATATCAATCTTGCTACTGCTCACAGGTTGCAAAAATATTGAGTACATACCGATAGAAAAAGAGATTGTTAAAACAATCACAACCACAGAGAGAGATACATTGATAAAGGTAGAAGAAGACCAAGCTTCTCTACAAGCTCTATTGTCTTGTGATAGCCTTAATCAAATATTGATAGAACAAATTAATACAAAGAATAGTTATAGGACAAGCGTAGATGTATCAGTGAATGAAAATAACGGAAAAACTCAACTTCTCGTAGATTGCAAAAGTGATAGTCTTGAATTGGAGATTAAATTACGAGATAAGCTTATTGAAGATATGCAACATAGCAAGGAGGTTGTTGTTATACCAGCATCATTAAATTCCTACCAAAAAACAATGATTGCTCTCGGATGGCTCGCAGTTTTTATTGTCGGGTTGCGACTATTTTGGAAGGTGTACAAGAAAATTAAACTATAAAAACTGATAATTTCTGCTAATTTTGCAAAAATTATCAAAAATAAGCAAATTTCAACAACCTTATTTGGTATGAAAATAACGAAACAAACACCACTGAACGAGGTAATTTATTTTATGACCACCGAAAGATGGTCACAGATTCTTGACCAAGTCAGTGACCAAGATATAGCATTGCAAGGGTGGCAATCAATCAAGTCGCACACACTTGGCGAGTTCATTAAACTATCGCAAGCACTCGAAAAAAAAGACCTCAATTATATCATCAGTATCTTTTTCGTGACCTCACGAAAATGGTATCAACGACCAAAGATGCCGACATTGTGGGAGGTAGCAGTGCGCCTCAAATGGTTATTCAAGGAGTTCGAGGAAATCAACAAAACATTTGAGGAGATGAATATAAAAATGGATGTGGATGAAAAGCAAGCTTGTCAAGGCATTAATTTTCTCCATCCCTATATGAAAATGTTGGTATTCGCACAACAAAAATTTTTCTTACACTCTGTTGATGATGCTGAAAATATTAAACTATCAAACTATCTGGCTGTGAAAAAAGATGAGGTTGATGGCATCAAGCATCAACGAGCCTTGCAGAAGATATATCAACAAAAACACCAACAAAAAACAAAAGCAAAATGATAAATTATATCAAAGATGCCGTGCAGGCTGTCAGTGGTATTAAGTCTTTTCTATTCAATACCGACTATCGCAACAATTTCGACCTTCAAAATGTCGAGTTTCCTTGTTGCGTGCTAACTCCGATAATGCGCACTAACTACGACCTCAATAACATCATCCGTGAGAGCGCAGAATTGCAGTTATCGGTTGTTGACCTTGCTCCATATGAATATACAGGTGATGACCTATACGAAATCAACAAGCGATGCTCCGACCTTGCACTGCAAGTGATAGCGAATTTACAAGTGAAATCGAAACTTGATAAAGAGTTGACATTTGAATTTATCTTACCGAGTGGGGATGAACTGATAAGTGGTGTGATGTGCAATTTGCAATGCACAATGAAACAAGGCTCCTGCATCGGCAAACCTTCGTATGTCGAGGTAATTGTGCAACCAATCAAGCGAGAGAGCATCACAAGCAATGGCAAGTATATCATCGCTCCAAGTAGCGGATTTAATGCAATGCGTGAGGTGGAGGTGGAGGTGGATGTTGAGATACCGAAAATCGAACCTACAAAACAAGTTACATTCACCGATAACATCACAACGACAATAACACCAAGCGAAGGCTATGATGCTATTGAGAGTGTCGAGATTATTGTTGATTTAACCGAGAAGATAGAGCAAGAAATCACTAACACCTTAAATGAAATAGAATATGGCACTTACTGATGGAATTGAAAATAAACTTAAAAACATAGCCGATGCAATCCGCTTAAAGACCAACAAGATGGAAAAACTCACTCCCGAACAAATGGCGAGTGAGATTGAAAATTTAGATAAAAATAATCCTCTTGTTAATGCTATTGAAAATAGCACTATTTTTAGTGATACGGATAAACAAAATCTTAAAGAACTCGCCTTAAATACTGCTTCTAATGCGGATGATATTGTATATTATACGACTAATTTAGAAGAGCATCATGGAATAATTATTGTTACAGATAAATCTAATTTAACTCCTTATGATAATTGTTTTTTAGATTGTGACATATTAGTATTAGATTATAAAGGGGGTTTGAATTCAAGTAATGCTGGATGTTTTAATTCTAATTGCAAATATATATATTTATTATCTGATTTAAGTCTTTCAAGGGGCGGTGGTGCATCGTGTTTTAGCAATACTAATTTAATCAAAATAATACAAAATGGACATAAAATTACTTTGACATATAATGATTATTTTTCAATGGTTGAAATGTTTCGCGATTGTTATAATTTAGAAGAATTACCAGAGTTTACTTTGTCTGATAATTATATTGATGGTTATTCATATTATGTATTTTCAAAATGCAAAAAATTAAAAAAAATAACATCTAAAAATATACCGCACCTTAAATCATCTTATAGTAGTGCTGGAGAAAGTTTGTGTCCATATTGTTTTTCACTAGAGATATTTGAGTTATACACAACAATAAATCGAGGAACAGTAACTTTTAGGTATTGTCAACATTTACACACTATAGGCGAACTTGACTTATTAAATTGCACGGGAATTAGCTCAATGTTCACCTATTGTTTTTCATTAGTTAATGTCAGTATGTTAAATTGGAGGCAATATAATTTATCCTTCGCTGACTCTCCTAACCTCTCAATAGACTCTATAAACCGCTTAATTGAAAATTGCGATAAGGATGGTGGCACACAAGTTGCAAGAACACTCACTTTGCATGCAACGGCAGGAGCAAGATGGGCAGATGAAACTCAAAACCCAAGATATACTGAATTGTTAACAAAAGCAAATCAATGTTTAATTGAAATATCATACTAATATGGAAATCACAACAATTGAAATTCTAAAGAACACAAAAGAAGGGTATTGTTTAATCAATATCAAAGAGAACGAACAACCGCTAATTGCTTACAATCAAGTTATAAATAAACTTAATGATAATTGGAAAGAAATGCCAATTGAAGAAGCAGAAGCCCTCGTGGCTCAATGGCAAGCAGAACAAGAAATTAAAATACAACAAGAAATGAACGATGCAACTCGATAGCCTAAAAACAATCCTCGACAAAATGGTCGCAGAGATGCGTGATAACCTTGCGAGCACCAAAACCAACGCAAGCGGTCGCACCTCCACATCATTGCGAGTGGTGATGACTGACACAGGTGGTCAAATTTGGGGGCGGAGATATTTTCGAGGAGTTGAGCAAGGTCGAGCAGGCGGGAAAGTACCGCACAATTTCCAAAGCGTCATTCGCCAATGGATAATCGACAAAGGGCTGACACCTTCGGCAATACCTTACAAACGACAACCTTCAGCAAATTGGCAACCGAAATACACACCCGATGAGCGAGGACTTGATGCGATGGCGAGTGCTATTGCTCACACTATCGCCAAGAGTGGCACATCACTCTATCGCAGTGGCGGAAGAAAAGACATCTTTACGAATGTAATTGAAGAGAACAAAAACGACTTGAAAAAAGTCGCAAAAGAAATAATCACAACTAACCTATACGGAGCATACAATGGCACAAAGTGAAGAAATAATCCTTGAGGTTAACCTCGTTGACAACAATACCGCTCAACGAATTGCTGATTTGAGCAACGAATTAAACTCGCTCAAAGAATCGCAAAAAGCATTGAGTGAGGAAACCAAAAAAAGCGGTCAAGTTTCCGCAGAACAAGCAAAAGCAATGACCGAAAACAAAGCTCGCATCGCTGACATAAATAAAGAGTTGAATGCTCATGTCAAAGCCTTGCAGAAAGAACAACAAGAGCAGAAGAAGAATGCCGATAGTCTTAATTCGATGCGTACTCAATTAAAAAACATGATTAAGGAGTATGACAATATGAGCAAGGCAGAGCGAGAGAATGCCGAGGTTGGCGGAAAGCAAGTCGCAATGATAAACCAATTGACCGACCAAATCAAAGAGCTCGAAGAGGGAACGCAGAGGTATCAACGCAATGTCGGCAATTACACCAACTCATTGCGTGAGGCTCTTGTTGGTCAAGTTCCTGCAATTGGCAAAGTGAGCAATGCGATGGACATGCTCAAAACATCGACAGGGTGGATTAGCATTGTTATTCAAGGTGCAGTTATGCTCTTTGGAGCTCTGCAAACTACATTCAATAGAACAGAGGGTAATGCCGACAAGCTCACAGGTGGGCTTGCGAAAATGAAAGGCTTATTTGTGATGATGCAACAAGCTCTCGAGCCACTTGTGAAGAATATTATCGATGGTTTCGTTAGTGCTCTCGACAAGGCTGTTGAATGGTTGGGCTATCTCGGCGAAAAACTACAACAATTCCTTCGATTTATTGGCGCTGATGAGTGGGCTAATAAGCTCGAATCTTTTGCTGAAAAAACAAAGGAAACTGCCGAAGCTACAAGCGAGTTAGCAGTAGCAGAGGAACAATTACACCGCAAACAACGAGAAGCTCGGAAAACGATGCTCGAATACCAACGGCAAGCGGAAGAATTGCGACAAATTCGTGATGATGCAACTAAATCAACCGAAGAACAAGAGGAAGCGAACAGGAAATTGCTCGCTCTTTTGCAAGAACAAAAAAATGTTGAAGGTGGCATTCAGCAAGAGGCAATTCGGGTGGCAAAATTGCGCATACAACTCAATGGCGAAACTACCGAAAATTTGGATGCTCTCACCGATGCGGAAACGGAATATGCTGATGTTATTGAGCGAATAACAGGTCAATCATCCGAGGCAATCAAATGGCAGAACGACAGACTTGCAGTATTGAAGGAGGAGAGTGCTATTCTCGATGATATCATACGCAAGACACTTGATGTTAATTCTGTTGGGCATTATCGTGCACCAAAACCAAAATTTGATGATGGCGAGGATGATGATGAGGAGATAATCGATGAGGCAAGCCGATTGCAAGAACGCAACAACATGCGCTTGCAATATGAGCAAATGGGGTTCGATGAGCGACAACGACTTCAAGAGGAAAATCTTGCTATTGAACGAGCTCAAAGAATAGCATCGGGAGAAGATGCCATTGCAACCGAAGCATGGTATCAAGGTGAGATGACAAGGGTGGCGAAAGAGAACGCAGATGCTCGTAGAGAATACATCACACAACTCGCTACATCTTCATTGTCGGCAACATCTGACATGATCGGAGCACTCGAAGAACTCGCAAAAGAGAGTGGCGCAAGTGAGGAATATATGAAAAAGCTCGCAGTTGCGAAAATTGCAATTAATACCGCCACCGCTATCGCACAAGGTGTCAGTGGCGCAATGGCAGTTCCATTCCCTGCTAATATACCTGCTATTCTTGCAACTATCACCGCAGTTATTAGCGGTATCGCACAAGCAACATCGGCACTCAACCAAGCAAATGTTCCGAAATACGCGACAGGTGGTCTTGTTACAGGAGAAGGCACAGGTACAAGTGATTCGATCCCGGCCATGCTCTCAAATGGCGAAAGTGTGATGACCGCAAGAGCAACATCGGCATATAGTGGTATCTTATCAGCTCTCAATACGTCAGTTGGCGGTGCTCCTATTGGCGAATCAACTCGCACGAAAGGCACTCAACAACTCGTTCAGCAGTTCGCTGATGCAGTAGCAAATCAACCAATATACACAGCAGTAACTGACATCAACGAAGGACAAGCGAGAGTGGCGAAAATAGTCGATAATTCAAATTACTAATATATGAGAACTATAATATTTGACAAAGACACATATCGTGGTGAAATTCGCACAAGCGATTTGATTTGTCCTGCCTATGGCAACAACTACCTCGACATCGCATTTGTGCAAGAAAGTCAAGAAATACCCGACAAAGTGACCATTGGGGTCGAAGGCACTACATTGTCATTCACTCTACCTGTGCGATATTCGCGATTAGCAACCGAGCAACTTGATGGAGTATTTTTCAACCTTGAATGGCTTAAATATTATGCTCCTTTAGCATCGACAAAAGGCATTTCTATTGATGTATATGCAGATTCAACAATAGTAGCAACAATACCTTACATGTTAACCGCAGGTCATGAGGAAATCGATGTTGGAAAAAAGTATTTTATAACGAATAGCGATAAAAAATACTTTTGCGATGATGTTGCAATACTATGTCCAACACAACGAACAGAACATTGGGCTCAATGCGAGGTATTAATAAAAAAAACACCCGACAAAATAGAGGTTGAAAGCGGAATAAATGGTGATATGTTTAGAACACCAACTGACGTAATATTTTCAATAGGTTTAAAAACGATTAGCACCGAAATATATTTGAATATTTACATTGATGTCATGAATGAAGAAACTCAAAGTGATATATACAACATCGCAAGATATGATGTCAAGCCTACTACATGCTACGATATGGAATTGCGAATAACCAACCGACATGGCTTGCGAGGTGTTATAGGGGGTAAGATAGTTGATGCAAGCGAGGGTGGCGATGATGTCAAATCTAACTTCAACAAGGTAACACCTTACGCAGGTATCTATGAATGGAGCAAAAAAGGCGCAACGATTAAAAAAGAGGTAGGGTTTAATTTTGAGGGCGATGAGGGATTGCTTGGGTTACTTCGTGATGGCTGTGTGTATGGGCGTGTTGAATGGTACGATGAACGCACGGAGCAATGGCTACCATGCCGAATTGAGGAGAAGTCAATTGGCAATAACGCATGGGATGAACAAATAGTAACAATAGTATTACAAGAGTTATGATTGATATTTTCATTAACAACCAAAAGGCAGATTTCTTCGGCTCGCTCACAATCAAAAAAGACAATCCTTTGTTTTCTAATTTCGATGTCGAGCCAACCGAGCATACTTACACTTTGACCCTGCCGACAACCGCCACAAATGCGAAGATATTTTCGCTTGTGCAACATACACTCGCAACACCGCAAAAATTACCTGCACGCATCGAGGTTGATGGTGTGCAAGTACTTGAAGGTAGTTGCAATGTGCAGTCGTGGAATGATAGCGGATATAGTGTGTATTTTTCGGGAATTGCACCTTACGAAGATGTTAATATTTCGCCTATAAAGAAGATGCTCGGTGATACTCGCATGATTAGCGATATTTTATCATTCGGGAGTGTGCGAGTTGATAGCGGTGATACCGCAGGTCCTATTGACAATGGTTTAATTCTCGGATTGGTTTATGCATATATAGGGGGTGAAAATGTTGAGCTTATTACATCAAATGTCGCTTTTTCGATACCATTATTAATTCGGCATATTGCTAATTATTATGGCATAAATATTCAACAACTTGATAGCCTTGCAGATTACTATGTTGTTTGCGCAGGAAAGCCTTCTGTGCGCATTGAAAATTTTCAAGGAACACCATTATATTACATTGATATCGATAAAAGTGTGCCAAAGATCAAAGCTAAAGAACTAATCGAAAGTGTTGTAAGCGCATTCGGTTACAAGATTAAAATTGATTATATAAATAAATATATATCATTTTATTCTCTTGATGATTTCAAAACATCATCAGTTGCCATATCTCATTCAAAGTGTAGCATTAATTTCAATGGTGATATTCCAATTGTTGGCAAATTTAACTTTGCGCAACATGATGATTTTGAAATAAGTACAGATGCTGGGAAAAAGAAATATCCATATACAACCTTAAATAACATTGAAATTTCAAATGGAACTGCTAAATATGACAACAGGCTGTCGGTTATGCAAATGCGAAATAATGTTATAATAATGCCACGAGATAAAGAAGGTGAAGAGGATAAAGAATTAATCGCATTATGCAGAATAGCATCGTCAGATATCTATACATTAACAATGAACTCATATGCAATTCCTGAATTTAAATTATACAAAAATATCGCATCTCGCAAAATGAAATTGAAATTAACCGCACAACTTAACCCTATACAATTCACCACCCTCGATGTGTGGCAACCAATATACCTTGACAATATCGGCAGTGTGTTTATCAATTCAATCAATTTCAAATCCGATGGTGAGAGTGACATCGAGGCATACCTCTATTAGTGGCTCGTTAATTCTTTTTTGTTTTTTCCATAACTTTGGCAAGCAGTTTGCAATTCCATTATTGGTTTGCAAACTGCTTTTTTATTATTAACCCTCAAATTTTATTATTACTATGGACAAAACTTATGTCTTCAATTCTGATGGCGGA